>OFDC01001047.1_pt1 | contig 16246 bp, 15 predicted proteins | sample 1520941 | NCBI WGS metagenome assembly OFDC01 (sample SAMEA94258168, study PRJEB24077) | hot springs metagenome | biome: Aquatic biome; feature: Water | place: India | collected 2012-12-06 | depth 5 m | reverse complement strand
ACCACCACCAGCATCCCGTCACGGGTGCCATTATCGAGCGTTGCGAGTTTCATTCTTGGTTCCTCTCCCGGCCCCGTTGATCAGGGCGCGTCTGGTTGAATGTCGGGGTGGGCCGCCGCGAAGGCGGGCAGGGCGCGGCAGGCGGCCTCGATCCGGGTCATGTGGGGGCTGGCGCTGAGGTCGTAATCGAACCGCCGCGCATTGGCGAGCTGGGGGATCAGCACCACCTCGAACAGCCCGGGGCCATCGCCATGCAGGAAATCGCCTGCCTTGAGCTGCGCGAGCCGCGCCTCCACCGGGTTCAGCGTGCGCGCCAGCCAGTGGCGATACCAGGTGTCGATCTCATCCTGCGTATGGCCGAGCGGGTCCTTGAGATATTTCAGCACCGGCAGATTGTTGACCGCGTGGATCTCGGTGGCGATGCCGTAGGCCAGCTCGCGTACGGTGTAGCGCGCCTCGATATCGTCCGGTAGCAGGGGCGGTTCGGGGTAGGCCTCGTCGAGCCATTCGAGCAGCGCCATCGACTGCGCCCGATCGCGCCCGTCGGCTTCGAGCATGGGGAGCGAACCGAAGGGGTTGCGCGCAGTGAAACCAGTATCCTTGTTGGCAGCGGTGCGCAGGTCGACCGGCACATTCTCAAAGGCCAGCCCCTTGAGGTTCAGCGCGATCCTGAGGCGGTAGGAGGTCGACGAGCGGAAATAACCGTAGAGTTTGATGGCGCGGGCCTCCGTATTGGGCGCGGGGCCAACCTTAAAGGCTTATGGACGGGGAGCAAGCGCCGTAGCGCAGCCTTTACCCGGCACCGCCCCCTGAGGTCAGGCCGGCGCGAGCGCCCGGCTGACCGCGTCGAGCAGTTCCGCCGGAGGACACGGCTTTGCCAGTGTTTTCGCGCGGGGGAAGCGAGCGGCGAGCCGACTCACATCGCTGGGTTCGGAATGGAGGATTACTGGCACATTATCGTCGATCAGCCGCTGCGCCAGATCATAGGCCGGGCCATCGGCAAGTTCGATATCGAGGATAGCTAGATCGGGGCGGCACTTCTCGCACGCCTCCATCGCGGAGCAGAGCCCGGCGTGCGGACCTTCCACCTCGTAACCCGCCTCTTCGAAAGTATCGCACAGGTCAAAGCCGGTTATGAATTCGTCATCAGCCACCAGAATCCGCATGCTCATTGCTTCCCTCCCCGTGTTAACGAATCAATGTAACACGGTTTGGACGTCAATCTTGCGGAATCTTATCCGTTCCGGCCGAATCGCTCTGTGAAGCCCGCTTCGTCGCCTGCGGCCAGCAATTGCGCCTGCGCGATCCACTGGTCGCGGGTGATGCGGCCCTTGAAGCGGCCGAGTTGTTCGTCGATCCGGGTGACATCAGCGTCTGACCAGGCGGCGATTTGGGCGAAGGAGGTCACGCCAAGCTCAGCCAGCAGGGTCACGAGCTTGGGGCCTACGCCCTTGATGCGCGAAAGATCATCCGCACCACCGGGAGCGGCGACCGGAGCAGGGGTCGGTGCGGCGGGCAAAGGCTCAGGTGCCGGGGCAGGGGCAGGTTCGGCTACGGGTGCAGGCACGGGGGCCGCCTTGGCAACCGCCGGAGCCGCATCAATCAGCGCCTGATTTCGCTGCGCTGGCGCCGCCCCTTCGGCCAGAACGTCGCGCGCCAGCGCCGGGGCACTGCCGTTGTCCACAATCTTGGCCTTGCGGTTGGCGCGCATCAGCAACCAAACCGCGACAAACAGCAGGGCAAGGCCCAGCACGATCAGCGGCAGGGCAGCGGAAAATTGGGCAGTCATGAGAACGCGTCTCCTGAGGGGAATCGGAAAAGGAGCGCCGCTTTAGCAGCGGCGATGCGTCAATCCCAAGTACCTTCGGGGCGTGCCTCGGAGCACGGCGCCTCAGCCGCCTTTCAGGCTGCCCGCAAGCGCGTTCAATTGCAGGAATTCCTGGCGCCAGAAATCGTCCTGATTGCTCGCCAACGCATCAATGTCGGCAAAGTCGAAACCCATCATCATTTCGTCCCCGCGCAGCACCTGCCCGAAGGCGGCGACAGCAGCGGCGAAGGCGAAGTCACCCTTGGGAGCCGCGGCGGCCTTGAGCGCGCTGGCGGGCATCGTCTGTTCGATCAGCCGCGAGGTATCGCCATCGGGCAGCTTGTAGCGCAGCTTGACGTTGGCCGCCTCAGCGAGACGCGCGGTGGCAGCGGCTTGCGGCGTGTCCTCATAGCGACGCGGCGCAATCCAGCCCTTGCCGCCCACCGGCACCACTTCGTAGATCGCGGTCACCTGATGGCCTGCGCCGATGTCGCCGGCGTCGACGCGGTCATTGTCGAAATCTTCCTCGCGCAGCGCGCGGTTCTCGTAGCCGACAAGGCGATACTGCGCGATCACCGCCGGGTTGAATTCGACTTGGATCTTCACGTCCTTGGCGATGGTGAACAGGGTCGAGCTCATCTCCTCGCCCAGTACCTTCTTCGCTTCCAGCGCGGTATCGATATAGGCGTAGTTGCCGTTCCCCTTGTTGGCGATCTGCTCCATCATCGCCTCGTTGTAATTGCCCTGACCAAAGCCCAGCGTGGTGAGGGTGATGCCGCTATCGCGCTTCTTTTCGATGAGTTCGATCAGCGCCTTGGTGTCGGATACGCCAACGTTGAAATCGCCGTCGGTGGCGAGGATCACGCGGTTGACCCCGCCCTTGATGAAATTGTCCTCAGTGATGCGGTAGGCGAGTTCAATGCCGGCGCCGCCCGCGGTCGATCCGCCGGCCGATAGGCTTTCCAATGCGCGGCGGATTTTGGCGGTGTCATTGGTGGGTTCGAGCACCATACCCGCCGCGCCCGCATAGACCACGATCGCCACCGTGTCCTTCGGCGAAAGTTCGCCCGCGAGGCCGGACAAAGCGGTCTTGACCAGCGGCAGCTTGTCCGCGCTGTTCATCGAGCCTGAGACGTCCATCAGGAACACGAGGTTGGCAGGCGGACGCTCAGCGCTGTCGATGTCATAGCCGCGCAGGCCAATCCGCATGAGGTACGTGCCCGCGTTCCACGGGGTCTTGGCGACATCGGTGGTCACCGTAAAGGGCTGGCTGCGATCCTTGGGCTTGGCATAATCGTAGCGGAAATAGTTGATCATCTCCTCGGTGCGCACCGCGTCCTGCGGCGGCACCATGCCCTGCGTCAGGAAGCGGCGGGCATTGGCATAGGCCCCGGTATCGACATCGACGCTGAAGGTGGACACCGGCTCGGCACTGGTGAGCTTGACGGGGGAGACCTCCTTGCCGTCATATTTCTCGCGGCCCGGATCAGTCGCGACGACGACCGGGGGGGCGAAATAGGCGACTTCGGCGGACGGCGCGGCACCGCGCACGCGCGATCCGGTGACGACCACGCTCTGATCTGACAGGGCATAGGCGGGTGGCGGCGGCGGTGGCGGCGGTGGCGGTGGCGGTGGCGGCGGAGCGGGGACACCGACCGGCGGCGTCGGGGCCTTGGCCAGATCGCTCGGAGCTTCCCTAGCGCAGCCTGTCGTGACAGCGCACAGCGCCGCCAATCCGACCATCCGAATCCCTCGCATCACCTTTTCTCCCCGCTATTCGAGCGTGGCGGAAAATCAGGCTGGCGGCGTGAATAGCGAATGAACGTGCGCGAAGGCCCGCTCGGCTCAGGGCAGATCCGTCGCCGGATCGGGGACAACCTGCTTGCGGAACAATACCTTGTCGGTGTCGTCAAACCCGCGCCGCCAAATCACCAGCGCATAGGTGCCCAGAATCGCGGGCACCCCGATCACGAGCTCCATCCACTCGGGCAGCAGGGTAAAGACATAGCCCACCACCACCGCCGCCGCCGCCGCATGGACCAGCGCCCAGCGCCAGTTCGAGACCGGGGCCTTGAGCAAGTGCTTGAGCAGCAGCGCCTTGACGAGGCTCGACACCCCTAAGGCAATCATCAGCGCCCCGGCCGCCCCTGCCGCCTGAAACCCGCGCCCCATATCGAAACTGTCCGCCAGCCGGATCAGCGCGATGGTGAGCGCAGCCTGAAGAACGATGATCCCGACCGAGATCGCCAGATTGCGCTTGCGGGCGATGTAGACGAGCACGCTTTCAGAAACGACTGCCATCGAGGCCGCGACCTCGGCGGCCAGCAACAGGACCAGCGCGCCTGTTCCCGCAACATAGTCGGGACCCCACAGTCCCATCACCGCCTCACCCGGAATGCCGCAGATGAGCGCGATTCCCAATTGCACCGCGATGATCCAGAACCCGACCTGCCGCACCTGCGCGGCGATAGCTTCCATGTTGCCGATCCGCAGGTTCTTGGTGATGACCGGCGAAAGGATTGGCTCGAAACTGGTTTTCAGCTTCTGCGGCAGCGAAGCGATCTGCTGCGCGGCGTAATAAATACCGACCGCCGAGGGCGGGGCGAACAGGCCAAGAATGAAGATATCGAGCAGCCGCGTCCCCCGCTCGATCGCGTCCGCCCCGACAATCGGGAAGGCGCGCGCCGAAAGCGTCAGCAGCGCGCGCGCTTGCGGCTGCCACCCCTTGGGCAGGCCGTAGCTGCGCAGGAACGGCCAGAGCGCTGTCAGCAGCCCGGCGTAAATCGACACGATAAAGGCGAGCGCGAGGCCCGTATCGCGGGTGGCGGGCACGAAAAAGAACACGCCCGCCGCAATCGAGATCGTCCACGGCTCGACAATCGCCCGCGCGCGCACTGTCGTGGCGATGTCGAAGCGATAGGCTTGGGCGGCAAGCAGGATCTCGGTCACGGCAAAGGCGGGGATGGTGGCGATCAGCCAGATGTCCCACGGGCTGTTGGTGCCGTTGGGGAACATCGGTTCGGGAAAGATCAGCAAGATCGCCGACGCAACCGTGGAATAGGCGAGCGCGAGCAGGATGCCGTCGTAGACAAGATTGGTCTCGGCGCAGCGATCCTCGCCCGCGCCTTCGGATAGGCGCTGCGCCAGCCCCCGCTTTTCGCCGAGCGCGCAGATCAGCGCGACAACCTCAATCACTACCAGCGCCGAGGCGAAGCGGCCGAGTTCCTCTGCGCCGTAGAGGCGGGTGGCGATGATCAGGAACGGGATTCGCGCGATCAGCCGGATGGCGAAGCCAAGGGTATTGGTGCGTCCACCCTTGGCGAGGGTGGCAAGATCGTCGGTATTGTCGGCAGCTTCGGTCACGCGCCCGCTTCCCGTTCGGCCTTCAGCGGGCGGGCGAGCAAGTCCGCCACCACCCGGCGCGCATCCGCGCCTGTCAGGATTGCATCGACCGCCGTGACGATCGGCATGGTGATCCCGCGCGCGGCGGCCAGTTCTGCCAGCGCCGGGGCGGTGAAGGCCCCTTCGGCCACGGTGCGGCGGTCGGCCATCAGGTCGGCGGCGCTGGCACCTTCGCCGAGTGCTTTGCCGAGCGAGAAATTGCGGCTAGCAGTGCTCGAACAAGTCAGCACCAGATCGCCAAGGCCGCACAGGCCCGCCAGTGTTTCAGCCCTGGCGCCCAGCGCCTCGCCAAAGCGCAGCATTTCGGCATAGCCGCGCGCGATCAGCGCCGCGCGGGCGTTCTGGCCGAGGCTGAGGCCCTCCACCACCCCGCAGGCGATGGCGAGCACGTTCTTGACTGCGCCGCCAATCTCCGCGCCCGCGACATCATCCGAGTAATAGGGCCGGAAGGCGGGGCGGGCGATTGCGGGGGCGAGCCGCTCCCACTGTTCCCGTCCGCCTAAGCAAGCGAGGGTGACGGCAGTGGGAAGCCCAGCGGCGACTTCATGCGCGAAGGTCGGGCCGGAAAGCACCGCGATGGCGCTGCCGGGGCAGGCTTCGCGTGCGACGTCGTTCATCAGGCGGCCGGTGCCGGCTTCAATCCCCTTTGAGCACAGCACGAGGTCGCGGGGCGGCTTAGTCAGGCCCGCCAGCACGCGGCCCAATACCTGCGCCGGAGTGACGGCCAGCACGGTGTCGATCCTGGCGAAATCGGCCAGATCGGCGGTCGCCCGGATGGTCGGTGCGAGCGTGGCCGAGGGCAGATACAGCGGGTTGCGATGTTCGGCGTTGATCGCGGCAACAACCTCGGCCTCATAGGCCCACAGCACCACGTCGCGCCCGTCGCTGGCGAGCATCTGCGCCAACGCCGTGCCCCACGCGCCTGCCCCGATCACGCCGATGGTCTGGCCTTGGCTCATGCCTTGTACCCTGCACCGCGCACGGCTTCCGCCGCCGGGTCGAGCGGCCAACGGGGGCGGGCGACGAAATCGAGCGGGTCGCCGGTGAAGTCGGCCCCGGCCAGCGCTAGCCGCTCGCACCCCGCCCAAGCGATCATCGCCGCATTATCCGTGCACAGCTTGAGCGGCGGCGCGGTGAAGCGCATGGCGTGCTTGGCCGCCAGCGCCTCCAATGCCCCGCGCACGGTCCGGTTGGCCGCAACCCCGCCTGCCACGACCAGCGCGGGGAATGGCCCGGCGCGCACCAGCGCCTGTTCGAGCCGGTCGATGAGGCATTCGACCGCGGCCTGCTGAAAGCTGGCGGCGATATCGGCGTCGGAGTAATTGAGCACCGTTCGCCCTGAGCTTGTCGAAGGGCTGTCCTTCCCTTCAAGCGGCGCGCTTACCTCAAGAAAGGGCGATGCTTCGACAGGCTCAGCATGAACGGATCTTTGATTTTCTTTCGCTCGCAGCACCGCGCTTTTGAGCCCTGCAAAGGAGAAATGCGGTTCGGCCGAGCCTTTCATCGGGCGCGGCAGGGGCACAGCCATGGGATCGCCCTTCAGCGCCAACCGCTCCACGGCAGGCCCGCCGGGATAGCCCAGCCCGAGGAGCTTGGCGGTCTTGTCAAACGCCTCGCCCAGCGCATCATCGATGGTGGTCGCAAGACGGCGATATTGGCCCACGCCGTCAACGGCAAGGATCTGGCAATGCCCGCCCGACACCAGCAGCAGCAGATAGGGAAAACCCAGTGCTTCATCCGCCAGCCGGGGGGACAGCGCGTGGCCTTCAAGGTGGTTGATCGCCAGCAGCGGCTTGTCCGAGGCCATCGCCAGCGCCTTGGCACTCACCAGCCCGACCATCACCCCGCCGATCAACCCCGGTCCCGCCGTCGCTGCAATCGCATCGACATCATCGAGGCCCAACCCTGCGTCGGCCATGACGCCTGCGATCATCGGTGCCAGCCGTTCGGCATGGGCGCGGGCGGCGATTTCGGGGACGACCCCGCCATAGGGCGCGTGCTCGTCCTCCTGGCTGGCGATGCGCTCGGCCAGGATCACCCGGTCGCCGCGCACCAGCGCCACAGCGGTTTCATCGCAGCTCGATTCGATGCCCAGCACAACCGGGGGCGCGTTTCTGTCAGAGGTGTGTGTGACCATTCCCATCCGGCTTCCATCTAGTCGCTGTGGCCGCTAGGGCAAGCACAGCCATGACTGAAGCCTCCCGATCCTCACCGAGATTACGCCTCGGCACCCGCAATTCCCCGCTGGCGATGGCGCAGGCGGTCGAAACCCGCGCAAGGCTGTGCGCCGCGCACGGCTGGGCCGAGGATGAGGTCGAACTCGTCCCCGTGCTGGCGAGCGGTGACAAGGTGCTCGACCGGCCCCTGTCCGAAATCGGTGGCAAGGCATTGTGGACCAAGGAATTGGATCAGTGGCTCGGCGAGGGGCGGATCGACCTGTCGGTGCATTCGGCCAAGGATGTTGAAACCATCCGTCCGGACGCATTCCACTTTGCCGCCTTCTTGCCGCGTGCCGACCGGCGCGATTGTCTGGTGGGGGCGGCGAGCATCGCCGCGATCCCGCAGGGCGCGACTGTCGGCACCAGCGCGCCGCGCCGCGCATCACAGCTTTTGAACCTGCGCCCTGATTGCAAGGTTGTGACCTTTCGCGGGAATGTGGCGACGCGGCTCGCGAAATTGCAGGCGGGCGAGGCGGACGTGACCTTCCTTGCGGCCGCTGGGTTGGAGCGGCTGGGGCAGAGCGAGGTGGGCCATACGCTTGGCTCTGACGAATGGATCCCCGCCGCCGCGCAAGGCGTGATCGCGATCGAATGCCGCGCCGATGATGCGACAACGACCGCGCTACTGGCCGCCATCGACCACGCAACCACCCGCGCCGAACTCGAAGCCGAACGGGCGCTGCTCGCCGAACTCGGCGGCACGTGCCATTCGCCGGTCGCGGTGCTGTGTGTGACCGAGGGTGAGGCCTTGTCGATGCGCGCTGCGCTGTTCAGCCCCGATGGGGCCGAGCGGATCGAGGGCACCGCCCGCCTCGCCCCCGGCGATCATGCACCAGTGCGCGCGCTCGCGGCCGATTTGCTCGCGCGGGCCACCCCGGGCATTGCGCCGCACTTCCGAAACGCCGGGTAAGATGCACATCCTCGCGCTCAGGCCCGAGCCGGGGCTGTCCGCGACGCTGGAGAAGGCCCGGGCGCTCGGCCTTGTCATCACCGGCCATGCCCTTTCAGAGATCCGCGCGGTCGAATGGGATTGCCCCGATCCCGCCACCATCGACGGTCTATTGATCGGCAGCGCCAATGCCTTCCTCCATGGCGGGCCTTACCTTGCACGCCTCACAGCCAAGCCGGTCTTCGCCGTGGGCGAGGCTACCGCGTCGGCGGCGCGGGCGGCGGGGTTCACGGTCGCCACGGTGGGCAGCGGAGGACTGCAAGGCGTGCTCGATACTATTCCCGGCCCGGCACACCTGCTGCGGATCGCGGGTGAGGAGCATGTGCCGCTGACCCTGCCAGAGGGTGTCAGCATCACCCCGATGATCGCCTATCGCAGCGTCCCCCTGCCGCTCGATCCCGCCCTCCCGCTGCTCGCGGCAGGCGAGGCGCTGGTGCTGCTCCATTCCGCTGCCACCGCCCGGCATTTCGCTGCCGAATGCGACCGGCTGAGCCTCGCGCGCAGCACCATCGCGCTCGCCGCGCTGGGCCCCCGGATTGCCGAGGCAGCGGGCAGCGGCTGGCGCGCCGTCCACACCGCCGCGCAGCCCGATGAAGCCGCGCTGCTGGAAATGGTGTTTGACTTGTGCCAGAACTCGCGCTCCATTCCGGCGTCTCCGCCCGCCTAGCCGTAACAGCGGCGGCGGCGCGGCATAATTGGGCAGGGTCGCAGACGGGATCATAATGGCAACGCAATACGGGGCATCGCAGAGCGGCAATCGCCCGCCATCCGGGACGGGCCGAGGCATGATGCTGGCCGCGCTCGCATCCTTCATCGCGGGCGGGCTGCTGGTGGGCTATGTGGTGTGGTACAATCTGCAACCCGGCCGCCTTGGCGCGCCGGGCGCTGCGCCTGCGGTTGTGGCTGAGGGGAAGCCCGGCGGACTCACGCGCCCCGCCGCGAGCCCGAGCGCGCTGGCTGACGCGATCAAGGCCGATAATGCCGAAGAGGCGGTCGAGGCGGTTACCCGCGTGGCCGAACAGCAGGGCGGGCTTGATCAGCGGCTCGCAGCGGCAGAACAACGCCTCACCCAGCTTGATCTTCAGGCCCAGGCCGCCGCCGGAAACGCAGCACGGGCGGAGAGCCTGCTGATCGCTTTCGCGACCCGCCGTGCGGTCGAGCGCGGGGCCGAGCTTGGCTATCTGGCGGATCAATTGCGGCTGCGCTTTGGCGATCAATGGCCCAATGCGGTGAGCACCATCATCGAGTTCTCGCGCAACCCGGTTCGGCTCGATCAGCTGGTCGCGCGCCTCGAAGGGCTCGCGCCGCAATTGCAGCAAAGCGATGAAGGCCCGTCGTGGGCCGCGTTCCAGCGCGAGATCAGCCAGCTGTTCGTGTTCCGGCGCGAGAGCACGCCTTCGCCGCAGCCCCAGCGGCGGCTGGAGCGTGCGCGCTGGGCGCTGGAACAGGGGCGCTATCAGTCCGCGATCGACGAGGTGAAGGGCATGCCGGGGGCAGCCCGCGCTGAGGCGTGGATCGCGGATGCGGAGCGCTACAAAAAGGCGATGGAAGCGCTGGAAGTGGTCGAAACCGCTGCGGTCCTCGATCAGCGCGGCCTGCGCGACGGTGCGGGCAACCCGGTGCGCCAGCTGAGCAGCCCGCTGGTTATTCCCTAAGGTATTGCGCCATTCCAAGTTCGTCACCCCAGCGAAAGCTGGAGCCTAGGGCGGTGTCGTGCGAGGTCAGATGGATCTTGTCTGTCGTGGCTGGACGGATTGAGGATTGCGCACCAACACGGGGCTTTGCTTGGTATCGCTCTAGGCCCCAGCTTTCGCTGGGGTGACGATTGCAGACAAAACGTTGGTCCGGTCAGCCCCTTAGGATCGCCGGCAGGTCGCCCGATACCCCGCGAGCCTCGTTCATAAAGAAGTCCTTCAGCATGGGCGTCCTCTGGACTGCCGCCATGCCGAGCCGCCGCACCGCCGAGGCCGCGCTGCCGGGGACGCCGAACAGCCGAGTCAGCCCGTCGGTCGCCAGCGCCACCATGAAGCTGTCGAGCCCGCGCCAGGTTTCGTAGCGCTTCAAAAGTTCGGGATCGCCCGGATCAAGCCCCAGCCGCGCGCCATCGGCCAGCACCTCCACCAGCGCGCCAACATCGCGCAGCCCGAGGTTGAGGCCTTGGCCCGCAATCGGGTGAATCCCATGCGCACTGTCACCCACCAGCGCGAGCCGCTCGGCGGTGATTTTCGCGGTGTGGTGGAAGCCGAGCGGCCAGCTGGACCGCTGCCCGACGCTCAGCACCTTGCCCAGCACCCCGCCCATGCGCTTTTCGACCTCGGCGAGGAACGCCCGGTCGCCCAGCTTCATCACGCCGGCGCCGTCAGCTTCGGACACGGTCCACACCAGTGACGAACGATGCGTGCCGTCGGCATCGTCGTTCAATGGCAGCAGGGCGAAGGGGCCAGCGGGGTAGAAGATTTCCCACGCGACATTGCCGTGGGGCTTTTCGTGAGTCAGTCCGGCAATGATCGCGCGGTGCTTATAGTCCCACTTGGCGATGGTGATCCCGGCGGCGTCGCGGGTGGGCGACTGGCGGCCTTCGGCGGCGATCATGAGTCGACCTTTAAGCTTCTGCCCGTCGGCCAACACCGCAGCGACGCCATATTCGCTGCGCTGACGCTCGGTCACGTGGGCCTTGGAGGTCCAGTTGATCAGCGGTTCCTTGGCAGCGGCCTCGAACAGCGCGAGGCGCAGGCGACGGTTGGGGAACATCCGGCCTAGGGTGCCGCCGCCTTCACCGGGCTGGAAATCGAGCCGCCCAGGCTTGTTCTGGTCGGTCACGGCGATGCTGGCGATGTCACAGGCGAATTGGTCTAGGCCCGCAGCGATGCCGATATTTTCGAACAGGTGCCAGCTGGCGGTGGAGATAGCGGTGGCGCGGTCGTCGAAGCCTTCGGCGGTGAGTTCCGCCGGATCAGCACGGTCGATCACGTGGCTGGAAAGGCCCTTCTTCGCCGCCGCCAGCGCGAGCGTCATCCCCACCAGTCCGCCGCCGAGGATCACCAGATCGCGGGAGGCGCTCAGATTGTCTGTTGTTGCTGTCACCTTGGGCGCTCCGATTGCGAAATTACGCGGAAAACCCTAGAGGCTAGCCTGTGCCCCACGCAAGAACCATCCCGCATCCCATCCGATACTTCGCTGCATGGGTGCTTGCGCTCGTCGCAAGTCTGGCGCTCGCTGGCGCTGCCCACGCGCAGCAATCCACGCCCGATGCCGGTGGGATCGGGTCGGACAATATCGCGGTCACGCTCCATGCCGAGGGCCAGCCCGTGGCGGGTAAGGAATGGCTGCTGGCGCTGCACTTCATCCCCAAGGGGCCGGAATGGCACGGCTATTGGTCGAACCCCGGCGATGCAGGTGCTGGGATGGTGCTCGCGCTCGACCTGCCGCCCGATTGGGAGGTGGGTGAGGCCCGCTATCCGGTTCCCAAGCGGCTGGTGATCGCGGGCCTGATGAACCACGTTTACGAAGGGCCCTACACCGTGCTGTTGCCGGTGGTGCCGGGGCCGAGTGCGGCCGGCTTTGGTCCGGGCCCAGTCAAGGGCACGGTCGATTACCTCGCCTGCACCAACGAAATCTGCGTGCCGCAATCGGCACAGCTGACCGCGCAGGAGGGCGGCGATTTTGTCCGTTGGCGGGCAGAGGTCGCGCCGCTGCTCGACGCCGCAGCCAGCTTTGCGATCAAGGGCAAGACCTTGCGCATAGGCATCCCGCTGCCTGCGGGCGTGGCGCTGTCCGATCCCCATGTGTTTGTCGGCAACAAGCAGCTGGTGGCCTATGCCGCGGCCCAGACTTTCCGCCGTGTGGGCGACATGCTGGTTGCGGAGATTCCGCTCGACGAATTCGGGACAGGCAAGGCCGACGCGCTCACCGGTATCCTCGCCTTTGGTGACGGCGGCGGGGTGCGCTTTGCGGCGGCGCTGGGGGTTGTGCCGAGCGGGGGAGAGCTGATCGCAGGGCCCGAGATGTCCGCTGTCACCCCGCCGCTGTGGACGCTGATCCTCGGCGCGCTGGCGGGCGGGCTCCTTCTCAACATCATGCCCTGCGTCTTCCCGATCCTGAGCCTCAAGGCCCTGAGCCTCGCCCGCGCCAGCGAGAGCGAGGCCAAGGCGCGCTCTGAGGGGCTGGCCTATACCGCAGGCGTGGTGCTGGCCTGTGTCGGGCTCGGCGGGCTGCTCTTGGCGCTGCGCGCGGCGGGGGAGCAGGTCGGCTGGGCCTTCCAACTGCAAGAGCCGGGCGTGGTGGTGGCGCTGCTGGTGCTGGCGGCCGCGATCACGGCGAATTTTGCCGGGCTGTTCGAGCTGCCGTCGCTGTCTGTCAGCGGCGGGGGCAAGCCTGCGGGCGCTTTTGCTACCGGTTTGCTCGCCGCCTTTGTTGCTACGCCTTGCACCGGCCCCTTCATGGCCGCGGCATTGGGCGCAGCGCTGCTGTTGCCGACCCCGCAGGCCTTGCTGCTGTTCGCGCTGCTGGGGCTGGGCCTCGCGCTGCCCTTCCTCGCGCTGGGCTTTATCCCGGCGCTGCGGCGGATGCTGCCCAAGCCCGGCGCGTGGATGGAGCGGTTCCGGCGGATCATGGCAATCCCGATGGGGCTGACGGCGCTCGCGCTTTTGTGGCTAACGGTGCAATTGGGCGGGCGGCCCTTTGGCCTCATCGCGTTGGTGCTGGTGGCAGGCGTGATCGCGGCGCTGTTTGTCACCGGGCGCTTGCAGCGCCGGGGCAAGATGGCCTGGCCCGCCTTTGGCCTCGTCGCCGCACCCTTCCTCGCCTTTGCCGCCATCGCCTTGCCCTCGGTCTATGCCGCGGGCGGAGCCAAGACCAGCGCCAGCATTCACGAGCGCGTCGCCTTCAGCCGCGAAGCCCTCGCCGAAGCGCGCGCGAGCGGCAAGCCAGTGTTCCTGTGGTTCACCGCTGACTGGTGCGTGACCTGTAAGGTCAATGAAGCCACCTCGATCGAGCGCGAGGCGGTGCGCGCGGCCTTTGCCGATGCGGGCGTGGTTATCATGGTTGGCGACTGGACCCGCCGCGACGAGGCCATCACCGCCTTCCTCACCGAGCAGGGCGCTGCCGGAGTTCCGCTCTACCTGTGGTACGCCCCGGGCGCGGCCACGCCGGAGCAATTGCCACAGGTGTTCACGCAGGACCTGCTGATTGACCGGGCAAAGGCGAAAGCGTCTTCTGCGGCTGCGGCTCCCCGCGACACGTCTCCACCAGCTGGAACGGCAGCGGGCTCGGGTTAAGCCGCACCAGCCCCGCGCCTGCGACCGTCACGGTGGCTTCGTTGGTAGTCTTGAAGGCGTCCCACCCTTGGGCCAGAGCCGGAACGTCCCCCTGCCACAACATCCGCCCGCCGACGTCGGTCGCATCAACCGGGAACCGCCCGATCGCCCCGCGCCCGATCAGCGCGAGCAGCGCGCCTGCGCCATCATCCGCCGGGGCATGACGGGTGATCCTGAGCCGCGCGTCGGGACTGGCAGGCGCGAGGCATTCGAGCGCCACCAACACCGGCTGGCCCGGCACGCCGTAGACCAGCCGCAGGGGATTGGAGGTAGCCGCCCAAAGTGCGCCAGTGGTGTCGGGCGAGGGCAGCGGCTCCGACGGCCCGCCCGCAGCGGCAAGCAGTGACACCCGCGCCGTCGCGGCATCGGTCGGCGGCGGCTTGCAGCCCGACAAGGCACCCGCCAGCGCGCCCATCAGCGCCATTCTGGCCGATAGCTTCGCCCGCATCACCGGGCGCGGATGAAGGCGCGGATGTCGGCGCTCAGCTTGGCGCGGTCTTCATCGCGAATATACATCATGTGGCCCGCGTCATAATAGGTCCAGGTGATCCGGTCCTGCGGGATCCCGGTGCGCTTCAAGGAATATTCCGCGCCAAAGAAGGGTGTGGCGAAATCATACCAGCCCTGCGCGTTCAGCACCCTGAGCTGGCTGTTCTGCCGAAGCGCCTGCCCGATCAGCGGAGCCACATTGAGGTATGCGCCGCGCCCGTCTCCGCCCAGGCTCCAGTCCCAATTGCGCCCCGGCTCGCGCCCGATCGACTGATATTCGCGGGTGGTCTGATAGCCCAGCGTCTCGCGCGACCAGCTGTTGATCGCGGCGGTGTAGCCCGCGTCGATCCCGTAGAAGCTGGGATCGTTGTCCGGCGTCTCCCCGGCGTTGTCGTAATCGACCCCGGTATAGCGCGCATCGAGCCGCCCGATGGTCAGCCCCCGGTCGCGCAGCAGTTCCTTGTAGAACCGCTGATCGGTGACGCGCAGGTCCGCTTGCTCAAGATAGGTTTCGGAAAGGCCAGTCAGGCGCGAAAGCTCCATGCGCACCGCAGCGCGCTCATCGGCGGGCAGGTCCTGACCCTTGAGCAAGGCCGACGCGAACGGCCCGATGGCGAATTTCCGCGCTACTTCAACGATGGCCTCGACCGAGGGGGCCTGCACCTTGCCGTGATAAAAGGCCGCCGCCGCCATGTTGGGCAGAGTGACGATATAGGCCATCTCGTTGCCTGGCGTCGGCTCGCGACCCGCAAAGTCGAGGATGGTTGAAATCAGGATCAGCCCGTTGAGGCCGACATCGTTGTAAGTGCTGCCCTCCAGCTCGTCCGCGACCATGGCGGTGCGGGTGGTGCCATAGCTCTCACCGCCGAGGAACTTGGGGCTGTTCCAGCGGCCATTCTCGTTGAGCCACAGGCGGATCACCTTGGCAACGGCGCGGCCGTCTTGTCTGAGGCCGTAGTACTTCTTGGGATCGGTGCCAGGGAGCAGGTGGCTGAAGCCGGTGCCGGGCGGGTCGATGAACACGAGGTCGGCGACATCGAGCAGGCTGTCGGGGTTGTCGAGCAGCGGATAGGGCGGCGCGCCATCGTCCTTCGCGTTGGAGGGGATCGCGACGCGCTTGGGCCCGAAAGCCCCCATCTGGAGCCACACCGAACCTGAGCCGGGGCCACCGTTGTAGATGAAGAACACCGGGCGCGTGGGGTCTGCGGGGGTCTTCACATAGGAGGTGGTGACGATGACGGCTTCGGGCTTACCCGCGTCGTCCGACAGGATCGTGTCGGCGATGGTCGCCTTGTAGGCGATGCGCTGCCCGCCAAAGGTGCCGACAAGGTCGCGGGTGCGGACCTGCGGTGTCGGCGCGGCGGCAGGCTTGGCCGCCTCAGCCTTGGGCGCATCTTGCGCCGCGATGGCGGCGGGAAGGGCAGTGAGGCTCAGCGCGGCGAGGCTGGCGAGGAATCGAATGCTCATAGGGCCGGGGAGTGACAGGGATGGCCGCGCGGTTCAAGGGCGAGGCGGGGGTTATGCCGCGCGGGGTTGAATGCGATCGAGCTCGCCATTGAGCGCCCGCTTGGCGGTGCGCAGTTCGGCGCTGGTCTGAAGCCGAAGGAAGAAACCCTCGGACATGCGGAAATACCGCGAGAGCGTGATGTCAAGCTCACCGTCAATCCGTGTATCGCCATCAATCATGGCTTGCAGGCGTGCGGGGTCAACCGCGATGGCCTGGGCCAAGGCAGCGGTATCGAGCTTCAGGGGCTCCATGAACTCCGAGACCAGCATTTCCCCCGTGTGCGGGATGTGCAGCCAGTCAGATGTGTCAGTGGTAGTCGACGGCATCGCTTGGATTTTGGTCACTCCGGGTCGTCCCATTCCGAGGGCATTTGGATTGCGGTCAGTACATCGACATAACTAGCGTCTTCCTTGATTGGACCGCTGTAACCCTTCATTCGAAACCACTGTTCGCGCTCAATTCTCTCGAATGAAATAAGGCGGGGGTCGAACGCAATTTCTATCAGAGCCTGATCCGAAATTAAGGTGAGTGGTATCAGCGGGTTAGCTTGACGCCATT
>OFDC01001043.1_pt1 | contig 16299 bp, 11 predicted proteins | sample 1520941 | NCBI WGS metagenome assembly OFDC01 (sample SAMEA94258168, study PRJEB24077) | hot springs metagenome | biome: Aquatic biome; feature: Water | place: India | collected 2012-12-06 | depth 5 m | reverse complement strand
TGTTGGTGATCGTGACGAACCAGAAGATGAAGGGCGTCCCGTTGGGCGGCAGCAGATCGAGCAGTCGCAGGATGATCGGCACCGGCGCGCCGATGAAGGCCACCAGCCCGACAAGGATCGCGCCGCGCTTCTTGCCCAGTCTGCGCGAGACGAAGGGTGCCAATACCAGCCCGATGCCCGCCGCGACAAAGGTGCCGACGAAAATCGCGCCCGTCTGGCGTTCGTCGAAGCCCCAGAAATAGGTGAGGAAATAGAGCGAAAGACCCGCGGCGAGCCCGCCCGCGATGGCCGCCAGCATCGCGGCGATGAACAGCGAAAGGAAGGAGCGGTTCGACAAGGTCTCGATCAGTTCGCCGAAGATGAGCCCGATCGTCAGCTTGCGTGGCGGGGGAGCGGACTTCAGGTAGGGAATGCGCGCGTGCGTTCCCGCCGCGCTGATGAGGATCGAGAGCAGGATGGCCAGCGCCCCGACAAGGCCATAGATCGGGTAGGCATCGCGGTTGAACCGCCCGTCGGCAATGGTGGCGGTGACGAACATCGGGAACAAGACTGCAAAGGCCCAGACCGACACCGCATTGCCGCCCACCCACGCAAGGGAATACCGCAGGCTGTAGAGCGCAGTGCGCTCGTGATAATCCGGCGTGAGTTCGGGCACGAGCGCGCTCGCCGGGGTGCGGTAAAAGGTGATCGCCGTCCGCACGATCACGGCCAGCGTCACAAGATACCAGAACAGCACGGTCTGGCTGGCGTTCGCGGGCGGCGTCCACAGGAAATAGAAGCTCGCCGCCAGCGGGATCGCCGAGGCGTAGAGGAACGGGTGGCGCCTGCCCCAGCGCGAGCGCAGATTGTCGGACCAATAGCCGACCACCGGATCGCTGATCGCATCGCACACCAGCGAGATCAGGATCGCCAATCCGACCAGCCGCGCGTCGAGGCCGACCACCTGACTGTAGAAGATCAGCAGAAAGAAATCGAAGGCAGCCGCCGTGACCCCCGGGGCGATGGCGCCGACGCCAAAGGCGAGCTTGGTTGGCCGCGACAGCGGCGGCGACGCGGCGGTCTGCTTGAAGGGATCGGGCGCACCGCCTTGATAGTCCACGCGTCGCATCCCCCGAGTGTGAAAATTGCAAACGAGGTGAACCTGTTCTCTTCTTGGCGGTTCCCCTTCGGGTGTGATATCCCATGGCTCACATTAATGTGCAATATTAGATTAGAGAACCATGTCCCAGTCGACGCATTCCGACACGCGAACCGCCCTGCTTCAATCCGCACAGCGCCTGATCGCAGAGCGAGGTCTGGGCACGGTCTCCGTCAAGGACATCACCCGCGCCGCCGGTGCCCGCAATCCGAGCGCGGTGCATTACCACTTCGGCAACCTGGAATCGCTGATCAAGGAAGTCTTCACCCAGCGTTACAGGGCGATCGAGGCGGAACGCGCCCTGCGTCTCGCCAAGGTCGATGAAACCGATCCGGCGCGCCGGCTTGCCGCGCTGATGGCAGCGGCGATTGCCCCCTTCATGGACTGCTGCCTTGACGAGGAGGGGCGGCTCTACGTCAGATTCTGCCTCCAGTTCTCGTCCGATCCGCGCTTCAACCTGCTCGAGCTGGTCACCGAATACGGCATGCCCAGCCTGCTCTTGCTGCGCGCCAAGGTGGTCGAATGTGTGCCCGACATTCCGGAAAGCGTTGTGAACGCGCGCCTGCGCCAGGCCTTTTCCATCGCGCTCTTCCAAGCGGCGGACTATGCGCGTCAGCTGGAGGCCGGCTTGCAGATCGCGCCCGAACACGCTGTGAACGAAGCGGCCACGACACTGGCCGGCTATATCAGTGCCCGGATCGGATGATCGGGGCACTCGCCTGCCGCAGGCTCCGACCTGAAGAACTGTCCACGGGGCGCAGGCCGAAGGCGTCAGAAGCATCGAATCCGAACCGCGCAGTTTGGGAGACAGCGAGCACAGCGATGGGCGTCACAACGGCCCAAGGCTCTGCTCGCAGCCGGTAGAAACGTCGGGCTCAGACCAAGGCGCTTCCACCCTGCTGAAACAGGCTCTGGAACTGCCGATCTTGATTGCCTTACCGGACGGCTGCTTTCCGCCTGTCAGCATCCGGAAACCGCTCTACGGCGTGTCGACAAGCTTGCTCTGGCTTCTGTCGGCGTCCCGCTCGTGCCGCGCGGGCCGTGAGAGTTGCCGCAGCGCGTCGATGCCTGCCCCGAGGACCCACCCGGCACCGATGATCATCAGCGGCCATAGTGCGGGCATCCACACCCCTTCGCTGACAAACCGGTCGCGCACTTCGTAGATCAGTGGCGAGGTGCTCAGCCAGATCAGCACGGTCGCGCTCGGGGCGACGGCGGATAGGGGCACCAGCGCGCTCAAGTACCACGGGAAAGCGACCGGGCTCAGGATCAACGGCGTTGCCAGGGCAATCTGCGCCCCGATCACTGGCCGCTTGCGCGCGACAATCAGGACTGCAACCCCGGAGACAACCGCCAGCGCACCCAGCACCGCCAGCAGTCCTGCGCTTGGCAAGTAGGCTTCGAGCAAGGTGAACAGCGGCGATCCATTGCGCCACTTCTCGAAGAACACCGGCAGGCTGCCGATTGGTCGCCAACCGCCTGCGAAGGCGAGGCCGTAAACCCCGCCAAACGTAGCAATCGCTGCACCCGCCATCCGCGCGCCGCCTCGCCATCCTGCGGCCACGACAAGCGCAACCAGCACCGCACCGGGCAGCAGCTTGACGCCAATCCCGAGCCCGAGCAGAACGCCCACCCAGCCCGGCCGCCGCGCGTCAAATGCCAGCAGCGCTGCGACGACGATCAGGGCAACCACGCTGTCGATATGGGCACCGACCCCGGTTTCGAGCACCAGCAGCGGCGAAAGTGCGACGAGCGGCATATGGCGCGCGAGCCCGCGGCGACGCAGCAGCCGGAGCGCAAGCGGCACCAGCGCAATGCCCGCGAGGCTTGCGATCAGCTTCCACACCCAGATGCCCCACTCTGGCCCGGCCAATGCCGACAGGCCAAACAGGCTGAGCGCCACGGGGGGATAAAGCGTGGGGTAGGCGGCATGTTCGGGCGGGGTTGCCCAGATTGCGCGCAGCCCGGTCACCAGCTCATCGGCGGGCGCCACCGAATAGGGATCGAACCCGGCCAGGGCGACTGCACCATCCCACAGATACCGCTCGGCATCATTGCTGCTCAGCATGGGTGCCGGGATCAGCAAGATCCGCGCGGCAAGGCCGGTGAACAGGATCAATGGCAGGTGCGCCGCTCGTCCCCAACGCCACGCTGCCAGCATGGCTGCGGTCATCAGCACGTGCATGACGATATAGGCCGTTCCCGTCTGCGCCGGGGCTATCGCGGCGATGCCATAGACCGCGAGGCTTGCCGCCAGAAACCCGGCGCAGGCGAGCGGCGTGATCCAACCCGCAGCGGCGGACATAGCAGGCGGCGATGCGGCAAGGCCGCTCTTCATGCCGCGCTCAATTGGCGCGGTACGGATCGCTGCCGAAGCGCCTGCACGCTGCCGATCCCGATGGCCAGAAAGCAAGCCGCAAACAGTGCCGCAAAGGGCGCACTCTGCCAATGGTGATGCCCCGCCAGCCAAACGGCCCATCCCGCAAAGACAAGCCCCAACCCAATCTCGGTGCGTTCACCAAGCCGCGATCGCGATGTCCGATAAGGTGCGCTCCGACGGTCCGATGCGGCGCTGCCCTGCTTCGGCGTGCGCACGAACCCGCTGCGGATACCAAGCAGCGCCTCGATCACAGCGCGGCAATTGTTCAACGCCAGCCCGATCAGCAACGGCATCAGCAAGACCACCTCATGCAGCCGCGCAGGCTTGCCAGCCCCCAGATGCAGCGCGCGCTGGCCCAGCAGGAAGAACGCAAAATTGCTCAGGCTCGTCATGATCAACAACGGCACATCGATCCATAGCAACGCATCGAGGTGATAGGCTTCGCGCACGGCCACGCCGGGGATGAACAGGATCAGGCATTCGATGATGAACAGCAGATAGGCCAGATTGCTGGTCAAGTGCAGCGTCGCCTCGATCTTCACCGGCAGCGGCAGCTTTGCGCGCCAGATCGAGGGAAGCAGGCGCAGCATCACCTCGATCGATCCCTTGGTCCAGCGGTGCTGCTGGGTCTTGAACGCGTTCATGTCAGCAGGCAGTTCGCTGCGACATTCCACTTCGCCCAGATACACAAACCGCCAGCCTGCCAGCTGCGCGCGGTAGCTGAGGTCAAGATCCTCGGTCAGCGTATCCGCCCGCCAGCCGCCCGCATCGCGGATCGCCTGCTTGCGCCAGATGCCGGCCGTGCCGTTGAAGTTGAAGAACAGCCCCCGTGCGGCGCGCTGGCGGTGCTCGATCATGAAATGCGCATCGAGCAGCACCGCCTGGACGCGGGTCAGCAGATTGCGATGGCGGTTGAGATAGCTCCAGCGGGCTTGCACCATGCCGACGGCAGGGTCGGCGAGCGGATCGATCAGCGCGCGCAGGAAATCGGGCGCCGGAACGAAATCTGCATCGAGGATCAGCACAAACTCGCCCCGCGCCTGCTCAAGCCCATAGGCGAGCGCACCGGCCTTGAAGCCGACCCGGTCGGGGCGGCGGATATGGACGATCTCCACCCCCAGCGCCCGGTGATGGGCAATGCGCGCAGCAGCAATTGTGGCGGTCTCGTCGGTGGAATCGTCGAGAACCTGGATCTCCAGCCGATCCGCCGGATAGTCCAGCGCGGCTGCCGCATCGATCAGCCGGGCGATCACATGCCGTTCGTTATAGACCGGCAGCTGGACCGTCACCAACGGCAGTTCGGCGAACCGCTGGGGCGGGCGCGGCGGTGCCGACGACCGCCATGCCAGCCACGCCAGATAAAGCCGGTGGATGCCATATGCCGCCAGCACGGCCATGACGATGTAGTGTCCCGCTAGCAGGACAACGGCGGCAATGGCTTGCGCAATCACAGCTGGAATACGAGCGCCAGCTGGTAATTGGTGCCGGTCAGCGTGTTGTTGCCATAGAGATTGGGGGTTGCGGTGAACTCAGCCGCCAGTTTCTTGTTGAACCTGTATCCTGCGGTCAGCTCAAGCTTGGCGAGATCAAAGGCAAGCGGGATTGTCGGGTTGCCGTTGACGGCCAGCTGCGGCGTGTCGTTGCCGATGCTGAGCAGGCCATCAAGCTTGGTGCGCACATAGACCGAATTGCTCACATCGACGCCATATTCGACCAGGTAGCGGAACTCGTCCGAAGGCGCGCCGACCCGGTAGCGATAGCCGGCCTCAGCCACAACATAGCCTGCCTTGCCGAGCGAATGACCCAATTGGATGCGACCCTCGAAATCTTCCTGCCCGTTACCGAGCGGCAGCGGATCGTTATCGCTGTAGGCATAAGGTGCCTTGAACAGACCCTGCACCGCGACCACGACCGGGCCCTTTGACAGGTTATAGCGCAGGCCAATATCGATATCGCCCACGCCAGACGTTTCCTGGGTCGTCACATTGCCAGCCGCGTCACGATCGCGCCTGCGAATTTCCTTGATCGGAACCGAAACGATGAGCGACAGATTATTGGTGATGCCGGTTTCATTGTAGTACGTAAAGTTGAGGTCCTCGAATTCCTCAAGTTCCGGCTGATCGGTGCCGAACAGCGAATCTCCGGAGAAGTAATTGACAGCAGGCTTGTTGTAAGTCTCGCCTCCCTCCAGGGTCCAAGGCCCTGCAATTGCCGGCACCGGAGCAAATGCGCCAGCAACAACAATGGATTTGACCGTAACAAGAGGCAACCGAAGCGGGGCGGTAAACTTCAAGGGCATGGTCGTACTCCAAGTTGCTGAACACACGGCACAAAGGGGCCGATGCTGCAGGGTTCAAGCCTCTTGTCCGATCCGGGCATGATAAAGGTTACACCCGGAGCGTCTTGCCAATTCCAACCCAATGTCGCGCCCCTTGAGCAGCCATTGATCGGCCGATTTCGCGTTGGCGCGAAGGAGCGCAATCGCGCACTTTCCGACCATACCCGCACTCGCCTGCGGGTGAACGCAGGGACGACTGAACACTTGCGGCACGGTTACCGCTGAAGACCTTGGATCTTAGGGGGTCGCCCAGACGCATAGGGATGGCGATGGACGGGGAAGTGGAGCGGGTGAAGGGATAACAATAAATATCTAGAAAACATGGATATTTTTTGCTATATTCACCCACACAGAACCTACACAGCAACGAGCAATCAGTAGGTTACGTCTGGAATCTACACAGATTCTGCACAGTGGGGCAAGGGAAATGAAATTCATCACCGACAAGGAGCAGATAAAACCCGGCCTTATCATCTTCCGACGCGGCGATGTCGGCCACGACCAGTTCTATTGCCGCATTAGAATCGGGAAAGAAGACCGCTACAAGACCATCTCCCTCAAAACGTCAGACCGGCAGACAGCGCGCGACCGCGCGATGGATCAGGATGCCGACATCCGTTTCCGCGTGAAGCATGACGTTCCCGTATTCAATCGGCCCTTTTCACAAGTGGCCGAGGAATACGCCGACGCGCAGCAACGGCGCGCCAACGCGGGCGAGGTCAGCCAAGCCCGCGCCATGAACGTCAAAAACAAGGTCAACGGCCCACTCAACGCCTATGTGGGCAACACCCAAATTCACTTGGTCGGTCAGGACCGCTGGTCAGAATATCCGCTATGGCGGCGCGAGAATGGGGTCGGTCGCCGCAATGGCGTCATCAGCGATTCCACCATTCGCATCGAAATGAGCATCTTCGCCGCCATCATGAACTTCGCCGTAGCCAAGCGCTATGTGCCCGCGCACCATCGGTTCGAGGGCATGCCCAAACTCAAATCCGCGCGGCGCGACGAATTCACGCTGGAGGAATACCGCAAGCTGCACAGCGTAGGCCGCAAGTGGATGAAGGAGGCGACCACGCCGCAAGGCATCTGGTATCGCCAGATGTGCTACAACTTCATTCTCATCATGTGCAACACGGGGATGCGCCCGCCCGAGGCGAAGAACCTCCGCTGGCGCGACATCACCAAAGCGAAGGACAAGGACGGCACCGACATCTTGGTGCTGTTCGTCCAGGGCAAGGGCAAATCGCGTCAGCTCATTGCCCCCAAAAGTGTCGGTGACTATCTCGACCGCGTCCGCGCTCTCTCCAAAGCCACCAAGCCCGATGATTCCGTCTTTACCATCATCAACGGCAAACCCGCTGTCTGGCTCTACCGCGACACCGTCGAAGAGTTGCTGAAATATGCCAATCTGCGCGACGGGCCGAGCGGCATCCCTCGCACCACCTATTGCTTCCGCCACACCTACGCCACGTTCCGCCTCTCCGCAGGCGTCGATGTCTATATCCTCGCCCAGCAAATGGGCACCTCAGTGAAAATGATTGAGCAGCATTATGGCCATGTGAACACCATCAAACACGCCGACCGCGTGTTGATGGGCATCGGCGGATGGGATGCGATGCACACCGAGATGGACGCGGAAATCGAAAAGCAGGAAGCGAAAGCGAAGGCCACGCAGGCCATCAAAGCGAAGCAGCCCACCAAGCCACCCCGCTCCAAACGCTGACGCCGTATCGCTGATGCTCTGGGGGCGTTGGCGTTTCCACCGATGTTGCCCGACGCACCGCTGGTGCTCTTCCGTCGTGCAACCGGCCTTTCCTTCCGCGAGATTGCCAATGCACCGCTGGTGCTTCTCGATTGGAAATGTCGCCAAGCGGGGGTGGGATAAGGATGCGCCGAGCCTCAAGCAGCCCCCATCCTCGCGCCTTCCTGCCCGATGCACCGCTGGTGCTCTCAATCGGCAGGCTTGCTCATTCCTCACCCCATTGGGTGAGCCTCTTTCGACTGACCTATTTGATTTGCTGTTCGCCCGCGCCAAGCACGGCTTATTGCCGACTTCGCGTGCGCATCGCGCGCAACATGCGCCGACGCCAACGGCACAACGCCACATGCGATGAGAGCTGCGCTGCCAACTGCGTGGCTGCGGAACCGATACCGGCGATGAGATTCAGGCTGATTAACTTCATGGAGTCCTCCCCCTTGCCCCGCGCGGAATTGCGCGATGGATGAGGGAGCCTCGGCAGGCCATTCAAAGGGATGGGCACAGGTCGCAAAATGCGCCGCCATGCGGGATAGAGCTGCACACGGCTTGCCACGGAAGACTATCGCCTTGACCAGCCCTTGCGGTCTGCCAAAGCTAACAAAGACAACGCGCTATCCGCGCTGCAAGGGGGACGATTTCACTGATTTCTGAGCCTGAACGGTCGCGGCGGCTTCGTCGCAAGCAACCCAATTACGGCTTTGCATCACCGAATCGCTTCCAGTATGTTGGTGGCAACTAAATGATAACGTTGGAATAAAAGGGCGTAACACGCATGCTGACCGGTGAAGTTCGCAATCAAGTCGATCAAATATGGAACGCCTTTTGGTCAGGCGGCGTCTCCAACCCCCTCTCCGTCATCGAGCAGATCACCTACCTGTTGTTCATCAAGCGCCTCGATGACCTCCACACGCTCGAGGAAAACAAGGCCGCAAACCTCGGCATCGCCATGGAGCGCCGGATTTTCCCCGAGGGGAACGACGACCAAGGCCGCCCCTATTCCGATCTTCGCTGGTCACGCTTCAAGAACTTCGAAGCCCGCGAGATGATGGACGTCGTCGCCGAGCGCGTGTTCCCATTCCTGCGCGCCCTGGGCGAGGAAGGCTCCAGCTACGGCAAGCACATGGAGGGCGCGCGGCTAGGTTTCAGCAACGCCTCGCTGCTCGCCAAAACCGTCGATATGCTCGACAAAATCCCGATGGAGGACCGCGACACCAAGGGCGATCTCTACGAGTATATGCTTGGCAAAATCGCCAGCGCAGGCACCAACGGCCAGTTCCGCACCCCGCGCCACATCATCCAAACCATGGTCGAGATGATGCGCCCAACTCCCGAGGACGTCATCTGCGATCCGGCATTGGGCACCGCAGGCTTCCTCGTCGCAGCAGGCGAATATATCCGCGACAACCACCCGCAGGCGCTGCGCGATGAAAAGCTGCGCAAGCACTTCCACAACAGCATGTTCCACGGGTTCGATTTCGACCCCACCATGCTGCGCATCGGCAGCATGAACATGACGCTGCACGGGGTCGATAACCCCGATGTCAGCTACCGCGATAGCTTGGCGCAGGAGCATGACCGCGACGCTGGCCGCTATTCGCTCATTCTCGCAAACCCGCCCTTCGCAGGCTCGCTCGATTACGAGCAGACGGCCAAAGACCTTCAGCAGATCGTCAAAACCAAAAAGACCGAACTGCTATTCCTCGCCCTGTTCCTGCGCTTGCTGAAAACGGGCGGGCGCGCCGCCGTCGTCGTGCCGGATGGTGTGCTGTTCGGTTCATCGAAAGCGCACCAAGAATTGCGCCGCTTGCTGGTCGAAGACCATAAGCTCGAAGGCGTTTTGAAATTGCCGTCAGGCGTCTTCCGTCCCTATGCGGGCGTTTCCACCGCCATTTTGCTCTTCACCAAAACCGGCGTCGGCGGCACCGATCATGTCTGGTTCTATGACATGCAGGCGGATGGCTATTCGCTCGACGACAAGCGCAACGCGCTGTTGCCCGAGGACAAGCTCGGCGTCCTCACGCAATCGCCTTTGGCGGATGACGAGCGCGCGAAGAACAACCTGCCCGACGCGCTCGCCCGCTGGCTCCGCCGCGATGAAGACGAACGCGAAAACCCGCGCACCGCACAAAGCTTCACGGTGCCGAAGGCCGAGATTGCCGCGACGGGAACCTATGACCTTTCGCTCAACCGCTACAAAGTCGTTGAACACGCGGAGGTGACGCATGACGCGCCCGCCGACATCATCGCCGAGCTACGCGCGCTGGAAACGGAAATCAGCAACGGCCTCACCAAGTTGGAGGCGATGCTGGGATGAGCAGAGCCGTTCTCAAAGCAGTGTCCATTGGCGACGTGGTGGTAAAAGCGAGCAGCTGGAATCCTGTGCGCGATGCCCCCGATGATGAAATCGCCTACATAGATTTGAGTGCAATCGACAACGCGACGAAATCCGTGAATGGCTTTCAGTCATTGGCTGGGCGTGATGCCCCGAGCCGAGCGCGACAGTTAGTGCGGACTGGCGACATTCTAGTTTCCACGGTGCGGCCAAACCTCAATGGCGTTGCCAAAGTCCCAAACGAGCTTGATGGTGCAACCGCATCAACTGGTTTCTGTGTCCTTCGTCCGCATCCGGGAAAAGTTGACTCGAGCTTCCTATTTCATTGGGTGCAATCGTCGAGCTTTGTCGAGGATATGGTTCGCAAAGCTACTGGCGCGAGCTATCCTGCCGTCTCCGATAAGATTATTTTCCAATCGGCAATCCCGCTCCCGTCACTCGACGAACAGAAGCGTATTGCTGCAATCCTCGATCAGGCCGACGAATTGCGACGCAAGCGCCAGCGCGCCATCGACCGCCTCAACCAACTCGGCCAAGCCATTTTTCATGAGATGTTTGGCGACGAACAGAAAGTTCAGCGGGCTTCTCTCAAAGCTCTAGGCAAGGTTTCCACGGGTTCAACGCCACCCACCAGTGATGAAGACAGCTTCGGAGGCGCAATCCCGTTTGTGACTCCAGGTGACTTGGGGTCGGGCGGACCTGCAAAAAGGAGCCTATCGGAGGACGGCGCAAGAAAGTCGCGAACTGTCGGTGCTCACGCGACCTTTGTTTGCTGCATTGGCGCGACCATCGGGAAGATGGACCAAGCCCAAGAGCACTCTGCGTTCAACCAACAAATCAATGCCGTTGAATGGGGGCCGCTAATTGAGCCAACCTATGGTTTTTATGCAGTTCAGCAAATCCGCCCGATTATCATTCACAAGGGCAAAGGCGCTTCGACAACACTACCAATCCTGAAAAAGTCGGAATTTGAAAAACTCGAAATTCCGTGTCCTGCCTTAGCCCTGCAAATCGAATTTGCACAGCGTATCACTGCTGCACGAGAGGGCAGTAGTGCTCTCATGCAATCACTTGGCCATTTCAATGCTCTTTTTGACTCCCTCCAACACCGCGCCTTCCAAGGGGAGCTGTAACCATGCGGGGGGAATTCATCGGTGTGTGGTCAGAGATGTGGCGCGAGATTTGGTCCAAACTTGCCAAACATCCTACCGCGCCAGATGACATTTTCTGTGAGCTTTTTCGCGACCTCGAACCCGCGTTTCAGGTGCGTCTCGACCCCGCTGTGGAACTTGCAGACATTGTAGATAGTCCAGCACAGTCCAAGCGCGCGTTCCGTGCTGTCAAATCGGCCCGTTTGCGAGGGGAATTGGCCTTGCTGGAATTCTTGGAGCAGGCTCATCCGTCATTGGTGGACCTGGGCGGTGACGAACTAGGCAATCGTTATTTCAACCTAGTCGAGCAATTCATCGAAAAATATAGCCTTCGCTACGATCTTCGCCGTCCGTTCTCGCTCCATCCAACGGTCTCGGGTATGTTCTCCCGCTTGATGAGGGAGTTGGGGCAATTCACAAATCAAGATGCCGCGCTTGCGGCGCTAATGCATGATTTCCAAGAGTCGATCCGCGATCTCAAAGCGGATAGCTCGCCAGGAAGGATTAAGTCCTGCATTCATCGGCAAATGAACTTACTCGAAGCGCTCATGCAGCGCTGCCCTAACGTCCAACCGGGCAATTTTGGGGCGATGTGCAACGACGTCCAAACATGGCCGCACGTAACGGTCAAAGATGCGATGAAGAAGCTCTATGGCTTTTCCTCGGATTATCCGGGCATCCGACATGCAGGCAATCCAGCGAGCGCGCTCAGAGAAATTGAAATGCGCGACCTCGTGGGGATGACGGTAATTCTCGCTGGTTTCATGCCCTATTTGTCAGACGGTTTTGACGCCGCAGACCTCTACCATGGAGCGGCAGCATGAGTCAGTTTGCCTTCCTCAAACCTGAGTTTGCGCCAGTCTATGAGCTGGCACGGAAGGCGGAAACGGCTGCGCTGGCGGACCCACGCGGCGCATGTTTCTATGCCCGCCTCGCGCTCGAAAGCGCGGTGAAGTGGATGTATGATAACGACCGCAGCCTGCGCTCGCCTTACGATACCGCGCTTTCCGCCCTAATCCATGAAGGCACCTTCCGCGCCGTAGTGGGCAATGCGCTGGTTACCAAAGCGCGCATCATCAAGGATTATGGCAACAAGGCGGTGCACGAAACCCGCGCCGTCGCACCGCAGAATGCCATCATCTGCGTGCGTGAATTGTTCCATTTCACCTATTGGCTGGTGCACACCTATGGCCGTGGCGCACGGCCCGACCCAGCCCTGACATTCAATGCCGACGCACTCCCCCGCGCCGTGCAGGTGGAGGCATCCACCCTCGCCAAGTTGCAGGCGCTGGCCAAGGAAAGTGCGGACGGTGCCAAGGCATTGGCCGAAGAACAGGCCGCGCGCATCCGCAGCGAAGCCGACCGCGCCGCGCTCGATGCTGAGAACGAAAAGCTGCGCGCCGAGATTGCGGCGATCAAGCAGGCCAATCAGGCCACGCCCGACGCGCATGATTACAATGAAGAACAGACCCGCGACGCTTTCATCGACCTGTTGCTGGCCGAAGCAGGCTGGCCGCTCGATCAGGAGCGTGATCGCGAATATCCCGTCAAAGGGATGCCCAGCACATCCGGTGATGGCTTCGCCGATTATGTGCTGTGGGGCGACGACGGCAAACCGCTTGCCGTCATCGAGGCCAAGCGCACCAAGCGTGATGCTCGCGTCGGCCAGCAACAGGCCAAGCTCTATGCCGATTGCCTAGAGGCTGAGTTTGGCATCCGCCCGCTGATTTTCTACACCAATGGATACGAGCATTGGCTGTGGGATGACAAACGCTACCCGCCGCGCGCGGTGCATGGCTTCCTGAAAAAGGACGAGCTGGAGCTGTGGCACCAGCGTAAAACCAACCGCCGCGCACTGTCAGCAACCAGCATCGATAGCGACATTGTCGAACGCTACTACCAGACCCGCGCCATCCGCCGCGTGGGCGAAGTGTTCGAGAAGGACCATCAGCGTAAGGCGCTGCTGGTCATGGCGACCGGTTCGGGCAAAACCCGCACCGTCATCGCCCAGATCGACCAGCTCATGCGCGCCAATTGGGTGAAGCGCGTTCTCTTCCTCGCTGACCGCGTGGCGCTGGTGAAGCAGGCGCACAACAATTTCAAAAAGCATTTGCCGTCCGCGCCGAGCGCGAACCTCATCGAAAAGCACGACCCGAAAAAGAACAACCACAACGGCGCGCGTGTGTGCGTCGCCACCTACCCGACGATGATGAACCTCATCGACGAGATGCAGAATGGCCAGCGCCTCTATGGCCCAGGGCATTTTGACCTGATCGTGATCGACGAAGCACACCGCTCTATCTATCGCAAATACCGCGCCATCTTCGACTATTTTGACAGCCTGTTGATTGGCCTGACGGCCACCCCGCGCGACGAAATCGACCGTGACACCTATTCGCTCTTCGAGCTGGAACGCGGTGTGCCGACCGATTCCTACGACCTTGATGAAGCCGTGGGCGACGGCTTCCTTGTGCCGCCAACGCCCATGTCTGTCCCGCTGAAATTTCAGCGTGAGGGCATCAGGTACGACGAGCTATCCGACGAGGACAAAGAGAAGTGGGATATGCTCGAATGGGAAGGCCAGCTTCCCACCGGCGAGATCGACGCCAACGCCGTCAACAAATGGCTCTTCAACGAAGACACCGTTGATAAGGTGCTCAAGCATTTGATGACCTACGGCCTCAAAGTCGCCGAGGGCGACCGCTTGGGCAAGACCATCATCTTCGCCAAAAACCATGACCACGCCATGTTCATCGCCAAGCGCTTCGATGCGAACTACCCGCATCTCGCAGGGCATTTCGCCCGCGTCATCGACTTCAAGACCGAATATGCCCAATCGCTGATCGACGATTTCTCAATTCCCGAGAAAGCGCCGCATATCGCCATCTCGGTCGATATGCTCGACACCGGCATCGACGTGCCCGAGGTCGTGAACCTCGTCTTTTTCAAAATCGTCCGCTCAAAAACCAAGTTCTGGCAGATGATCGGGCGCGGCACCCGCCTGTCGCCCGACCTGTTCGGCATAGGCCGCCACAAAGACCAGTTCCTGATTTTCGATTTTTGCCAGAATTTCGAGTTCTTCAACCAGAACCCGAAATTCGTGGATGGCGCACTTGGCCAATCGCTTGGCCAGCGCCTGTTCGCGGCGCGTGTTGAATTGGCATCCTTCATCGAGGATGTACCCGAGGGGGACGTCAGCGAAGGCCTTGGCTATCTCAACCGCGATGTGCGCGCACGTCTGTTCGACGAAGTGAACGGCATGAGCCTCGGCAATTTCCTTGTCCGCGCCAAGCGCAAATCGGTCGAGCATTTCCAGCAGCCCGCAGCATGGCAAACCCTGTCGGGCGAAGACCGCGAGGCCTTGATTGCCGATGTTGCCGGGCTGCCCTCGGCACTGGAAGACAACGACACCGCCGCCAAGCAATTCGATTACATTGTCCTGTCCGGCCAGCTTGCCTTGCTGCGTAACGAAGCGGCGTTCAGCCGTTGCAGGGAGAAAGTGACGGCGCTTGCCGCCAAGCTGGAAACGCTTGGCAACGTGCCGATGGTCGCCGCCGAAATGGCGCTAATCCTTGAGGTTCAGACCGACGAATACTGGCAGGGCATCGATGCCTGGTCGCTGGAGCAGATGCGCCGCCGCTTCCGCACCTTGATAAAGCTGATCGAAGGCGACGAGCGCCACATCGTCTATACCGACTTCGAAGATGAAATCGGCGAAGGCATGAAAATCGAGCTGCCCGACGTCAGTGTCGGCACCGACAAGGCGCGCTTCCAAATGAAGGTGCGCCATTTCCTGAAGCAGCACGCCGACCACATCACCATTCTAAAGCTGCGCCGCAACGAACAGCTAACCCCGCAGGACTTGGCTGAGCTTGAGCGCATCATGATCGAAGAGGCAGGAGCCTCAAACGATGACCTTGAAAGCATGCGCGCCAAGGGCGGCCTTGGCCTGTTCGTCCGATCGCTGGTTGGCCTTGAGCGCGATGCGGCAAAAGCCGCGTTTGCCGACTTCATGGCGGGCAAAAACATGAACGCAAACCAGATTGAGTTCATCACGCTGATTGTCGATCACCTGACCGAAAGCGGCGCGATGGACCCGCGCCGCCTGTATGAAAGCCCATTCACGGACTTCGACGACCAAGGCGTCAGTGGCGTTTTCCCGCAGGCCGATGTGCAGCATATTGTGCAGGTATTGAACAACGTCCGCGAAAGAGCCGCAGCATGAAACTTCAAAAAGATTGATACATGAGTGACCTTGAAGCCGTATTCAATCTCAGCAACCTACGGCGCGCTTACCGTTGGGTCATGTCTAATCCAGATGCGCAGTATAAATCATACTTCAGAGACTCATACGACGCCTTCGCAATAGCATCTGATAGTCATTTGAAATGGATTCAGAGTGAGGGACTGAAAGAGCGTTACCAAGCATCCCATGCGTCAAAGCTCCTCCTGCCGAAGCCGTCTGGCACGCTACGATCGATTACGCTTCTAACGGTAGAGGATCAAATCGTCTACCAGGCATGCGTCAACTTAATTGCCGATGCGCTCAAGCGAGAGACTCGAAAGCGCTATGAGAAGCGAGTCTTTGCGCACCTTTACGCCGGAAAATCATCACCGTTCTTCTACCTCCAATGGCAGCGGAGTTATAAAAAATTTGGCCGGAGAATCGAAAAATCATTTAATGATGGTTTTAATCACGTTGCAAACTTCGACTTAACTGCATTTTACGATTCTATTGACCACCATGTGCTGCGGCATTTTCTGACAGTCATTGGCATTGACGAGGACACGGTCGATTTTCTTCTTCGTTGCTTAAAAGTTTGGACATCGAGCACTTGGAGCATTGGCGAGCCGAATATCTATCACGAGCACGGGATACCTCAGGGCCCCCTCGCCTCTGGAATGTTGTCAGAAGCGGTTCTGCAACATATCGACGCGGCTGGTGAGCGAGGTCGGAAAACTGTCTACCTTCGCTATGTTGATGACATTAAGATTTTGGCAAAAAATGAGGCTGAACTAAGACGAAAACTAATTGCGCTCGACATCGCCTCAAAAGAAATTGGTCTTTTTCCTCAGACAGCCAAAATCAATATTCGTAAAATTGCCGATCCGCTTGATGAAATAAAGTCTGTAAGCCGCCCACCTGAGAGTCGGTTTCGAAACTCACGCTGACCGAGCCAATCGGCGGATCATGAGCATGG
>OFDC01001040.1_pt1 | contig 16355 bp, 10 predicted proteins | sample 1520941 | NCBI WGS metagenome assembly OFDC01 (sample SAMEA94258168, study PRJEB24077) | hot springs metagenome | biome: Aquatic biome; feature: Water | place: India | collected 2012-12-06 | depth 5 m | reverse complement strand
ATGATAGAGATATCAATGCCAGTCGGAACATTCTTGCGGTCGGGCTTGACCGTCTTGTAGAAGGAATCCCCTTGCTTTAGCAAGGGGAGGAAGTCAATGATGTTGATAGCCGCTAAGGTTGTCTGTCAGGCGGCGCTTGGGTGACGCCATAGCGAGCGAGATGTTGATGCAGGATGCGACGTAACTCCAAAATCGCCTGCGGGCTAGTATGAACATTGTGACGACCGGTAAGCACTTTTTCAGATTCCACGCCTTCTAAATGCGAGCTGTTGTACGGCACAATACCATCGGAGACACGGTCGGTTGCGCCATATTTTACCGATTCTAACAGTTGCTTTTTCTCATCTAGGCTTTGTTTAGCTTGCGCCAGACTCGTGGTGCTATACAGCTTGGTCTCTGTGGCGGGTTTCACGGTCGCGGTTGTATTGTCATTTTTTAAAGATGTTATGGATGCCGATACATCATCAGTAGTGCTATTGGCTGCCTTAGCGGTAAGTTGTTCGAGCGCATTGGACAAATCCTTATCATCAGTGGCGATGATGTTATTGACGGCAACATTGGGCGCGATTGTGACATCTGCCGTTAATTGGTTAAAGTAAGAGCGGTTGCTCAACTGGCTCGCGCCATTTTCCAAAAATAGCTGTGCTAAAGGATTGCTTGAAACCACGCCTTCAGTAAATAGCGAATTTAAATTGCCATACACGGTGCGGATAAATCCTGCCGGTAGCGAGATGATACGGCGCAAACTGCGAGTAAACCAGCGATCGGCATAATCGGTACCGCGAAATGGCGAAGAGATAAAAATCGCGCGATCGACTTGCGGCAGGGCTTGAAGTTTGAAGCGGTCACTGAGCGTTTTATTTTGCGCATGACGGACAAATGCCGCGTAGCCTGCTGAAAAATTATTCAGCTGTGAGTAATTGGCAACCAGCGATTCGACTTTGGGCGTTAAGTCATCATTTGATACCAACAAACGCCCAATTACCCCACCCATACTATGACCAATCAGCACCGCATGTTGACTGGCAACGTCCTGCTGCTTAGGATCGACAGTTTTAAAAGTGCGTTCAATCAAGTCATAAATTTGGTGTCGGTTTTCTAGCATCGGGATATTGGTTGGATAAAAAATCTGCCAAACTTGGAAGTTTTCGCGAAGTTTTGGGTCATTAAAAATGTCATTGGTCAGTCCAATCCAAGTTTCAGGACTCGATGCCAACCCATGCATCATGATAATCACGCGTTTATTAGGATTGTAGGGCTCAAGCATAAATAAATGCGGCTGGGTCTGCTGATAGGGCGAGGCAAACAAACTTAAATAGCTGATATTGCCTAGGCGATTGTCCTTTGACCACAAGCCGTAGGCTGCCGAAAAATTCGCCGATAGTGCAAAATCTTTGTTGAGTATAGAGACACTTTTAAATTGATAAGGATCATAAATATTGAGCGAAAAATCGGTGGTTTTTTGCAACTCATCAATGCTATTGCCTTTGGGCACCAACACCGCGGTCATAGGCAAATGCCCTGTTTGGTGGATACGCTCTTCTAACGGTGTATCATTGGCATAGTGTTGCAACAAGTCAATAATCACCGCCGTATTGATGCGACTATTGAGCAGCGCCACATAATTGATACCAAAGCCATCGCGGCGACTGATGGTATTAAATTTTGATAAATCAATCTGGTAGCTTGAAATCAGTTTCATCGATGCCGATTTGTCAGTAAATGGCTGTCCATTGATATTGACACGCAGGTTGTTGCGAGTGATTTGATAATTTTCTGCCATTTTTTGATGATACAAGCGATCACCTAACGCATCAATGGCAGCGTAATACAAATCCTGAATTTGGGTGTCGCGTTCTTTTGGCAGATAATACAATTGTGACGGTTGTTGATTGACGACGGCTGGATTGAGGATATCGTACATCAAATAAATGTAAGAAAACCGAATCGATTGTAGCATATCGTCTTGAAAGGCGGTGGTACAAGAGATTTCATCGGGTTTGGGCGCTACAATGTCGGTCTTGCCAACCAAATCTTTGGCATAGTCTGTGGCCAAATCTTTTGGCGGATTGGTACAAGTTTTGGCTTGCTGGCGTTGCTGGGCAGAGGCATAAAACAGCTCACTAATTGCGCCATAAATCCCTTTATCGGAATTAAGATCCGCTTGCTTGAGCGTCACTACACAGGCAGGCATATTTGCCAAGCATTTTTCTTCATCTAAACCTGCCTGCACTAAACGGCTTTTGCTGTCAGAACTCAAGCGGCTGCCCGATAACACGCTGACACGCTGATCCATGATGGCTCTTGCAGTATCGCGGCTACCGATTTTGGTGGTGGCGCAGCCAGTAAGGGTGATGATAGTAACCAATGTCGTCGCCGTGATGAGAGACTTTTGACAAAATCTAGTAGATTGGTTTGTTAGCGGCATGGTGATTTACTCGGCTAAAATAGAGCAACAATAGATAGCGCAAAAAAGGTTAGCGCAAAAATCTGCCTATCACTGAATGATAGGGTGAAAAAAATCACCATGCTAAAATTCAACTGTTATGGTGAATTAGCATGGTGACTTAGCAGTGATATTAAACCACCGCTAGGGTATGAACGCAAAAAATTATTGAACGACTTTTGCAGGGATATCCCAAATATAGTATTTACCGCTATTGACGATGCGTAACTGCTCATCGATATACGGATTGTCTGGGTTTTTGGCCTTAAATTCCGTTAACCGTTGAATGGCGCGGTCTTTTTTGTCATCCAATAAATCTGCTTGCGCCAAACTTTGCGTAGCTTCTAGATAGCCCATTTTTTCGGCTTTTTCTAAGTATTTGGCACCTTCTTTAAAGCCGCCACCTTCAGCGAGCATTGCGCCATATAAGAAGTTGGCTTCTGCCGTGTCATTGAGCCTCAAAGCACGGGCGATATAATTGCCTGCACGCACGGCATAATCAGAACCTAAATCCAGATTGCGACCCATGGCATTGAGTTTTGCTGCACGCAGTAGCACCTCATAAGAAGCATTTGGATTTTGTGCGTAGCTTTCAATCCATGCGGTCAATGATTTGAGTCGCTCAGTGGTATTGTAGCGCTCAGTACGGCTCGAAAAGACCGGGGGATAGTGACGTGCCATTGGGCTAGCATAAGTAATAAAATCGTCTAACACGCTGACATCTAACTGTGTACTATTATCCGTGGTTCGTGGAACCAAAACGGTTTTTATTGTTGAGATATTACTAAGCGTTAAAGTCGGTAGCGGGATATTGGCAAGATTTTGCGCTGAAATATCCGTGCCTACCAATTGTACGCTGTTGGTAGATGGATAAACCACGTTGGCAACCGTGGGGGCGGTCAAGACAGGCACTATCACTGAACCTGTATTTGAGGTGGCTGACGGGGGTGTCATTTGCGGGGTAGTATCCTTCACGCTATTACTGACCCTATCAGCCGATTTTTCGGTTGATTTGCTCGTAGTTTTGGCTTTGGTCACCGTGGTTTTTTTAGTGGCTGTTGTCTGGGTGGTGGGTTTTGCCGTGGTGGTTTTGGTGGTAGTCGTCTTGGTCGTTGGTTTTGCGGTTGCCGTTGCAGCCATCGCTACAGTGGCATTGGTTGCCATCAAAATAGCTAAGGTATACGCTAGGGGGGTATAGACTAGGGGTTTTACCATGTGAGTCATTGAAATTTCCTTAAAAAATTAGGTGGGATAGATTGCATAAATCAATCAGCTTATCCCATAGCAACAATGTAAAGCAATAATGTAAAAATACTATCAAAAAATAATAAAGTTATTGTTATATTTTTACGCGAAAACAGCGCGCTTAAGCAAGGTTATAGCAATAAACACGCCAGCCAACGATTGGGGCTGTCAGTCATGCTCATTTAAACACGCTTGGTTAAACATGCTTGGTTAAATATGATACGCCACCGTTTTCATGCAGTTAGCCAAAAAACGCATCGTGGTTTTGATGGGTAGTGGCAATGGGCTGGCGCCTGATTCCACTGCTTTATCACGGTGATGTAATTCTTCTTTATCCATTTGGCTTAAAATCTCAGCACTGCGTTTATCTTGTGCAGGCAGTTTACCAATATGACTCTGTAAATGCTCGCTGACTTGGGTTTCTGTCTCTGCGACAAACCCCAAACTAAACTCATCAGAAATCAATCCCGCTACCGCACCCATGCCAAACGATAGCCCATACCAAAGCGGACTAAAAATACTGGGATGGCTCCCCAATTCATTTAACCGTGTCTCACACCACACCAAGTGGTCAATCTCCTCTAGCGCAGATTGGTGCATGGCTTTTTTGACCGTTGCTTGTTTGGCGGTAAATGCTTGACCGTGATACAGTCCTTGCGCGCACACTTCGCCGGTGTGATTGATACGCATGAGACCTGCGACATGACGCGCCTCTTCCACGGATAATTTTGGCACATTGGGGCTAGAGACAGGCAAAGGACGGGTGCTAGGATTGCTGTTTGGAATAAACGAGCGAATCGCCCGATCAAAGAATACAATATTGCGGTCTAGCTTACTGAGTGATAGGTTGTTTTGTGCTGGTTCAATCGACATAGGCGCTCTGTTCAAAGTGTTTCCAATCGCTATTATGCGCAGAATATGGCGTTAATTCTACTCAATATCACAACTTTTGACTAGCAAATCTATGTAGCTGATGGGCAATTTGGCTATTTTATAAAAAGCCCGTGAGAGGCTAGGCAATCACGGGATGTTGTAATAACGATATATTATACCGGTGGTAATTGTGAACGGTAAGCTTCTGCAAAGTTATGACCCATTAAGGCTTCAGTCGCTTTGACCGTAACATAGCTACCTGGGGCATCGCCATAGGTCGGGATTTCTTTACCTTGGCTATTTTGACCGACGACACGGGCATTGATTTCGTTGCCCTCAAATGGTTTGATCCAGTCATGCCATCTTGTCCACCAGGTGTCTTTAACATAGGTGGCGTCTTTGTACCATTGGTCGGGGTCCGCAGGGTAGTTATCATTGGTGTAGTAACCATATTTACTACCTGGGGGGTTCATGATACCCGCAATATGACCCGATTCCCCCAACACAAATACTTTTTCACCGCCAAATACTTGCGTGCCTGCGTAACAGCTTTTCCATTTTGCGATATGGTCTTGCAAGGTTGCGACCATAAACACGGGAGTTTTAACTTTTGATAAGTCAATTTTCACGCCGTCAATTTCAACCCCGCCCGGTTTACGCAGCAAGTTGTTGATATAGAACTCTCGCAGTAGAAAATGGTGCAGGGCGGCGGTCACGTTGGTACAGTCTGAATTCCAGTATAACAAGTCAAAAGGTACAGGGCGTTCGCCTTTGAGGTAGTTTTGTACGTAGTAGTTCCAGTATAGGCTATTCTCACGAAGTAGGCTAAATGACACGCCCATCATTCGCCCATCAAACACGCCTTTCTCGGCGTTCTGCTTGTCAATCGCCGCAACGATTTTGTCATCGATAAAGACGCCGATATCACCTGGATCTGAGAAGTCAATAATAGTCGCCCAAAGTGTCGCACTGGCAATGCGGCTTTCTTGCTTGGTCGCGGCAAGATAGCCTAACGTCAATGCGGTCAACATACCCCCAATACAGTAACCTGTAATATTGATGGTTTTTTCACCCGTGATGGCTTCAATTTGATCCATCGCCGCAAGCACACCGTCTTTCATATAAGTGCTCATGCCAACATTTTTGTACTCAGGCGTCGGGTTCGCCCAAGAGATGACATAAACCGTATGACCTTCCTTGACAGCCCAATGCACAAACGAGTTGTTCTCACGTAAGTCCATGATGTAGAATTTGTTGATCCAAGGCGGCACCATCAGCAACGGACGTTGTTTTACTTTTTCGGTTAAAGGGTCATACTGGATGAGCTGCATCATGTGGTTTTCAAATACCACTTTACCTTTTGAGGTGGCGATGTTGTCACCCACCCGGAACGCACTCTGGTCAGTCATACGGATATTGAGTGTATCAGCGCTATTACCCATGTCCTCAGCCAACTGCTTCATACCTTGAACCAAATTTTGCCCCCGACTTTCGATGGTCAAACGGAGTACTTCTGGGTTGGTCATTAAGAAGTTGGTTGGGGCGACTGCATTGATCCATTGGCGGGTAAAAAAAGCCAAGCGTTGACGGGTTTTTTCATCAATGCCTTCAACGCCATCAATCGCATCCATCATCGCTTGGGTGGTTAATAAATAATACTGTTTTAGGAAGTTAAAAATAGGATTGTCTTCCCATTCTTCATCATTAAACCGTTTATCGCCTTTTTCAGGGCTTGCCACCGGGTCGATTTTTTTACCGGCAAATTGTTGTAGCGTGTTTTGCCACAAGTGCATTTGGTCTTTGAACAACTGCAATTGGTCTTCAACCATCGTGCCTGGGTGATTGGTCACCATTTGACCCATTTTACGCCAGCCATCCATTAAATCCATCATGATGGAAGTATTGGTGTACTGTGGCGCTTGGTTGGCACGCATCGACTGCTGTGCAATTTGTTGGCTCAGTTTGGTCATATTGCCAAAAAATTCGCTATAGAATTCACCGACCGCGGGATTGTAAGGCGGAATACTAGAGGCCATGTGAGCAAATGGATTGGTTTTGCTCAAAAAATCCAGCGGATTTTGCGGCAGATCAAATGCGTTGGTTCCGAAGTTGCTAAAAGGATTGCTACCAAAACCAAATGCATTATTACCAAAGGGAAAATTGGCAAATGGGGTGTAGCCAAAAGCATTGGTATTGGTATTCTCTGCGCTTTGGGTGTTGGAATCATTGCTATTTGAAGCGCTATTTGAAGCATTGTCGCTTGAGAACTGGGCGTTCGTTCCTTGATATTGGGTGTCTTTATTGTCTGCCATGATAAGTCCCGTTATTATGCTGTGCTTGATAAGAATTCGCTGTGAATATGCGCGCTTACTTAAAAATAAGGTGGATTAGGCATCTGTCTAATCCACCAATTTTATAAATTCATAAGCCGCCATTCATCTATCAGGTAACATAAATAGCTGTTTATAAATGATACAGTCTTAAGAATGACTACGATGCATCAAACCAATTATTTTGCCGCAGGGGTTGTTTTTGCTGCAGGTTTTACCGCTTCACTATTTTGTGTTTGTGCTACATCATTAGTGGTGTGCGTTGCTGCAGCATTCACGTTAGTCGCAGCTTTGTTCATGTTTTGGGTGGTTTGTTTAACCGCTTCTGACATTTGGTTTGCCGCTTTGTGCATGTTTTCGTTTACTTTGCGGTTAAAGTCTTCTGCCGTTTTTGATGCGTTGCTAGCGGCGCTTTGCATGGCATCTTGCATGCTTGATGCATTTTGGCTATAAACTTCATTCATCGCTGACATGACTTCATTACGGATTTCGTTGGCAAGCTCAGTCAAACGCTGTGCATCTGACAACATCTTTTGACCCAACTGGTTAAGAAGCTCAGTTTGTTTTTGGTTGAAGCTTGAAACTGCTTCTGGACAGTCAACAGAAGAAACATTGCGAAGCTGCTCAAGACCCATCTCTGAGTAATGACGCATTGTTTCTAAAGAAAAGTCAGTCATTTTTTCCGCATTTCGTAACATCGCTTGGTTGAAGCGCGACCATGGTGCGTACATTTGACGTGAACTATCTTTCATTTTATCCATAAAATCGTTGTTCATAATTGACCTCATTAGGCTACCAGAAAAAAAAGAAGGGTATTGGACAATACCAAGTTGCAATACATTTTATAATCAAAAATATGACTAAAATGAATGTGATAAGATTTAAGCATAGTCTATTTGCTTGATATTACAATATCATGAAAAATGGCTAAATTAAACCTTGCAAGGGGCTTAAGAGTAAAAAACAATCGCTATTTATGTTAATATTTGTAATAGTATAATCAACTAGACAGTAACAGTAGGTAACCGATAAAAATCGGTTATATCTTACCCTTCATCCTAAAAATAGTTGACAGGTTTGTTACTTTTACTTATCAGTTTTTATCGTGATTGCCTGCTCAAGCGATAAAGCCAATTCAAGTTGCTCATCGGTCAGTTTTGCAAAATGTCTTTTTTGGTCAGCAAATCTGGCACCACGTTGAGTGCGCAATCGGTCAAGGTCAAAAGCTTGTGATACGTGGGACTTTCCATTAACCACACGTGGCTCATACGGCGCTCGGTGCGTAGGTTTTGGGTTTTATCGACCAAGACACCCATTAACTCATCGGTATGCACCGAACCTTTGATGATAAAGTCGGCTTGCTGTTCACGAACCATTTTTGCGGCGATTTCAACTGCGTCATGGCTATGCTCAGCATCCACTAACATAAAGCCTAAAATATCTAAATTGGCGTCAGTAGCGGCTTTTTCGATTTTGTGTTTTGGACCGACCAAAATCGGGGTGATGATGTGGTGCTGATGGGCTTGGATACAAGATTGCAAAATGATATCGGTAGTAGGGTGCACCACCACGGCAGGGACAGGGGAAACAAAGCGCCCTTGCGCTAAAAGCTGCGAAAGTTTGGTTAACATCGTGTTGCCCTTATGAGTTGACATAAATAACACTGCGCACTTAGGTTTTGATTAAGCGAGCGGTAAATATTGACATAAACAGTAGTATGAACCCATGACATGACAGCAAGATGAATCGGTTGTTACGGTGTGTTTGCCGCGCCGCTTAATTTATTAGCTCAGCTCAGCTTATCTTATCTTATCTTATCTTATCTTATCTTATCTTAACTTAATTTGGCTTAACCAAAGCTAACCTACGTCAACTAATCTTGGTAATACCGGCACCGATAATTTTACTGATGCCACCTGTTTGCGGCACTACTTGGATTTGACTGCTGATTCTATCTTTTAGCGCCTGTATATGGGAAATCACGCCAATTAGCTTACCCGATTGTTGTAGGTTGGTTAGGGTGTCGAGCGCTACATCGAGTGCTTCTTCATCGAGCGTACCAAAGCCTTCATCCAAAAACAGTGAATCTACTTGCATGCGGTGACTGGCCATATTTGACAGTCCCAATGCAAGCGACAGGCTAATAATAAAACTCTCACCGCCTGATAGATTTTTACTGGTGCGGATTTGCCCGCCTTGGTAATTGTCCATCACATTGAGCATCAAGGGTTGCTCGCTATCAGCTATCAGCAAATAACGGTCGCTCATTTTTTTGAGCTGCTCATTGGCATGGGCAACCATGATATTAAAGGTCAAGCCTTGGGCAAAGTTACGGAATTTTTTGCCATCGCTTGAACCAATCAACTGATGTAATACCTTCCATTCTTCAGTATGGTTGCGCTGTTGGTTGATGGCATCTAATAGTTGCTGTTGTTTTTGTTTAAGGGCTTCATTGGCTGCTAGCTGCTGTTCAACGGCGCCCAATTGTTTTTGCTGCTCGCTAAATTGCTGTTGTAATTGCCCAAGCGCATCAAGCAATTGTTCAAGTGACAACGCAGTTTGGGGATGATTGAGTAACTGCTGCTGTATGCGTTTGGCTTCAGACAGTAGGTTATGATTGCGCTGCTGGCTATCATGGAGTTGATTGGCAAGCTGTTGTAAGCGTTCCCGCTCAGTATCGACCAAAACCGCAGCGCGATAATCCGCCTCATCTAAAAAACCCAATGTCGCAAAACGCTGCTGGATGTCGTCTTGTAGCGTTTGCTGGGCAGTTTTTAGTTGGGTGGTGCTAGTGGTCAAAGATGCGATTTGTTGTTGCAAAATCTGCAGCCGACTTAGCTGCTCATGAAAGGCTGTTTGGCTGGTTTGATAATCCCGCAAAGCCTGATTTTTTGCTTGGATTAACGCGTGAGAGACGATGTCTACCGCTTGTTCGCCAAACAAGGCGTATCGCTGCGCCTGTAGCTCGCTAATCTCTTGCGCCAATGCTTGCTGTCGTTGACGGACTTGGTGTTGATTTTGGGTTAGATGTTGCTGATCTGCGCTCAATCGGGTTAGCGCTTGCTCAATTCCTGTGATGGTGTCATTGATATGGCTAAGCTTAGTTTCTAATCCTTGATAGCGCTGTAAAAATTGCGCAAGGGTATCAATATGCTGATTTAATTGGGCATTGACATCCTGTGTGGGAGCAAAACTAAAAGTGCGTTCGCGCGTTGCAAACGGCATCAGCAACTTGTCAATGCGCTGTATTACTTGCTGTTGTTTCTCGGCGATAACCAATTGCTGGGCATCAATATCGCGGATTCTGTCTTGACGATGTTGCTGCTGATTTTGTAGCATGGTTTGTTGCTGCAAAACATCATGGTATTGCTCGGTTAATGTGGCTAATCGCTGCTGGGTTTGCTGCTGCTCTGATTGTACGGCTTCGATTTGCGTCAGTGACTCTTGCAGTGCTACCAAAGCCTGCTGATTGTTGGTTTTTTCAGTCTGGATTGTCGTCGTCAATGTTTGAAGGACTTGGTGGGCTATATCGTCATCAGCGTTAGAGGCTGTAACGGACGGTAATGTTTCAATTGCCTGTTGTACAGGCTTAGCATGTATAAGGTGTTGGCTGGCAAGCTGTAATTGATTTAATAAACGTTGATTGTGTGCCTGTAAGTGCTGCAAATTTTCATTGCGCTGTTGCTGGCTGTTTGTGAGTGCATGCTCTTCAAGCAGTAACTGCTGTAATTGGCGATTGCTGTCATCAAGCCGTTGTTTGGCAATCGCTAATTGTTGCTCTGTATCATCAGGCGTGTAGGGCTGATGGGTGGCGAAAGGATGCGCGGTTGAGCCACACAGCGGGCAAGGTTCGCCGTGGCGTAATTTATCGCGCTCATCGGTCAAATCTTGAATTTTTGCCAATAAAATCAAGTTGCGGTTTAACAAATCGACGGTCTGCTCGGCGGCTTGTTGCTGCTGCTCGCTAGTTAGTCGTTGGCTAGCAATCTGAGCCAATTGAGTTTGACCATCGGCTAACTGCTGCACAAATTGCTGATAGTGTTGTAGGTTGGTTTGCCAAGTCTGCACATCGCTTTGTATGGCGGCAAGCTGCTGGTCGGTTTGCCAATAAGTTTCAACCTGCTGGCGCAATGCTGCCGCTGATTGCCCTTGTGTCAGATGATATAATTGACTGGTTTGGCTCTCTAATTTTTGTCGATGCTCAGAAATTTGTGATTGCAACTGCGTAAGCTGAGATTTTATAGCGCTGGCTTGCTGCTCATTGCGCTGAAAATCACCTTGTAACTGCTGCTGCTGGCTGACTAAAACCTGCAATTGTTCACTGAGTGTTTGGCTAGTTTCTTGTAGCTGGGTGAGAGAGGCCAATGTTTGAGGCAAGGTTGTTGCATGGGGGATTTGCTGCTGCGCTTGAATAAGCTGTTCACGCTCTACTTGCTGGCTAACAAGCTGCTGCTGCTGACTATCAATGCTTTGGGCATTATGAGCTAACTCCTCACTAAGCTGTGACAACTGCTGCGCAATTTCTTGGGCGTACTGATTTTTTTGCGCAAGGGTAGTGTCAAGCTTGCGCACTTGGTTTAATAACGGTTGGGCTTGTTGCCAGTCGGTTTCGGTTTGCTGGGCTTGTGCTTGACGCTCATCTTGGTTTTTTTGAGCAAGTTGGTAATTGTGTTCGGCAGTGGGTAGCTGGTGCTCATAACTGGCAAGCTCACTGAGCTGTGCGCTCAACAAATCGCGCTGATAATCAAGTTTTTTAATATCACCCGACACTTCAAGGGCTTTTAGTGCGCGCTGTAGTCGGGTTTTTTGTGGGGCAAATTGGCTTTCTTGCTCGGCAAGGTCGCGTGCTTCATGCTCAAGCTTGTGGATTTGGTGCGTGTATGCGTCAAGGTTTTGTCGCCATAGCTTATCAGACTCGATTTTGGTCATGGCGGTTTTGGTTTGATTGACGATGTCCACCAAGGCGTTTTTTTGTGAGGTTAGGCTTTGTACTTCTTCATCAGATAACACCGTCATGCCTGATAAGCGATCCGTGAGGGTCTTAAGTTCAGCGTCTGATTGGGTTTTAAACTCGTGTACTTTTTTTGAGATATCGCCATAGATTTCGGTGCCGGTGATTTCTTCGAGCAGATTGGAGCGCTCATCGCTATTGGCTTGCAAAAAAGCGGCAAAACTGCCTTGTGCCAGTAGCATGGCACGGGTAAAACGGTCAAAATCCATGCCGGTGAATTCAGCGACCAGTTTTCTAGTTTTTCTGGTTTGGGTTTCAAGCGGTGGTAACTTTGTAGCATCATCGGTAAAAGGGGCGATTTCGTGCGTCGGGGATTGCAAGTTGCCTTCGGGGTTTTTTCTGGCGCGCTTTTGTAGCCAAGTACAGCGATAGCTGCCACTTTTGGTGGCAAAAATTACTTCACTCAAACATTCGCCGGTATGGCGTGACATGAGGTCATTTTTGCTTTGGGTAATCTCGCCCAAGCGTGGCGTCGCACCGTATAAGGCAAGACAAATGGCATCTAAAATGGTGCTTTTACCCGCACCTGTCGAGCCTGTGATGGCAAAAATACCTTCATCGGCATACGCGGCATGACGAAAGTCAATTTCCCATTCGCCTTGCAATGAATTAAGGTTTTGAAAGCGTAGCTTTAAGATTCTCATTGCTGCCCCCCTTGCAAGCTTTCAAGCACTTCAGTATATCTTGACCATAACATGGGTTTTTGTTCTTCTAGCACTTGATGGGCAATTAGGCAGCGTTCAAACACTTGTGTTGGGTTTAATTCTTCAAGTGACTCATCCATGCGCTGGCTTTGCATCACCTGATCGCGTTTTTGCTGATTTTTGATGCGTAGTACTTCAAGCCTCGAGTCTTTAACCAGTTCTGCAATTTTTTCTGATAAATCACCCACGACTTCTTGCCCGTCATACACCACTTCAAGCCAAACCGATTGTTGAGATTTTTTTAGGCTGTGTAAGCTAGTTTTGATGGTTTGCCAATCGCCTTTGAGCGTTTGCATGGGTTGGAACACAGGGACAGGCAGTGATTGCAGGAGGGTAGTATCGCTAAGCTTGGCTATATTGTAAGGCTGCCCACTCATTTGCCCACTTAGATGATCACCGGGTTTGTCATATCCTGCTTTATGGCTCGCTTGTGCATCAACCTCTGCGTTAATCTCAGCCTCCGCGTTTATCGCGCCAAGCATGGATGATTCAGGCAACTCTGTCTCAGCAAATAAATCCATCGACGTATGGCTCATCCTTTTGCGTTTGTTGACAGGGGTTGGCGCAGAGACAAGCGGTTTTTTTTGAATGGTTAAAGTCTGTAATGGCTGAGACAGTAAGTCAGGATTGGCATCAAATCGCAGCAAATGCACTTGTTTTTGCTGGCGACTTTCACCAAAACCCATGGCAATGGGTGAGCCAGCGTAACGGATGTGTGGTTGTCCACCAACCGCTTGCGGGATATGCAAATGCCCAAGCGCCACATAGTCAATCTGTGGGTGAAAAATCTCTGCACCGATACTACCAAGTGAGCCGACATACAAATCACGCACCCCATCGCCTTCCATCGTTTGCCCGCCGACGGTAAATAAATGCCCCGTTGCCACAATCGGAATGGTACGCTTATATTTGGCTTGCAGCTGCGCTTGTTGCGCAATGGCAATATCGGCAATCTGGGCATAATGGGTTTTGATGCCTTGGGCAAGTTTGCGTTCTTTATCATCAAGGCGTTCGCCATGCCCCACGGTTCGTACATCACGGTCACGCAAGTAGGGCACAGCCATGACAATGAGCTCAGGTTGCCCCGATTTATCTGATAACGTAATCACTTCGTCAGTCGGCGTATCTGTCATACTACCGATGATATGGATGTTAAAGGCTTTGAGTAGCTGTTTGGGCGCCTCCAAAAAACTGGCTGAATCATGATTGCCCGCTACGATAATCACATGGCGGCAATCGGTATGGCAAACTTGACTTAAAAAATCATAGTATAAATTTTGCGCTTGGTTGCTGGGTGCGGTGGTATCAAAAATATCCCCTGCAATCAATAGCACATCGACTTTTTGCTCACGCAGCGTCTGTAACTGCCAGTCTAAAAACTGCTTAAACTCATCATAGCGTGGCTTACCATAAAGCCTACGCCCCAAATGCCAATCTGATGTATGTAATAAAGTGAGCATAAAAAATTATGCCTCTGTGGCGGGCTTCGCTGAAGTCATGGGCTCAGCGTCTAAGGTAGATGGGGTAGATGGGGTAGCTGGCGCAGACGCCAATTCGCTATCGTGTAACCCTTGGGCAAACAAGCGACCCAATAGATTCACATCATCGACCCGTGCATAGTTGAGACGGGTGACAAACGCCAAGCGGCGATGCGGACCGGCTTCATTGAGCGGCACTAACGACACATTGGCAGTTTGCTGGCGTACTTGCCCAGCTGCCATTTGCGGCACTAGCGTGGTGCCCATACCGCTGATAGCCATTTGAATCAACGTATGCAGGCTTGCTTCACTAAAGGCGTGTTTGACGCGGCTTTTATCGAGGTGACATACCGATAGCGCATGATCGGTCAAACAATGTCCTTCGCCTAGCAGCATCAAGTTACTGTTGGCTAACTCATCAGCATTGATGCTGGGTAAGTTGGCGTGTTTACTGTCTTTAGCAAATACCGCCAAAAACGTCTCTGACCAAAACTCAAATGATAGCATGCCGTCAGTGTTGTAAGGCAGCGCAATAATGGCGGTATCAATCGCGCCGTAACGGACTTTTTCAAGCAGTCGCTCAGTTTGTTCCTCTACCACATTGAGCTGAAACTGTGGGAATTGTTGGCGCAGTAGCGGCAATACCTTGGGCAGCAAAAACGGCGCAATGGTTGGGATGATACCAATCGTCATCGGATAGGCGAGTGGGGTTTGGTGCGTCTGGGCGCGGGTCACCAAATCATTGACTTCGGCAAATACCCGCGAGGCTCGCTCAAGAATTTCCTCCCCAATCGGGGTGATTAGCACTTGTTTGTTGTTACGCTCAAAAATTTGGGTATCAAGCTGTTTTTCCAGCTGTGCAATCCCCAAGCTTAAAGCAGATTGTGAGATATTACACTCTTCTGCTGCGCGTTTGAAATGCTTGTATTTGGCAACTGCCAATGCAAATTCTAATTGTCGTAATGTAATCATGGTTTGAATTTTAACCTTTAAAATAGCGTACAATCGTCGCTAACGCGTTTTAGTTAAAGATAAATAAAAAGATAAAAAGGTAAAAAAACTGACGGCTACCCTAGCAAACAACACGCAAAAGATGCCTGCTAAAAACCTCAATGAACCGAATCATTTTAAATTTAGTTTACCATTTTTGTGTGCTTTTACGAGGGGAATCTTTTTTAATCTATCATTAATTTGGTCTTGACAGTAAACTCATTATCGAGCCTTTCAAAATAATTACAAGATAGCCTAAAGATTGAAACGACATGGCAAACCCTCAAGGTTAATTTAAAAATTTAATTAATCAATTAAAAACTTTAAAATAGACTCAATCTCAAATTGTACTAAGATAGACCCATCGATAACAACGTTTGGTGTGTAAAAAACAGCAACCGCCTATAGCCTAACAAGCTAAGAGCCTAAAAAGCTAGGAGCCTAAAAAGCTGGGTTGCCAATGACATCAAATTTGTGTTATCAATATAGCACTCACTGATTTGGCTTTGCCAAATGGTGATGTTGCTAAATTTTTAATCACAACAATAGCTTATATAAGGAAAAATCCATGGCTGCAATTATCAACCAAACCATTCCAGAATTCAAAACCCAAGCATATGTGAATGGTGAATTCAAAGAAATCTCATCAGATGACGTTAAAGGCAAATGGGCAGTGTTTTTCTTCTACCCACATGACTTTACCTTTGTTTGCCCAACTGAACTTGAAGACATGGCAGACCATTACGAAGAAATCAAAGCATTAGGCGTGGAGGTGTATGCGGTATCGACAGACACCCATTTTGTCCACAAAGCATGGGCAGATGCGTCACCTGCAATCGCTAAAGTAAAATACCCAATGCTTGGCGATGGTACAGGTAAAATCACTCGCGGCTTTAACGTGATGATTGAAGAAGACCACGCTGCCCTTCGTGGTACTTTCTTGGTAGACCCAGACGGCAAAATCAAAGTGGCAGAAATTCATGACTTAGGTATCGGTCGTTCTGCCAAAGACTTAATCCGTAAAATCCAAGCCGCTCAATACGTGCGTGACAACGACGGTGAAGTATGTCCAGCGGCATGGGAAAAAGGTAAAGAAACCTTAAAACCAAGCCTAGATTTAGTCGGTAAAATCTAATCTTGATGGTCTAATGTTTCATTGACTGACAATTAGTTGACTTCCTCCCCTTGCTTTAGCAAGGGGAGGAAGTCAATTTAAAAAATAGCGGTATCAAACAGCGTTTTAATGTCAAAAATTTGATTGTCTGGGCGATTGGTTTT
>OFDC01001037.1_pt1 | contig 16430 bp, 18 predicted proteins | sample 1520941 | NCBI WGS metagenome assembly OFDC01 (sample SAMEA94258168, study PRJEB24077) | hot springs metagenome | biome: Aquatic biome; feature: Water | place: India | collected 2012-12-06 | depth 5 m | reverse complement strand
TAGCCGGGGCTTTTCTTGAGCTTCTCGAGGATTTCGTGCGGATGCATGAAGCTCCAGTCCGACAGGACCAGCACATGCTCACTGTCATACGCGACCGGATCGGCGCCCGCCGGATCGATGACGATGGGGCCGTAGTGGCCCATCGCCTCCTGCAGGTTGGAGTGGCTGTGGTACCAGTAGGTGCCGGACTGGATTACCGGAAACTCGTAGACGAAGGTCTCGCGCGGCCGGATGCCGGGGAAGCTTATGCCGGGCACGCCGTCCATCTGGAAGGGCAACAGCACCCCGTGCCAGTGGATCGAGGTGTCCTCGTCCAGGGTGTTGGTGACGCTTAGTCGCGCGGTCTGGCCTTCGCGTAGACGGATCAGCGGCGCAGGCAGGGTGCCGTTGACGGTGATCGCGTGTCCGGTCCGCCCGCCGACGGTGAATGGGGAATGGCCGACGGTCAGACCGATGTTCGGCCCGGTCAGCGTCGGCAGGTCGGCGCGCAGGCCCGGCGAACCGGTCTGGGCCCACGCGGGTAGGAGACCGCTCAACCCCAGCAATCCGCCGCCCGCGACGGCGCCTCTCAACAGGGTCCGGCGGTCGAGGGCGGATATCGGCATGGGCGGTCTCTCGGTGGGGGCTGCTCTAGCTGATACGCGGGCGAAGTGCGCATCCCTCACAGGTTTCGCGCTTGTTCGATCCGATCAGGTCAGGGCCGCCATCCGCTCGGACAGGGTCCGCCGGGCGCGGGCGATCCGGGTCTCGACGGCCTTAGGAGTGACCTGGAGAATGGCGGCGATTTCGTGAGGACGACCCTCCAGCGTCGCCAGCAACAGCGGGGCCTTCAGCGTGTCGGGCAGGTCGGCGAGAGCGCGTTGAAGGGCGGCGGCCTTGCGCTGGTCATCAATCCGGTTCTCACCATCCGGCGCGGTGTCGCTGACCGCCAGAGCTTCGGGCGCGTCGAGCCCCATGACGCCGCGAACGATGCGTCGGACCGTGCGCCTGCGCCCCCAGTCCCGGCATTTGTTCAGGGCGATGGAGCGTAGCCAGACGTCGAACCGTCGCGCAGGATCGTAACGCTTCAGGGCCAGCCAGGCGGAGGCGTAGGTCTCCTGCAGCAGATCCTGCGCCTCGTCGGCGTCACCCACATAGCGACGGATGAATCGATAGAGATCTGGCTTGGTCTCGGTCATCAGGGCGCTGAAGGCGGCGCGGTCGCCGCCCGCCGCACGGACCTCGAGGCTTTCCCGGGCGTTCACCCGCCCTAGCCGGCGTCGCGGCTCAGCGCGTCGGCGACGGCGGCGTCGAAGACAGTCGCCTGTTCGGGCGTCAGGACGGACCGCATCTCGAAGACGTGGGCGATGGTCGCCTTCTGCAGGTCGCCCATGGCCCCGTGGAAGTGGTCAACGGCGGCCTGAACCTCGGGCGTGTCGCCGCGGTTGGCGGCGATGGCGTGACCCAGTTCGCGGTTTGCGGCCCGCACCTCGGCCTCCAGCCTGGGCCGTTCAGCGGCGAAGCGCGTCTCGATGGCGTCCAGTCGGCGGTCCTGCTCGGGCGACAGGCGCAGTTGCTCATGGACGATGTCGTGCAGGCTGGGCGCCTGACGCTCTCGCATCATCCAGACCGCGCCCGCCCATGTCGCGCCGCTGCTGAGCACGGCCGCCGCCAGCGCCGTCGCCGCCACCGTCTTCCAGCCGGCCGTCATCATCCGACCCCGACATTGAGGGGCGCCAGACCCGTGGACACGCTGAACACGCTCATCTCCGATGGCGCGGGGCGAGGCGACATCATCAGCAGCCCGCCATTCGTCAGCCCGATCACCAATGAAAGACCCAGCGCCGCGCCCTGGGTGCGGGTCAGTCTGCGTTGCGCCTGACGTGCTCCCACGCGGGTCCAAACGGCATCTTCCACGCCATCCAGACGGCTCGTGTCCTGCGATCCGTCGGCCCGGATCAATCGTTCGAGTTCATCGGTCATCGTACATCCGCCTTGTGCCCCACACCCAATACGCGGGAGTTCGCCCGGCCCCTCGCGAGGGCCGTGGGCCCCTGCTGCGTAGATAGCAGAGATCGATCCCGAAAGCGGGGTCCGGGGGCGATGTTGGACGACAGGACGGGACAGGTCGGTTCTGAGTTTCCGGAGATGCTCGCGCCCCTGACCGGCGTGCGCTTCTTCCTGGCGCTCGGCGTGGTGCTGTTTCACTACCAACTGCACTGGACGCTGCCGCCTGAAGCCGCAGGCCTGCTCAATCGGGCGCGGTTGGGCGTGGATGTCTTCTTCATCCTGTCCGGCTTCATCATGGCCCACGTCTATCTGCGTGACGGGCGTCCCCTGAACTACCCGAAATTCCTCGCGGCCCGTTTCGCGCGGATCTATCCGGCGCATCTGTTCATCCTGGTGGCGATGCTCGCCCTGGTTCTCACGGCCCCGCTGCTGGGCGTGGGTCTTGAGCCCGGGCGGTTCAACGCCGGCGACTTTGTCCAAACCCTTGTTCTGGTCCAGGCCTGGTTCCCGAGGCAGAGCCTCGCGCTATGGAACGGGCCCGCCTGGTCCCTGTCTGCAGAGTGGTTCGCCTATCTGGCCTTCCCGATCTACGCCTGGATCGGCCTGCGTTGGAAGGCGCGGCCCTGGGCGCTCATCACGCTGGCCACAGTCCTGTTCGTCGTGATCGACGCCGTCTACCACGCCCGCTACGGCATCGTTCTACCGCGCGCCGAGGACAATATGGGCGTGCTCCGGATCATCCCGGAGTTTCTCTACGGCGTGGGCCTCTATCAACTGGGACGACGGTGGGGGGTCGTGCCACGGATAGCGGGCTCGGTCGCCGTGACCTCCAGCGTGGTGTTTCTGGGCTTGATGCAGGTCGGAGCCGACGACCGGCTTATCGTAGCCAGCGCCGGACCGTTTTTGTTGAGCCTGGCCCTGCTGGCCAAGGCGGGTGTCCGCTCCTTCCTCTCGGCGCCGGTCGTCCTGCTCGGTGGAGAGGCGTCGTTCGCTCTCTACCTCGTCCACATTCCGGTGCTGATGGTGTGGCGCAACGCCGCCCAGGCGATTGTGGATCTACCCGGCGACTACAGGATGTCGCCGCCCGAACTGGCTGGGCTGCTGTTGGTCACCCTGACAGTGGCGCTTCTCATCCATTTGTGGATCGAGCAGCCAGGGCGCGAGGTGTTGCGTCGCCTGCTGATCCGGTCGTCCAAACCTTCGCAGGCCCGCTAGGGTGACCGCCTTGCTGTTCTGCTCAAACCTGCTCTCTCATCCGAAAGGAACATCCATGATCAGATCCCTCGTCACGGCCATCGGCGCCGTTGTCGTCCTGGCCGCTTCGCCGATCTCGGCTCAGGATCACAGCCAGCACGTCATGGAAGGCGTGGTCGCTCCGGCCGCCACCGACGCCGCGACCGCTGTCGACGCCTTCCACGCAGCCCTGAAAGCGGGCGACACCGCCGGGGCGCTGGCGCTGATGGATCCCGAGGTGGTGATCTTCGAGGAAGGCTATGCCGAGCGGTCGCGGGATGAATACGCCTCCCACCATCTGGCGTCCGACGCCGCCTTCGCCGCCGAAACGCAGTCGGTCCACACGCGGCGCTCCGGCTGGGCCCTGGGGGACGCCGCCTGGATCGTCACCGAGGGCCGGACCACGGGCGCCTTCAATGGACGGGTGACCGACCGGATCACGACCGAGACCATGGTGTTGGACCGCACGGCCGACGGATGGCGCATTCGCCACATCCACTGGTCGTCGCGGGCCTCGGACTGATCACATGGCGGCGGGCGGGGCCTGCACGCCCATCACCGCGACAAGCGCCAGCAGCAAGGCCCCAGCCAGCGTTTCGAGCAGGATACTGCGCCGGAGTCGGACCAGCGAGGACGCCACCCCGGCGTCTTCGTCGACGGCCCTGTCCAGAGCCGGCGTCAGTCGGAACCGGTTCACGGCTGCGAATCCACACATCAAGGCGAACAGGACCAGCTTTCCGATCAGCAACTGACCCCACAGGCTCTGCGGTAGGGTCGCGACGCGATCCGGCCCCACCAGAAACCAGCTGTTGCCTATCCCGGTCACGGTCAGCAGCGCCACGGCCAGGGTCCCCAGGCCCGAAAAGCCGTGCAGGACGCGGTGGGTCTGACGGGGCTCCAGCATCGTAGGGCGAGATAGCACAAGCGTCAGGACCGCCAAGGCGCCGAGCCACAGGGCCGCGGCGATCGCATGAAGGATGTCCAGGCCGAGGTGGATCGTTCGGCCGCCGCCCTCGGTGGACGCCCCGTGACCGGTCCAGGCGAAGCTGGCCGAGACAATCAGGCCGAACAGGGCCAGCAGACTCCACAGGATGCGGCGCGGCGGCAGGATGCACAAAAGGAGGGCGGCGGCTATCGCGGTCGCGGCCCGGACCAGCAGGGCCAGGCCCAGTGCCGTGCCTGTCACGACGAAGGACAGGGACTCGGGTTTGAACGCCTCGCTCCACGACCCGGCCATCATCACCGTCTGGGCGATCAGGGCGAGGGCGGAGGCGATGGCCACGACCACCGCCGCGACGAGCATCAAGGGCTTGAAGCCCGCCGCTCGCAGCGCCTCTTCCCGCCGGATACTGACCAGCAGGAAGAGAGGACCGCCGAGCAGGGTGACGGCGCCGGCGTACTGGAGCCCGCGCAGAGCGATGATCGCCGCTTCCGTCACCGATTAGTGGACCATGAAGGTGTAGTTCCCGGTCATCCGGTGACCATCACCCGACGCCAGCCGCCATTCGACCCGATATGTCCCGGCCGCGAGCGGACGGGCCAGCGTGCCAGACAGGGTCTTGCCGTCGTCCGAGATCGAGGCGCGCATCGCAAGCTTGGTCCCGTTGGCGTCGTAGACGTCGAAACCGGAGAAGGCCGGCACGGACCGTTCGCTGAACACCAAGGTCAAGGTACGCGTCGGTCCGCCCATGCTGTCCGGGGCGGGCGTGGCGCTGATCAGGCGGGCGTGGGCGGCCGCCGGTCCGGCCATGGCGACGACGGCCGCGACGGCGACGGGAGCGAGGAGGAAGGAACGCATGGACTGAACTCCGGGAGGGAGACCGAAGCGGTCTCTGTTGGTCATACGGCGCGGGCGTCGACGTCCCTCATCGCTTGGGGACTGTAGTTCTCAGAGCCGATCGAGGATGGTCTGCATCTGGGCGATCTCGCGCTCCTGGGCCGAGACGATGTCGTCGCAAAGAGCGATGAGCTCCGGATCGGTCAACCTGGCCTTGCCGCACATCAGGATCGCGCCGGAGTGGTGGGGAATCATGCCCCGGATCAGTTCCTTGTCGCCGATCGCGGCTTGAGTTCGCATCGCGTAGAAACTGAAGGCGAAGACGAGGACGGCCGCCCCGCCGATGATCAGGTTGAGCCGTTTGTCCTGATACATCGAGCGCATCATCATGAGCATCAGGATGGCCATCGGCGCGACCATCATCAGCGTCATATAGACGTTGTTCAGGTTGAAATAGAAATGGTTCAGCGTCGCGATCATGCTGAACATGACCAGATACATGATCGCGAAATCGATCAGCAGTTCGATGGCGAAACTGCGATAGGGCTTGTGATGCACGACAGGTCTCCTGGGCTGCGTCAGGGCGCACGCTTTCGCCCGAAGACATACGCACTGGAAAGCGCCGTCCCTCGTAGGGATCGGAAAAACTTCGCCTTGCTCACCCGTGTCCCGGCATGGCCAGCATCCAGACCGCCATGGCGACCATCATCAGGTTCTCGGTCAGGCTGACGAAGCCCAGCGGCACGTTCGATGATCCGCCGACGCAGGCGCATTTGAGCTCGCGCTTGTCGATATAGACCGCCTTGAACACCGAGACCGCGCCGACCCCGCCGATGATCAGGGCGACTGGCGCCGACAGCCAAGTCAGCACCCCCGCCAGCATCAGGACGCCGGCGCCCAGTTCGGCAAAAGGATAGACGTAGCCGTAGCCCGGCCAGCGCTGGGCCAGCAGGTCGTAGTTCAGGAACATGGTCGAGAACTTCTCCACGTCCTGCAGCTTCAGCATCGCGAGCAGACACATGGCCGTGGCGATGAACATCGGCAGGATCGAAACGCTCTCCACTGTTCCAAACCGCAGCCAGGCGATGGCGACGGCGATCAGTGCGGCCACGGCGAACACCGCTAGGACCGGCACATAACTGGTCGCACCCGGCTCCGGGACCTTCTCCCCGAAGAACCGGCGGAGATCGTCGTGGCCGCCGATCCGCTTGCCGTCGATGAAGGTCTGGGGCGTGGTCTTCACCCCGTGCTCGGCCTTGAAGGCGTCGGTCTCGGCGCGGGTGGTCAGATGCCGGTCATCGACCCGGTAGCCCTTGCGCTTCAGCAGCCACAATGATTTGCGGCCGTATGGGCAGACATGTTCGGGCATGACCATGCGATAGAGGGCGGCGGTCTTGGGGGTATCGGACATCGGGAATCTCCAGCGCCATGACAGCGATCTGGATCCCATGTAGGTTCCGTACCATGGTACGGAGTCAAGGGTGGTTACGATGATGATCGGCGGCCTAGCTGAAGCCGGCGGCGTAGGGGTCGAGACGATCCGCTATTACCAGCGACGCGGCCTTCTCCGCACGCCCGCACCCGGTGGGGCGACCCGCCGCTATGACGAGAGCGACCTGCGACGTCTCCGATTCATCCGCCAGGCCCAGGCGGCCGGGTTCACCCTCAACCAGATCGGCGAACTGCTGACTCTGGACGCAGGGACAGACCGCACCCGCGCCCGCGCCATGGCGCGTGATCGCATCGCCGACCTCGATCTCCAGATCTCGGACCTGAAGACGGCGAAGGCTGCGCTGGAACGGCTCGCCTTCGCCTGCGCCCACGACGACGGCGGACCGTGTCCGATCATCTCGGCTTTCGATGCTCCTGGGTCGAAGACCTGAGGGCCTGGGTCGGCATCAGGGCATCATATTCCTAGGAGGAAGTGGTGATATGAAGCCAGATCGCTCGGCTCGCGACGTAGGCCGCCACGACCAGGATGAGGACGGCGAACAGGCGCCGATCCAAGGCCGCGTTATCGCCTAGCCGGCGGGAGATCGGCAGACCCGCACGGTTCCCCGTTTCTCGATCACGCCGCGCTTGCTGCCCACTCTGAACCGTGTCCGTGACGAGGCCGCATAAGTTTTGTGCCGCAACATCGCGTGATATCCTATGCTCGAGAAGGAGCCGGATTGATGCGGATCGCCAATTTGCTTTTCGGTGTTGTCAATAGACCTCGATAGATGATCCGATCACGCGATTTTTACACCGCTATATTTCTTCAATGTTTTCATCAGTCTCAAAGCCTGCCGGGCCTCTGATCGGCTTGGGCAGCTCCGTCTTAGAAAAAATGCATGCGAAACAATGTCGTATGAGGCTTTGTGTAATCGAGTGGGAGTGAGGGACGACGGGCATGCAGGGGCGGCCTCTGGTGAGGGGATTTCGTTGATGACGGAGGAACTTTAGCGGACGGGTTCGGTCGGTGCGATCCGTAGCCTTACGGTGGTAGATCTACGGGGGCGGGATGGTGTTGGCTACGGTCTCCCGGAGGTCCGCTCCTGACTCCAAGGCGACCTAAGGGATGTCAGCTTCTAGACAACTAACCTCCAACGGCGACCGCTCGATAACGAGGATCGGGCTAGGCCTTTGGCCGATTTCGCAACGCCAGCTGCTGGACGTAACGGCTGCGCTTGAGGTAGTTGGTCCTTCCTGACGGCGGGGTGAAGCTATGGGTACAGCTTGGATCGGCTGTGTTGCTTTCGGCCTTTTGGCCGGATCAGCACCGAACGCCCTTTCGGCGATCTCCCAAGTTCAGGCCGCGTCCCAAGAGGCGGCCCAAGGCGGCGCCACAGTCGCTCTGACCTTTGCGGCTGCTCAACAACGTTTGCGCTCCAATTCCAGTCTTGGTCGCGCTGCGGGCTATGGGATGCAGGCCGCGAGGGCCCAGGCGGATGTGGCTGCCGGGCTAAATCGACCGACCGTAGCGCTCGATGCTCAGTTGATCCGTTATCGCAAAACATTCGATCTCTCGCTGGGTGACACGCTGGACCGCGCGCAGACCGAGCTCGGCACCGCCATTCCTGGGCTCATCGCGGACTTGCCCGGTGTGCCGGGTGACGTGTTGCAGAGTGTCGGTCAGCGGCTGGAAGCGGCGCTTCCCGAAATTTTCTCCGCCTTGCCGCAAGACGTCCGACTGCAGGTCGACGACACGACCTTTCGCCCCACAGTGACGGCGCTTCAGCCGATCTACACCGGCGGTGCGATTCCAGCTCTCCGACGAGCGGCGGCGGCCAATGTGGATTTGGCGCAGGCGAAGCAGCAGGAAGCGGTCAGTTTGGAGGATGTGAATCTGGCGCGGGCTTACTTTGGCCAGGTGCTGGCAGCCGAAGCACTGAAGATCGCACGGGAGACCCGTGACGGCTTCGATCTGCATTTGCGCAACGCTCGACTGCTGGAATCGCAAGGCGTGCTCAGCCACGCCCAGACGCTTCAGGTCGAAGTCGCCCGCGATGCGGCGCAGCGGCAGGTCAACAGGGCCGAACTGGAGCACGACAACGCCGTGGCGTCCCTCGCCAGGGTCGTTGACACCAATGGTGCCGTCGTTCCCACCACGCCCCTGTTCGTAAACCGCGACCCAGTCGGTCCAGCCGGCGTTTTTCTTGACCAGGCAAGCCAGGCGAACGCTCGCCTTGCGCAGGCCCAAGCCGGGCGCGATCTGGCTGAGGCGGGCGCCGATCTTGCGGCGTCACGAATGAAGCCGTCCGTCTATGCATTTGGAACCTACAATCTGAATCCAGACGACGCTCTGCCGACCGAGCCGGATTGGGCGGTCGGGATCGGCGCGCGCTACACTCTGATTTCGACGGTGGATCGACGACGCATGCTGGGCGCAGCGCGCGCTCAGGCCTCGGCTGCTGCGGAGGTGGAACGACAGGCCCGAGACGACGCCCGATTGCTGGTCACGCGAGCCTATAATCAGGCGGAATTGGCGCGTCGTCAGTTTTTGAGCATGGACAGCAGCCTGCAGGCCGCCAGCGAGAATCTTAGAGTTCAGGAGGTTGGGTTCCGTGAAGGCGAGGCCACTGCCACCTCGGTCGTAGACGCCCGCAATCTTCTGGGGGGAGCGCGTTTGCAACGCGCGGCAGCAGCTTACGAATATGATCTCAGCCTGGCCGCCCTGCTAGCGGCGTCGGGAAGCGATCTGACCTTGAACGACTATCTGCAACGCGAAGATCGGATCAGCGCGCCATGAGCGAGACGCCTCCCTTTGCCGATGCCCCGACAAACGGTGCGCCGACCATTGCGGCCAGTCGTACGTCTGCACGTCGACGCATTCTGCCTGTGATCGTGGGCGTCGGTCTCGTACTGCTGATCGGCTTCATCGTCGTGGGCCTCTTCCTTGCGGCCCGTCCTGCCAAGGATCAGGTTCAGGGCATGGTCGAGGCGGAGACCTTCACCGTTGCGACCAAGGTGCCTAGCCGAGTGGAGCGCTTCCTCGCGTCAGAGGGCGATCAAGTGAAGGCAGGTCAAGAGTTGGCTCTGATGAGCAGCCCGGAGGTTGCGGCAAAGGAGGCTCAGGCCCGCGCCTTGCTTCAGTCGAGTGAGGCCATCCAGTCGATGAGCCGCGAAGGCGCCCGCCGCGAGGATGTGCAGTCGGTCGAGTCCATCTGGCGCGCCGCCCAGGCGACGGCTCGTTTGGCGGACCAGACTGCGCGGCGGGCGGAGAACCTGTTCGCCGAAGGCGTGATTTCCGCCCAGCGCCGTGACGAAGCCGTTGCCGCTCGCGCTGCTACAGCCTCGCAGACCGAAGCCGCTCGTCAGCAGTATCTGAAGGCGTTGGCAGGCACACGGCCGCAGGAAAAATCCGTTGCCGACGCCAATGTGCAAGGCGCGCAGGCCGCCGTCGCCGAGGTTCAAAGCCTGCAAGGCGAGACGCGACTGCTCGCTCCAAATGACGGCGAGGTTGCGGAGCGTTTCGTCAATGTCGGCGAGCTCGTGCTCACGGGCGTGCCAGTCTTCACAATCGTGGACATCGGCGACCCGTGGGTTACGTTCAGTGTGCGCGAGGATCAGTTTCGCGATCTGAAAATCGGCGCGATCGTGCGTGGCGACGTGCCCGCACTCGGCCTCGCTGACGTCGCCTTCCGGATCACCGCCATCCATCCTCAAGGCGAGTTCGCCACTTGGCGCTCAACCCGGCAGTCGAGCGGCTATGACGTGCGAAGCTTTCAGGTCAAGGCCAAGCCTGTTCGCCCTGTCAACGGACTCAGGCCTGGCATGAGCGTGCTGTTCGATTGGTCCGCACGGTGAGACGCCTCGCGGCCGTCTTTGTATCGGCCGTTCGGGACGAGGCGCGCGTCTTGGTGACCCGACCGTGGGACGCGTTCGTCGCCTTTGGTCTGCCGCTGATCCTGCTGATGGTTATCGCGGCGATGCTGGCCCCTGGAGTGATCCGTCAGGCCCCGGTCGCCGTGGTGGATCAGGACCATTCGGCCTTCAGCCGCGCCGCAATTCGCAACATGGAGGCAAGCGCCGATGTTCGCGTGACCCATGCTCCAACGACGATGACGGAGGCCATGGCCTTGATGCGGCGAGGCGAGATTTACAGCGTCGCTCATTTTCCAGCAGATTTTTCTGATGGGGCATTTCGTCGGCCGGAGCAGGTGACCGTGTCGTTCAACGGCGCCTTCCAGACGGTCGGCGCCTTGTCGGCCTTGGGGCAGAGCGCGGCCATCGCATCAGCGGCCGGCCAGCAGTTGCAAGAACGCGCGCGACAGAGAGGATTGCCGGAAACAGCCTTGCAACTCCCCGCTGTCCAGGTGTCGGTCGTCGGCAATCCGCAACTCAGCTTCGAGCTTTTTCTCGGCGGACTTCTGGCGCCGGGGGTTCTTCATCTGCTGGCGGCTTGTTCCGCGGTGCTGGCGGTTGGTCGGCTGATGCAGGGCGGCTCCTTCAAACGCTTCAAGACCGAGACGGACGGCTTCACAACGACGGCTCTGATCGGGCGACTCATTCCGCACTTCGTGATCTTCAGCCTGTGGGGGTTGGCCTGGATCGCTTGGCTCAGCGGCGTCCGGGGCTGGGGTGTGGCAGGGTCTCTCCCTCTGCTGATCCTCGGCATACTCGCCTTGATGGCGGTGAGCGTTGTCTTGTCGGCTTTTCTGGTCGCCGCGCTTGGCGAGGTGGATATGGCGTTCTCGGCCACCGCCATCTATTCGGGCGCGGCTATCGCCTTTTCCAACGGCACTCTCCCTCTGGACCATGGACCGCGCTTCGCCCGAATCTGGAGCGATATTCTTCCGTATACGCACTATCTACGCCTGCAGACGGGCCAGCTAGTCACGGGTGCGACTTCCGCATCGGCATGGCGAGACTTAATGTTCCTGAGCGGCGTCGCCGTCGTTGGTCTTATTCTATCGGCGCTGTTCATCCGGGGACGAGCGCGTCTTGTCCCCAAACCAGAAGATTTGCACTTTCCGCTTCCGCAACAGGGCGTTATCGCCGCCTTCGCCGCGACTTTCCGGAACCTGCCGCGTGCGCGACCGGTCAGCAGCCTACTGATCCTGGCGGTCGTCTTTTACGCCTTTTACTATCCGGCCGCCTATGCCGGACAGGCCGCGACGGGACTACCCATCGCTATAGCGACCCCGACGCAGACAGCGCTGACCCGCACCCTTGTCGAAGACCTGAATGCTTCGCGCGAGATCGAGGTCGCCGCCGTGATTTCATCCCCCGCTGAGGGCTTCGAACTGATGCGGCGCGGCGTGGTCGATGGGGTCGTCGTCCTGCCTCAGCGTTTTGAGGCCGATCTGTTCAGGGGGGCGCCGACGGGCGTGGCCATCTGGCTGAACGGCGGTTATCTGGTTCGTGTCACAGCGGTCGGCAGAGCCGTCGTCGCCGCAGCAGCGCAGGTCGCCGAGGCGCAGTTGAAAGGGCTGCCTGATATCGCCCGCGCCGTCAGATTGGCGCCGACCCTGAAGCAGGTTTCCCTCTTCAACCCAACTGAGGGCTATGGCGGCTATGCCGTGCCGGCGGTCAGTCTTATCATCCTGCAGCAGACGCTATTGCTGGGCGCGGGCGTGATCACAGCGGTGCGTCGAGAGACCGGTGCGGCTACGCTGAAACGTAGCGCGCGCTTGGGTCTTTGGCTGGCGCTTACGGCGATTGGGACAGCGTCCAGCCTCTTCTATTTCGGTTTCGTGTTCTGGTTTCAGGACTATCCCCGCGCCGGCAACCTGATCGGCGTTCTACTGCTGGCGCCCATTTTTTCAGCAGCGGTCGCCGCTGTGGGTCTGCTTCTAGGCGCGCTTTTCGATCGCCATGAGAGGGTCTTGCAGGTTCTGGTCGGCACTTCCGCGCCCTTGTTTTTCCTGTCCGGCGCTGCGTGGCCGCATTTCATGATGCCTGACGGTCTCGTCTGGTTCGCGCACCTTTCACCTTGCACCGCTGCCGTTCAGGCCTTTGTTCGCCTGAACGCCATGGGCGCCAGCCTTTCAGAAGTCTCAGGTTTGGCAGCCATTTTGACAGCCCTCGCCGTCGTCTATGGCGGTTTGTGGGTGGTGCGTGGACCAGTGCGTTCTGACCTGCGTCAATGACGTCAGGCGCGAACAAATCAGTTAGCTAGGGAGAAACAAAAACTCTATCTCGACATCGATGGCGCACTGCGGATATCGGATCCTATCGCGCTTTGGCTGACATTCGCGCTATCCATCGAAGCTGAACTGTTCAAACATCGGCGACGGGCCTAGATCAGAACTCAGCGAACATCAGTAGCCAGGCCCACGCCGAGCTTCTATGTCGCGTTCTTGCAATGCTGACAATGTCCGCTTCTGGCGCATAGCTGAGGTCCCGGGCTGCGAACTCCCTTCAGACCTTACGAAATCCGAGATCGAGTTCAGGCTGGCGGATGGTCATCAGGCGTTCTGGGCTGAGCGGGATGTCTTCCATGTCGTGGCCCGCCGGAGCGAGCGGCCGAGGCTTTGCTGTTCCATCCAGACTCCTATGAACCCCGCCGAAGGCGCACCTGACCTTTGGTCGCTCGCCGTAAGGATGCCTGACCTGGACCGGGCGATGCTGGATGTCTGGCTTCTACCGGCCGCTGCAGGCGCTCCGGATGAATGGCGGGGTCCCGAGGCCCCTCCGCCGCCTGCTGAGCTGGAGCTCGAAGAGGGAGAGCTGGTCCAGCACGTGATGCAATCATCGGCTTTGAGGCAGCGTCGGGGTCTCTTCATCTACCGTCCGCGAAGCGACGGCCCCATGCCGGTCATCTACCTGGCAGACGGGGAAAGCGTTCCGTCCTTCGCTTCGGTTCTGAAGCCCCGCATTGAATCCGGAGAGGTTCCACCGACGATGATCGTCAGCCTCTGGAGCGGGCCCCTGCTCGAGGAGGGGGAGGCGTCAGACCCAAACCGACGCCATAAGGAATATCTCGCGGGCTGGGACGACGAGGTCTATCTCGCACACGAGCGCTTTCTGCTGAGCGAGGTGATGCCGCTCGCAGAGCGTCTGGGCGCCTCGAGGGTGCCGTCGGAAAGAATCCTCGCAGGCTTCTCCGACGGTGCGGCATGGGCTTTGAATACCGCGATGGTCAATCCCGACGTATTTCGGGGTGTGATCGCCATGTCGTTCGGTAGCCGGCCCGATCGTCGGGCGCGAGGATCGGGATATGGCTCGATCTATCTCACGGCTGGCGTGTATGAACCGGATTTTCACCAGAGCACTGTAGACGCCGCCGAAGCCTTGGAAGGGTCAGCTGACGCGGTGCGCCTCGACGTGGGAATCGCAGGACACAGCCAGATGTTGTGGAGAGAACGCTTCCCTCACGCCGTCAGGTGGCACTTGACTGGTCGGTCCGACCCTGTGCCGTAGGTCTGCTTTACCCCGAGTTTCCAGGGTCCGCTGCTGGCGCAGGCCTGACGGAACAGCAGTACAATCGGCCGAGGCAGGGAGGCCATCCGTGGGAGGTTGGCCATGCGCCAGTCTGACCTTTTCATCATCCCTCGTCGGCCTTGGAACGCGGGCCGTCTCATCGGTCCCAAGGCTCCGCTGAAACCCAAGCACATCTGGGCGATCCGACAGCAACTCAAGGTCGCCAAGCGCGTACGCGACCTTGCGATGTTTAACTGTGCACTGGATGCAAAGCTCAGAGCCTGTGATCTGGTGAAGCTCCGCGTCAGTGACGTCGCGCCTGGCGGCTCACTTAGGCTTCGATCCACCGTCATCCAGCAGAAGACCGGACGACCGGTTCCCTTCGAGATCACAGAGCCAGCCCGCCACGCGATTGGAGCCTGGTTGGAACTCCGAGGACAGCGTGACGACGACTGGCTGTTTCCGAGCCGAAACCATGCCGGCTGCCATATCGGCACGCGACAGTACGCGAGACTGGTCGATCAATGGATCCGTTTGATAGATCTGGAGCCCGCGGCTTACGGCACCCATAGCCTCAGGCGCACGAAGGTCTCACTCGTCTACAAGAAGACCGGCAACCTGCGCGCATGCCAGCTGCTTCTCGGTCACCGCAAGCTGGAGAGCACCGTACGCTACCTTGGCATCGAAGTTGACGACGCCTTGGAGCTCTCTGAGCAGATCGATCTCTGACATCGACCGGGTCCGCTCAGCGGACCCGGCGTTCGTCCGCTAAGGGTGGGTAGCGGAACTAGGCTACAAGCCGCCATGCGAAGAGGACCAGGGGCGGGAGTAAGGCGAAGATTACCGACCAGACGTAATGATACCCCTCAGCCTGATCGGCACGATCCTCGCGCCGAAGGCGATCGTCTTCCTTAACCGCCCAATACGGTGTCGTCTGGTCTTCGCCGGTGTTCAGGTCGCGGATCCGGCGCTTCATTTGCCTTGCCTCACCGGTTTGAGATTCAGACGAGTATGACCCGATTATGCGAATGTTCGCAAACGGGGTCCGTTTCGGTCCCGGGCTCTGCCGCAAAAATCAGCCATCGGCATCCACGACACAGAGCAGTCGTTGTAGATGTCAGCTAGGGGTGGAAAGCGGACTGGCGTTCTCAAGTCGCTGGCATGAGGAAGGCAGCAACCGCTGAACGGAGTTGCTCGCGCATTACGACGGCGCGTTCGTGACTGAGGTCAAACTTACTGTTCAGATCGCGGGTGATGGCCATACCGGCGAGAAAGCCCATAAGCAGGCGCGCACGGACATCTGCGTCCTCGCCCCCGATCCATGCTTCAAGGTCGCGAAAGCCTTGGTGACCCAACGCTTCATCGATGAGGCGTTTGGCCTTATCTGATCCAGCGGAGCGCATCAGAACGAGCAAGTCGCGCAGCACCCTTCCGCCATTTGGAGCCGCCAGAACATCATCCGTCACGCGCTCAGCGAAGCTCTCACGATCTCCCCAGCGACGCTGCCAGTTCACGCTCCCAGATTTGATCACTTCGACGAAAAGCTCGTCCTTTCCACCGAAGTATCGGCTGATCAGCGAAGAATCGACGCCCGCGCGCGCTCCAATAGAGCGGACTCCGACTGCCTCGAAACCCTCCTCAGCGAAGAGGTCCAGCGCAGCCCGAAGGATCGCGTGTCGGGTAGCTTCGGCATCCCGCGTTGGAGTGGTGGTGGTCATAAGCCATCTATAGCGGAACTGATCTAACTATGTCCGCAACGGGTCGAGAGCGGACGCTCAACAAGGTGTGTTGCTGAGGTCCGGTTTCCGGCGTTGAGTGAATGACCGCTCCTGGCGCTGAAGAGCAGCTGAGCGGCGAACGTGCGGGTGGCGGACTCGGTCTGGCCTCATCAGCGGAGTGCGACTTACCGCAAGGTCCGGAACGTCACCGAGTAGCGCAGCGCCGTCATCGGCGTGATGCCGTGTTCCCAGTCGGCCCTGGCCGGGCCGTCGAGGAGGTAGGCCGAGCCTGGCGCGAGATCGAGATGGCGGCGCTCCCACCCATCCGGCGTCCGCCGCCGGAAGCGCAGGCGGCAGGGCGCGCCGAGGGAGACGCCGACGACCTTGTCGTATTGCGGACGGTCCCTATGCCAGCCGATGCCGGCTCCGGCCTGGTACTCGGTGACCAGGGTCTGGACGATCGCCGCCGCCGGAACGCCGGCGAAGGCGGCGGCGCGGTCGCCGGGAATCTCGGTGAAGACCAGCGCGGGCGCGGTCTGCGGCGCGATGACGGCGATCTGGCGCAGCAGGCTCGACTGGATCAGCACCACGGCCGCGAGCAGGCCGATCACGCCATGCAGCGAGCCGCCGGCCAGGTCGGCCAGTTGCACGCCAAGCGGCAATGGCCCGCTGTCGCGACGCCCGGTGTAGCTGGCGATCCCGGCCAGCGCCAGGTAGTTGATGTCGTGCCCGGCGCGGTCACGGTATGGCCCGCTCTGCCCGTAACCCGTGATCGACACATAGATCAGCCGTGGGTTGATCGCCTTGAGCGCGGCATAGCCGACGCCCAGCTTGTCCATCACACCGGGGCGAAACTGTTCGAGCAC
>OFDC01001036.1_pt1 | contig 16441 bp, 12 predicted proteins | sample 1520941 | NCBI WGS metagenome assembly OFDC01 (sample SAMEA94258168, study PRJEB24077) | hot springs metagenome | biome: Aquatic biome; feature: Water | place: India | collected 2012-12-06 | depth 5 m | reverse complement strand
TCAAATATAACGCTAAAGTTTTTGAAAAAACGTGTTTGTATTGCGGAACTGTTTATTTCGCCAATCGCTCGACAGCCAAGTATTGTTCGTCAACTTGTCGTGGTTATGCCAATCAAGCTAAAAACCTTAATGAAGCGGCTCCGTGGAATGAAGAAGACCGCACAGTTGATGCCTTGCTTTCTCAGGTGGCGTATCTGAAAGGGCAATTACAGCATTATGTCAATGAAAATGAGGACTTGAAGAGAATCATTGCAGAAATAAAAAAGCCTTAACGCATACACGTACAAGGCGATTCTGTATTCCTACAACTTTGATGCTGAGATAGCACTTTCCCTGCCTCTAAACTCATCTTTGTATCACTTTTTTTACCTCTAAACTCCGTTATTTTGCCTCTCTAATTAATTTTATAACAGACTTTAATCTATTATCTTTGTACAATACCCACTTACGAAGTGGTGTTTAAAATTGAATTTTAAAGTTTAGTATGACAAAAGAAAACCAAAATACAGAGTGGAAAGAATCTTGGCGTGATGAATATATCAAATTGATTTGTGGTTTTGCTAATGCACAAGGTGGCATATTGTATATTGGTGTCAACCGGAGAAAATGTCGGGAGAAACTACGTTGAAAAGTGGGTTGAAAAGTACGGTGAAGACCTTAGAATTAATTAAAGAAAATCCATTGATAACGATACCTGAATTAGCAATCGCATTGAATAAATCAAAAAGTGCGATTGAAAAACAGATTGCAAAACTAAAAGAAAACCAACAATTAGAGCGAATAGGACCAGATAAAGGTGGCTATTGGCAAATAAAAAACTAATAACATTTACGTTGAAAAAACGTAGCAACCAAAATTATAAACAATGCCAACTTTACACTGGATAGGAAAAGACAAAGTAATAAACCATCATCTCGATGTACCGTTTCGGGTACTCGACCACCAATATACTTATGACAACGGCACGCAAAAAGCATCTATTCAGAATGAAAGCGGCAACAAAATCATACACGGCGATAACCTTGAAGCTCTAAAAGCACTCTTACCCGAATACGAAAGCAAAATAAAATGTATTTACATTGACCCTCCCTACAACACAGGCAACGAAGGATGGGTGTATAACGACAACGTATCAGACCCAAAATTGAAAAAATGGCTTGGGCAAGTAGTAGGCAAAGAAGCCGAAGACCTCACCCGCCACGACAAATGGCTCTGCATGATGTACCCACGCCTAAAACTCCTCCACAAGCTTTTGGCCGATGATGGAGCAATTTTTATAAGCATTGATGATAACGAACAAGCCAACTTAAAACTCATTTGTGATGAGATTTTTGGAAGTGGGAATTGTGTAGGACCAATAATTCAGAATAAAATGAATGCAAAAAATGACACAATAAACATTCAAAAAAATCATGAATTCATACATGTATATAGAAAAAAAGCGATTGTTGCATCAGGTACAAGGATAGAACCTACACTAATTAAAAGAGAATACAAAGAGAGAGAAGTATTTGAAGAAGATGATGAGTATTACTTTATTAACGACTCAATAACAACCAGAGGTGAAGGGGGAATACTAAACGCAAGACCAAATTTAGGCTTCTCAATATACTACAATCCAGAAACAAAGGATAAGTTAGCCAAATGCGATTATAATATTGAACTTGCAAAGGTTTCAAATGAAGTAACTGATATATATAATGACGATAAAGACTTGATAAATCAAGGATACGTAATCATTAGACCCCCAAGGGTTAGAGGCAAGCTCGGGTGTTGGACTTGGTCGATTGATAAATTTAATGACCAGAAAAAAGATATAATTATAACAGGAAAAAAAGGGAATTATGCGGTCAAAAAAAGAACATTTGTTGAGAAAGAATTAATAGTGAACGAAAATGGTAAATTTTTCTATAAAGCTTTAACTGAAAGTAATTCAAGAAGTATTTTAGACTTTTCCACAAATGATGGCACAAATGCTCTAAATGAAATCATGGGTAGCTCAAATGTGTTTGACAATCCTAAAAACTTAGAATTAATTGAGTATTTGATAAAACTTACATCTTCTGAAGATGCTGTCATTCTTGATTCATTCGCAGGAAGTGGAACAACTGCCCATGCGGTTTTGAATCTCAACAAAGTCGATGGTGGCAACCGCAAGTTTATCATCATCGAAATGGAAGATTATGCCAATAGCATAACAGCCGAGCGAGTAAAACGAGTAATCAACGGCTATGGCGATAAAGAAGGAACAGGCGGTAGTTTTGATTTTTATGAATTGGGGCCAGCCTTGTTTCTCGAAGACGGCAACCTCAACGAAGCCGTTGGCATTGACCGAATCAGAGAATATATTTGGTATTCCGAAACTCAAAAGCACTTCACCGCACCAAGCAACACAGAAAACGAAGCTTTTTTGGGTATTGAGAATGACACAGCGTTTTATTTCTATTACGCCCCCGACGAAATCACGAGCCTCGACCACGAGTTTTTGGCAAGCATCAAAACCAAAGCCGAGCAGTACGTAATCTATGCCGATAACTGTCTGCTAACCAAAGAGTTCATGGCAAAATACCACATTATTTTCAAGAAAATACCGAGAGACATCACACGATTCTGACAACAATGAAGAAGGATATTAAAGATTATCACCGATTCATTGATGAAGCAGGAGATACAACATTTTATTTGAAAGGAAAAAAATCGGCACTGGGTAGCGAAGGTGTTTCAAACACATTTATTATCAGAATGGTAAAGATTTCGGAGCCATTGGAGGGCGTTCGGGATAAGATTCGAGTTTTACAAGAAAAAATAGCCAATAATCCTTTCTATGATGTGCCAAGCATCAGAAAAAAGCGAGAAAAAGGCGGTTATTATTTGCACGCCACCGACGATTTGCCCGAAATCAGAAAAGAGTTTTTCGACCTCATCAACACTATTTCTTGCACATTCGAGGCCGTTGTGGGGCGTAAGAGCATCGAGCGGTTTGTAACACGCCACAAAGAAAAAGAAGAGCTTTTCTATGCCGATATGTTATCTCATTTGCTAAAAGATAAATTTACAAAATACGAGAAGTTGGTCTTGAATATTTCGGAAAGAGGGCAAAGCACCAAACACGCCAATTTGGGGGTAGCCTTAGATAAAGCCAAGCAGCGGTTCAATGAAAAAAATGACCCCGCCAGTCTGAAAACCAAGATGGTTTTTGAGGTGCAAAGCCCTACAAATGAGCCAATTCTGAACCTTGCCGATTATTTATGTTGGGCTGTTCAGCGAGTTTTTGAAAGAGGTGAAACTCGCTACTATAATTATCTGAAAGACAAAATAAAATTGGTAATTGACCTATACGACACAGCCAATATTGAAGGTCAGCGAAACCATTATACGAATGATACAAATCCGCTGACATCGAAAAATAAAATAAGCCCGCCGATACACTAAGTTGTGGCAAACGCCCAACGACGACATGGAGTCGACCTTCATGTAGAGCAAGCTCGGTGCAAAAGTAACCAAAAAAAAGATACAATCAAAATGGAGCTAAAACCATACCAACAAGACGTAATCAACGACCTTTCTTTGTTTTTGGAGCATATACAAGCTACCAAAGATATAAACGTGGCATTTTATGATTTTTGGTCGAAACATCCAAAAACACCATTGTTTCCGTTTTCGGGTACTGCCATCGAACCCTACAAAAACAATGTGCCAAGAGTGCCACATATTTGTGTGAAAGTTCCGACGGCAGGCGGAAAGACCTTCATTGCTTGCAATGCTCTCAAAACTATTTTTGATGCTTTTACCTACGATAAACCCAAAACCGTAGTTTGGTTGGTGCCGTCCATTACGATTTTAGACCAAACTATCAAGAACTTAAAAGACCCATCGCACCCGTATCGCCAAAAAATCAACTCACATTTTGGCAATAAAGTTGAGATTTTTGATAAATCTACGCTTCTGCAAGGCAGCGGCTTTAATGCCACTACCATCAAAGAGCAGCTTAATATTTTACTTTTTAGCTTCGATAGCCTCAGAGCCAAGAACAAAGAAGACCGCAAAGTTTTTCAAGAAAACGGCAATCTGCAATCGTTTGAAAGTTTATTAGGCAGCGATGCCGAAATTACACTCGGAGCGGTTATCAAGCAACTAAATCCTGTGGTAGTAGTTGATGAAAGCCACAACGCCGAAAGCGATTTGAGCGTAGATATGCTCAAAGAATTGAACCCGTGTTTTATTCTTGACCTTACGGCCACTCCACGCAAAAACAGCAATATCATCAGTTTTATTGATGCCTTAGAACTCAAGCGTGAAAACATGGTAAAGTTGCCAGTAATTGTCTATAATCATCAAGATAAAACCGAGGTTATCAATTCGAGTTTACAACTGCAAAAAAGGCTCGAAGCCCAAGCCATTGCCGAAGAAAAGAAGGGAGGAAAATACATTCGTCCGATAGTATTATTTCAAGTTCAGCCCAAAAGTGGGGCATCGTTTCTGAACGAAGAAGAAGAGAAAACCAATGTACAGAAACTCAAAGAAAAACTCATTGAGTTGAAAATTCCCGAAGGGCAAATAAAGATAAAAACCGCCAATATCAACGAAATCAAAGGCATTGATTTAATGAGCCGTAGCTGCGAAGTTCGGTACATTATTACAATAAATGCACTAAAAGAAGGTTGGGACTGCCCATTTGCCTATATTTTGGCATCATTGGCCGATAAAAGCTCGGCTGTAGATGTAGAACAGATTTTAGGAAGGGTTCTACGCCAACCTTATGTAATGAAACATAATTTTCCGTTGCTCAATCTTTGCTATGTACTGACTGCCTCATCAAGATTTCTGGATACACTTGACAATATCGTAAAGGGATTAAACAAAGCGGGTTTTAGCGATAAAGATTATAAATTGGCAGATTCGGTAGCTATCGAACCTCCAAAACCACAAGACCCACTCCAACAATTGGCAATGTTTGGCGGTGGACAAACCCCAGTTGTAGAAACACCTCAAACCGCAGCCCAAAGTGCTGGCGAAGACATAACTTTTGATATTGATACATCAAGAATTTCGATACCTGATGAAATAGAAGTACCGAATGATAGTGTTTCGGAGATTGAAAAGACGGCTTTCCTACAAAACGAAACATTTGAAAAAACGGTTGCCGAGATACAAACAAATACGATTGCACCACTACCAACTGCCTTACAATCGCTCGTGAAAACATACAATATAAAAGATATTTTCAAGGAACAAGCCGAGAAAATAGCACTACCACAGTTTTTTCTGAAAGTACCAGCCAATGATTTGTTTGGTCAGCAAGAAAAAGAATTGCCCTTAGAAAAAGAAAGCCTTTTGAGTGGTTTTGCACTCAGCAAGGCTGATACCAACATTGCGTTTGATAGTATTTCGTCGGAACTATATAAAGTAGATTTGGACGAAACAAAAAAAGAACACACGCCCACATTTGTAAAACTGGACGGTGACGTGAGAGATAGCGTAATGACCTATTTGCTCGACCCAAGCCGCAAAGATAGTCGCATAAAAAACTTCACCAAACGCCTAATGGATTTGATAGGCAATATGTTTCCAATACCCGATAAGGAAATTGAAAAATATATCAATCGTATCTTGGAGGATTTTAGTGATGAACAATTCAATGATTTGGCGGCCAACGAATACACCTATAAAGATAAAATAAAGTTTAAGATTATAACCCTCTCGGAAGTATATGCCGAGAAGAGATTCCGAGATTTTTTAGATACCGATAAAGTATTTATCAAAGCTGCTTATCATCTGCCGAAAAGTATATCACCAATCGAGACATCGAAAGATATTACAAAATCGCTCTACGAAAAAGAGGGCAAAATGAATGGCTTTGAAGAACGAGTAATCAATGAAATTGGAAATATGACAAATATTGCTTTTTGGTCGAGAAATATTGAGCGAAAAGGATTCAGAATAAACGGCTTTGTTAATCATTACCCTGATTTCATTATCCAAACAAAAAGTAACAAAACGATTCTATTGGAAACCAAAGGCGACCACCTCGATGCAGAACAAAAAATAAGATTAGGCAATCTGTGGGCAAGCAAAGCAGGCAATAACTTCCGTTATTTTATGGTGTACGAACGCCGCACAGTCGATGGAGCTTATAAGTTGGAAGACTTTTTGAGTATAATTAAAGAGATTTGAAAATGACGATAAAATAATAAATCTATGCAAGACTTAAAACAACTTTATGACCTAAGAAGCAACTTTTTAATAATTGGACTTACAGGACGATTAGGTTCTGGTTGCACAACAGTAGCAGATATTTTAACAAAAGAAAAATTTACAGATTGTAATTTCCCAGTACCACATAATGACAAGTTTGATGGAAATGAAGAAAGAAAGTACAGGATTGCATACAATTTTCTTGAACAAAACTGGAAACAGTTTCAGCTAATACGTGCTTCTGATATTATTGTAGCCATTTTGTTGCAAAAGAATTATGAGGAAGTAAAGATTTTTATTGCACAAAAATACCACATACAAGTAACAGATAAGTTATTTACCGAAATCGAAAGTGAGTTTGAACGTCTAAAATTAATTACTAAAGATGTATTTGAACATCCTAAAAAACTAAATGAGAAAGCTGTAAATACCATCTTGGAAGATAAAGAATTAAACAATTTTTCTGCTTTTTTGAAAGAAAAATTTAAAGATTTAACATCCTCCGATATTGGCTCACCTTTTCAGTTTTTTGGTGATAACATTCGTAAAACAGGTAATCCACTTGACGATAGTGATGAGAATTTTAATTTAAGTAATGCCTATATAATAGCAGAGTTAATTAAACAACTAATTCAACAGTACAGAAATAATAATGGGAAAATAGCTCGAATAGTAATTGATTCAATTAGAAATTCATTTGAAGCACGGTATTTTAGAGAGCGTTATTCTGCTTTTTATTTATTTGCCATAAATACAGAAGATAAATATAGAGTTGAAAGGTTATCAGAAGGATACTCTAAAAAACAAATTTTAAGTTTAGATAATGAATATTTGAAAAACTTAGAAACGAAAGACACATTCTACAAACAGGATATAAAATCTTGTATTCAGATGTCTGATATTTATTTATATAATCCTAATGATGATTCCGAATGTGGTGATAGCAAAAGGACAATCAAAATGTCTGTATTAAGATACTTAACATTGATTTACCAGCCTGGAATAATTACACCTACGTCAGAAGAGAGAACCATGCAAATAGCATATACTGCAAAATATAATTCGGGATGTATATCAAGACAAGTAGGTGCAGTTGTAACTGATAAGTTTTTTTCCGTCAAATCAATAGGTTGGAATAATACCCCACAAGGACAAACCCCATGTCTTTTAAGAAATGCCGATGATTTAGTAAAAAATACTGATAATATATCGTTTAGTGAACATGAAAAAACCGATGAAATTAAAGAATTAGTTCAAGAAACAGTTGTAGTTCACGCTTCAACATTATCAGGAAGAAACCCATGCTTTTGCTTTAAACAAGTACAAAATACTTTAGAAGGTCAAAAAAACCAAGTTCATACAAGGTCTTTACATGCAGAAGAAAATGCAATGCTTCAAATTTCAAAATACGGAGGAGAAGGCTTGTTAAATGGGAATCTTTTTACAACAGCCTCACCGTGTGAATTATGCTCAAAAAAAGCATATCAATTAGGGATTGAAAGAATTTATTACATTGACCCTTACCCAGGAATTGCAACTAATCAGATTCTAAAATCAGGAACTCATGTCCCTAAATTAATCCTATTTAATGGAGCTGTTGGTAAAGCCTACCACTCAATTTTTGAGCCATTTATGGCTTATAAAGATGAATTAGAAATTCGCTTGGATATAGATTTTAAGAAAACTAAAAGTGAGTTAAATAAAAAGCAACCAAATTATAACAGTAAACGAATCGAGGAGTTAAAAAAACTACAAGAGAATATTACCAAAGAATTATCACAGTTAGAAGAAAAAAGTGCTGAATCTTAGTAAAACTCTAAGTTTAGTACCTGCTAAAATAAATCACCTCCGTAACCCTTACCCAATCGCCAAGCGATTTGCAATCACTTTGCCGTTTGGGTAAATTTACACTCTCCAAACTCACAAATCACTGAGCCGACCCGCACAAAAGGCACATTGCCAGCTTGCAGAAAAAGCAAACTGTCAAAGAGCCTTTTCTCCCATGCTCCAGCGGGAAGCGGACTGCCGACCCATCGGACTGTATTACGTTTTCCCCACGCACATTTTTTCACACTGTGCATCGAAAATTACGAGAAATAGCCTGACAACCGCAAGCCTACACTACGTCATTTGATTTTTTAGCTCTTCACAAAACCCAGCACACCGTAAACCATCAAATGGGTTTGCAATCGAGGGGTGGTAACCCTGTCATTCTATTCTCGTGTTTGAATCGGCGATTGCTCGTGTGAGTGCCGGGCTACTAAATTTTAATCATTTTTTACAATGAAATCTTCACAAACACCTCAAATCTGTGTTGGTACTTACGCTAAATACAATAATGGCTCTATCGCAGGCGAATGGGCGGTCGGCCGCTGCCGTTTATTTAGAAATTTATGATACAAAAGATTCTTTCTTTGAGTATTGTAAAGAGCTGCATAGTGATGAAGAAGACCGCAGCGGCGGCCGCCCAGAGTTTATGCGGGTGGCGTTCCACTTTCAAGATTATGAAAACATCCCTAAAAAGTTGATTTCTGAATGCTCAGTAAGCGAGAAATTATTCGATTACGTTGAAGCCATCAAGGATATGGAAGATGAAACCATCGAGGCTTTGGGCTTATTCATTGGTGATAAAGACATCAATAAAGATACAGATTTTGAAGAGTTGATGCAAGAATTTAACGATGAGTATCAAGGCTATTACGATGGCTCAGAGGGAGCAGAAGTTGAGTTTGCGTACAAGTACATTGAAGAACATGGTATTCTTAACGAGATGCCAGAACATTTACAATATTATTTTGACTACAAGGCTTATGCACATGACTTATTCATTGAAGACTTTGTAGATTATGATGAACATGTCTTCCACAGAAGATAACAAAGAAAGGGATTTCCCCTTTTTGTTCAAAATCACATAATTAGATGTACCACAAAAATGATAGGTTTTATAAAATCTACATTTGAAATCTGTCTATTCTCAAAAATAGGTCAGAGCATACTTTCAAAATTTCATATTGCTGTTTGCAAATTCAAATTTTATTTTTCTTAAATTGCATCGAGTAAAATGAAATATTTATAGAAAAATGAAAATCGGATACGTAAGAGTTTCATTTTTACTAATATTTTGCTTAAAAATTTTAGAATTATTTTGCCATCAATAGTAATCAAAACGGAACATTATTTTTTTGTTAAAAAAGACTTGTCAAGATATAATTTGTAGTGGGCCAAACGAAATCTCGAATTTTCAGGTTTGCAGGAGTCAAGACAAAATATTTTTTTTTGAGAATGCTAACTAATAGTTTTAGCAGCGGTTATTATTTGTAACAAATTATAGAAACATACTCAGTTTTTCAATTTAGCCCACGAAATTCATTAGGAGTATATCCCACTTTTTGTTTAAATAATCGTGTAAAATGTTGTGGGTATTTGAATCCAAGACCGTAGGCGATTTCGTTTACGGTCTTGTCGTTTTCATAAATAAGGTTTTTTGCTTCTTCAATAGTACGATTCAAAATATAATCTTTGGCCGATTGCCCTGTTTCTTTCTTTATCAAATCGCCAAAATAATTGGCCGACAAATGTAATTCATCTGCAAAATATGCTACTGAAGGAAGCCCGATTGTTTGTGGTTTTTCTGATGAAAAATAGGTATTCATTAAGTCTTCAAAACGTTCTAAAATACCTTTGTTTACATTTTCTCGGGTGACAAATTGGCGGTCATAAAAACGTTGACAATAATCTAAAAAAAGTTCTATGTTCGACGAAATGAGTTTTTTACTATGTTTGTCAATAGGCTGTTTTAATTCAAACTCAATTTTTGCGAAGCAGTCCATAATCATTTTTCGTTCATCATCTGATAAGTGCAGGGCTTCATTCGATTGATAATTGAAAAATTTATATTGTTGAATTGTTTTTCCAAGTGAAGTTCCTATCAGAAAATCAGCATGGAAAATTAATCCGAAACCCATCGGTTGATAACTCACTTTGGGGTTTTCTATCTCCGAATATTGATTTGGTGAGAAAAAAACTAAAGTACCAGCCTGATAATCATAGTAATGTCTACCATATTTCATGTCGCCACATTTCACATCTTTCAAATAAATGCAATATAATCCATATTCAAATCTGATGGTGTCAACGTTGCCCCAGTTACGAAGGTTTGCCTTTGAAAAATCAATTACACTTACCAAAGGGTGTAACGTTTTATGATTATTGTCGGCATTATATTCGGTAATAGTATTAATTCTGTAAGTTTTTTCCATTACTTTATTTTGAAAGTGATTATACAAACATAAACAATCGCAAGGAACTAATACTAAGCCCACAAACAGAATCAGTAAAAATGGTAGAAAGAACCGTAATTTTTATACCATCAGTCTTGAAAATTGATATGACCTTTGTAACGAAAATTAATATTCAATCATGAAAAAAATAATCGCAGGATTCTTAATCGCATTTAGCTTTTCTTCAATTGCTCAGACCAATGCTCCAAAGGTTAAAACAGCCAATGGCATTGTTCGTGGTGCTACCGATGGAGAGTCCGTTATTTTCAAGGGAATACCGTATGCTGCTCCGCCAGTGGGTGAGTTTCGTTGGCGACCGCCACAACCTGTAAAAAACTGGGAAGGCGAACTCGATGCAACCAAACAATGTAAAGATTGTGCCCAAGCGGGTTGGGGACCGAATGCTCCAAAGATGAACCCGAATTCCTCAGAAGATTGTCTATTTCTGAATGTTTGGAAACCCGCTAATGCTACTGAAAGCTCAAAATTACCTGTAATGGTTTGGATTTACGGCGGCGGTTTTACGGGCGGAAGTGCTTCAAGCCCCCAAAATTACGGACATGCTTTAAACAAAAATGGTGTCATATTGGTGAATATCAATTATAGGTTAGGGCGTATGGGCTATTTTGCTCACCCTGCATTGAGCAAGGAACACCCCAATGAATATAAAGGAAACTATGGTTTTATGGACCAAATTGCTGCTTTGCAATGGGTTCAAAAAAATATTGCTGCCTTTGGTGGCAACCCAAATAATGTAACCATTTTGGGTTTTTCGGCAGGTGGCGTTTCTGTTCATTCATTATTGACGATTCCAGCTACCAAAGGACTTTTTCACAAAGTAATTAGCCACTCAGGTGGCGGAAGAGATGGAGTACTAACGGGCAGACCTATCAACAAAGAAGATGTAGATGTTTTCTACAAAGTATCGGCGGAAACCATCGGAGTGAATTTCGCTAAATCCAAAGGGATTGAAGGTACTGATGCGGCAGACTTGGCAAAACTTCGGGCTATGCCAGCAGATAGTATAATAGATGGAGGACGTGAAACCAACGGAGCAAATGGCCCTCGGATTTATTCAGGACCAATTTTCGATGGAAAATTAGTTACCCAAACAGCAGAAACGGCATACTTGACTGGTAAACAACCCAAAATGCCTATGATGATTGGTAATTGTAGTGCCGAAATCGGTGGAGCATTTGTAAGTAGTGCAAAAACAAAAGAAGAACTTTTTGCTTCTTTTGGCGACTTAGTAACCGAAGTAAAAGTGGCTTATGATGCAGATGGTAACAAGACTTTTAATGAGGTTATAACTAAATTCAATACTGATTGGGTATGGGGAGAACCGGCTCGCATGGCAGCAAGGGCAACTCTCGCCAAAGGTTCACCCGCTTATGTATTTCAATTTGGGTATGTTCCAGTAGTTGCTCAACAACGCTCTCCTTATGGAGCAGGACATGGTTCTGATATTTCATTTGCTTTCAATACTTTAAATGCTCGTTGGGGAAGTACTGCTGAACCTACCGATGCAGAGAAAGAATTAGCAAGAGTAATGTGTGCTTATTGGGCAAATTTTGCCAAAACAAGCAATCCTAATGGAGAAGGATTACCTAAATGGCCTCTTTATAATAACCAAAATCAAGATATGCTTGATATTGAGATAGATGGCAAAATAATAGCAAAGCCCGACCCACGCAAAGCAAGATTTGATGTAGTCGAAAATGCAATGAAAAACAGAGGAAAAATACAGTCAAGAGGTATTTAAAAGAATGCAAAAAATTAAATTAAACAACGGAGTAGAATTGCCAATCTTGGGTTTTGGAGTGTTCCAAATTCCAGACCCAATTGAATGTGAAAGATGTGTAATTGATGCTATCAATATAGGCTACCGACTTATTGACACCGCCGTTTCATACATGAATGAGGGGGCAGTTGGGAATGGTATTAAAAATAGTGGAATTGCGAGAGAAGAATTATTTATAACCACTAAACTATGGGTGCAAGACCACGGTTATGAAAATACAAAAAAGTCCTTTCAACAATCGCTTGAGAGATTGCAATTAGACTATTTGGATTTGTATCTGATTCACCAACCCTACGGCGATATTCATGGTTCATGGCGAGCAATGGAGGAATTGTACGAAGCAGGAAAAATAAAAGCTATTGGAGTTGCCAATTTCCAGATTGATAGGTTAATGGACTTAATTGCTTTTAACAAAGTTCCGCCAGCAGTCAATCAAATTGAGACACATCCATTTAATCAACAAACAGAGGTACAAGCATTTTTGATTGAAAATAATGTTCAAATAGAATCTTGGGGACCTTTTGCTGAAGGGAAAAACAACATTTTTCAAAATGAAATATTGCTCGAAATAGCCCAAAAACATAATAGAAGTGTTGCCCAAATAATTTTAAGATGGCTTACACAACGAGGGATTGTTGTTATTCCAAAGTCGGTTCATAAGGAAAGAATGGAAGAAAACTTCAATATTTTTGATTTTGAGTTGACCGAAGATGACAATGATAGAATTAAAAGTCTCGACACAAAAACGAGTTTGTTTTTTGACCATCGTAATCCAGAAATTGTAAAATGGATGGCCAACCGAAAATTAGGAGTTCAGTTTACTGGTAATTAATTTTTTTAGAACAATGAAAATCAAATATTTAATCATCGCATTTTTTATTTTTGGAACAAGTCTTTCTTATGCTCAATCTTCAAAAGATGAAGCAACCGTTTTGCAATTATCCAAAGACAAATGGCAATGGATGGCAGATAAAAATGTAGATAAATTGAAAGATTTATTCGATGCCAAAGCCAAGTTCGTTCATATGAGCGGTACTTGGAAAACTGATGAAGAACTCGAAATTATCAAAACTGGAAGTATTTGGTACAAGGAAGCCAAAGTAAAAGACACCGCAATTGAGGTTTCGGATAAGACAGCCATCGTTTGGAACAGAATCACGTTAGTAGCTATGGTGAGAGGTAATGAAGCAATCACTGAATTTACAGTAACAGAAGTCTATCAAAAACAGAAAAAAAATTGGAAAATGCTGGCTCTGACATTTAGTAGTGTCAGAGATACACATCAAATTAAGAAATAGGATTTGTTGACAAATATTGTTAGTTTTATTTCAAAAAAACGTTGATGAAAACACAAAGTCGCCGTTCATTCTTAAAAGCCTCCGCTCTTTCGGGTGGTGGCTTTATGTTGGGTATTAGTTTCTTGTCGAGTTTTAAACCGCTTGGAAAATCGAAAGAAAGCACAGGTTCTTTTGTTCGTGTCTTCACGAACGACATCTCGGATTTTAAAGAACTAAACGGTTTTGTAAAAATAACGGCTGACAACATTATCAAAATCATGTCACCCAACCCCGAAGGCGGACAAGGCGTAAAAACCTCAATGCCCATGATTGTGGCAGAAGAATTGGATGTTGATTTCTCGAAAATCATCATTGAACAAGCCGATTTAGATACCAAACATTTTACACGGCAATTTATTGGCGGAAGCCAAGCAATTCATCAAGGTTATACATCATTAAGAATAGCAGGTGCAACCGCTCGCCAAATGCTACGAGAAGCTGCTGCCAAAACATGGAATGTGCCTGTTGAAGAAATAAGCACCGAACTGGGCGTTTTGTACCATAAAAACTCTGGAAAATCAGCCAAATATGGCGATATGGCTACTGCCGCTGCACAAATTCCTGTGCCGAAAGACGTAAAATTAAAAGAGGTAAAGGACTTCAAAATAATAGGAAAAAGCCAACGCAATGTAGATTTAGAGAAAATAGTAATGGGCAAACCTCTCTTTGGCATTGATACCCTAAAAGAGGGAATGCTAATAGCCATGATTGTGCATCCACCAGCAATGGGCTTGAAATTTAAGGCAATAAAAAATGATGCAACCATCAAGAAAATGAAAGGTATCAAGGATATTTTTCCTATAAAAAAATTCAATGATAGTTACGAAAAAACGTTTTTTGATACAAACCAATTTAATGAAGTAGTTGCAATTGTGGGTAACAGCACTTGGGAGGTAATGCAAGCCAAAAAAGCCTTAAAAATCGACTGGCAAGAAGCAGAAGCACATGCTGAAAATAGAAATATGTTGGGCAGAAAAACGGTGCTAAACATACCAGCAGGTTTAGAAAATTCGACTGACCATGCTACAAAATTCGCTGAATCTATGGCAAAACCAGCTACCGTTCGTCGGAAAGATGGCGATATTGAAGCGGCTTTCAAAAATGCAGCAAAAGTCATCGAACGTACTTATAACGTACCATTTTTGGCTCATAATTGCATGGAACCGATGAATTTCTTTGCTCATGTAACTGATGAAAAAGCCGAACTTTCAGGTCCATTGCAAAAACCAGAATTTACCGAACAAGCACTTTCGGCTCGTTTGGGCTTGCCTTTGGAGAAAATTGATATTAAAATGACTCGCCTTGGCGGTGGTTTCGGTCGTCGTTCTTATGCTCATTGGTTGATTGAAGCGGCTCTTATTTCTCAAAAAGTAAAAGCACCCGTCAAATTAATTTATACTCGTGAAGACGATATGACGGCAGGAATTTATCGCCCTTCATATTCAGCAAAATATCGTGCTGCACTTGATGCCAATAATAATCTGATAGGTTTTCATGTAAAAGTGGGCGGAATGCCACAGTCGCCATTGGCGGCAAATCGCTTTCCAGCAGGAGCAATTGACAACTACTTGGCAGAAGATTTTACGATTGATACCAATATAACCGTTGGCTCATATAGAGCTCCGCATTCTAATTTTATGGCTGCCGCCGAGCAATCTTTTCTCGATGAAATTGCTGAAGTTGCAGGAAAAGACCCAATCAATTTTAGATTAGATTTGCTGAGACGTGCCAAAGAAAATCCAGTTGGCAAAAACAACGATTATGAACCAGAACGCTTTGCAAAAGTGCTGGAATTGGTCAAAGAAAAGTCAAATTGGGAAATTACAAAAAACGTTAAAAAATCAGGTTTTTCTGCCTATTTCTGTCATGATTCGTATGCTGCCCATGTGCTTGATTTGGAAATGAAAGACGGCTCGCCAGTCATCAACAAAGTTTGGTGTGCTATTGATTGTGGCATTGTTGTAAACCCAAATGCTGCCAAAAACATGGCAGAAGGAGGCATCGTTGATGCCCTTGGTGCTGCCATGTACGGTAAAATGTCTTTTACAAAAGGTGTTCCTGATGCCAATAATTTTCATAATTATCGCATGATACGCCACAACGAAGCCCCCAAGCAAATTGAGATACATTTTGTTGAAAATACCATTGACCCAACGGGCATGGGTGAGCCTGCCTATCCGCCAGTGTATGCAGCTTTGGCGAATGCACTTTATAAAGCGACTGGTAAACGTCTCTATAATCAACCTTTTGGTGAAAGTTTGTAGTTTGCAAATTGTTTTATTTTCGTAGGTTTCTATTTGAAAAACATTATTTTTTATTGATTTATTAATATATTCTTGTAAAATTTAAAAAGATTAAATATATCATTATGGCAAAATATTCTTTAAAAATCAACGGGAAAGTAAAACAAGTTGATGTTGACCCGTCAACTCCCATCCTTTGGGTTTTGCGTGACCACCTCGATATGCCTGGTACAAAATTTGGCTGCGGCATGGCTCAATGTGGTGCATGTACCATTCATTTGGATGGAAATGCAACTCGCTCATGTGTATTGCCTGTTTCGGCAATTGGAAAATCGGCAATTACGACTATCGAAGGGCTTTCTGAAAATGGAACTCATCCAGTTCAAAAAGCATGGCTCGAACATGACGTTGCTCAATGCGGCTATTGTCAAGGTGGACAAATCATGTCAGCTTCGGCTTTGCTAAAAAGCAATCCGAAACCAACTGATGAAGATATTGACAATGCCATGAGTGGCAATATCTGTCGTTGCGGAACATATTTGAGAATTAAGGAAGCAATCAAAACGGCTGCCAAAACATCAAACG
>OFDC01001035.1_pt1 | contig 16460 bp, 14 predicted proteins | sample 1520941 | NCBI WGS metagenome assembly OFDC01 (sample SAMEA94258168, study PRJEB24077) | hot springs metagenome | biome: Aquatic biome; feature: Water | place: India | collected 2012-12-06 | depth 5 m | reverse complement strand
TCGCTCCCGAGAGGTACATAGGGGCGGCATAGGGTCCAAGCCGAACGGTCGCCCCGCACGAGGGGCGGCATTCATGACAGCATCGAAATCGAACGTCAGCGCACCTGCGGCTGGCGCGATGCTGTGCGTCCACCCCACAGAACGAAAGGCCCGTGCCATGAAGTCTGAAATCAAACTGCCCCTGCGCAGCACCCTTGCTGCCACTCTCTTCCCGCTGATGCTGGGAGCCACCTTCGCCAGTGTGCCCGTTACGGCACAAGAGACGGCTGTCGAAAGAGCCAAGAACAAGGTGGAGGACATGATAGGTCTCTATGATGCCGAAGACCGCAAGTCGGAGCTCTGCAAGAGCTACGAAGGCCAGCTCGTGAAGCCGGCAACCTTCGGGACCCTTGTGACGCAATTGTCCGGGCCCCCGGCCAAGGGCGAGTTCGAAACCACAGCACAGTACCAGGCGCGTGTTGCCGCTGCACGCCAGCCGCTACCAGCCGGACCAGTGATCCTGACCTTCCCGACCGATCGCGAGTTCATCACCTACGACGCTGATACCAGCTCGATGTACGTAGAGGCCGGAGCTTTCGGGGCGGGCAAGTTCAGCGACATCGTCGATGTCCAAGCGACTGCCGAGTTCTTTAACTTCGTGCCTGAGGAACTCGCGACCGGAACGTCCATCCCGCACAGCATGTCTGAACGGGTGATCCGCACTTACGACGCGAAGAATGGCCTGGGGATGACCGTGAAGGTCTCTGAGATCGAGCGGCAGAGCAACGGGCTGTATATCTCTTCGCCAAAGCTCTTCCCCTTCGCCAAGCGCGAGGACTCGGCAGTGCTCTTCATCTCCGTACCGCCCGCGCAAGCGCAGCGACTCAAGCAGACCCTGAAGGTCGCTTTGGCCTTCGTGCCGAAAGCGCCCTACGTCTTCCGGGAAGAGCAGCCCGGACGGGTCCCTACGATGCGAAATCCCGTCCAGTATGAGAACAAACTCACGGCGATCTATGCGGACGCCAAGTGCGCTCTCGTCCTGGACGCTGCCAATCGAGTCCTCGCTTCGACGGATGCTGGCTCGTGAAGAGCGGCACGCTCCTGGCCTTGGTGGCAACCACGCATTTGGCCGCGCTGGGTGCTGGTTACGCCATTGCCCCGAAAGAGGCGATCGACGAAGAAGCTCAACAGACAGGCTACTTCGTGAAGAACACGAACCAGGTCCTCGCGGCGACCGTCGAAAGCCTGCGCGAGGAGAACCGGCTCCTCGTGTTCAGCTACAAGGGCTCCGCCAAGGTCAAGGCCTCCCAAACGGTCTTGGGCCTGTTCGAAGGGCGGCAGGAGCTGCAGGTGCCAGCCGTCGTGAACTACTACCTTGACCTGTCCCAGCTGACCCTTGCGGACGTCACCCTCGACGAGAAAGCCAAGCTCGTCCGGGTGCGCTTGCCCAAGCTCACCATCGGCGACATCGCGTTCCAGCCGGAGAATGCCACCACCGTGAACGGCGGCATTCTGACGTTCAGCGAGGAGCAGGTCGAGGAACTGCGCAAGGCCAACTACGCGACGGCTCGCAAGGCGATGGTGGCACAGGCGCAGCAGGCTGGGCTCGTCAACGCTGCCAAGCGACAGGCCGTCGCCAACGTCCAAGCCTACTTTGAAATCCCGCTGCGGATTGCCGGGCTGCCAGACGTGAAGGTGGCCGCAGCGTTCAACTAACTGGCGGCTGGTCCGCCAGACCTACCCCCAACCAACCCAAGCCTCGGAGGAAACTCCGGGGCTTTTTTTTTGTGCCTGAAAGGAACCACTTATGCTCAATCTACCAGACTGCGACAGCCAGCGTGCTGTCCTCCACCAGCCGCTCGAACCGAACCTGAAGCGCCTGCTGCAAGGCCGCGTCCAGGATGCAGCGAGCCTCGGCTTGGCTGACCTGACCCACATCCTCGTCATTGAGCCCGGCGACAGCGAGGCCGACCTCATCGACGTGATCGGCTTCTCGCCCTTGGTGTCGCGCCTCGATGGTGTTCGGCACCAGCCGGACTGGGATTGGATAGAAAAACACGAGGGCTACTGGGAGCTGGTCTACACCGTCTCGAACGATGGGTTTGCCTTCCTCGTGTTCGTCCAGGACGCGCCGGGGGTTCTCCCGGAGCTCCTCGCCCTCTGCCGGGACGGCTGGTCCCCCGACGCCTAACCCCCGCCGCCGGAGGGCCCGGTTTCTCGGCCACTCTGAGCCCCACGCGGCCCCAGCCGGGCTCCGGCTAGGCTCCCCCATCGGGTTGCCCTCGCGGCGTCCCTGGGCCCCTCTCTGGGGCGCCTCTGCCCCCGCACCCCGCCGCGGCCCTGCGCCTCAGCCTACCGCTTCACCCCGCCGTCCCGGTCCCGTGCCGTGGGCGGCTTTTCTGTTTCTGGAGCACACGCATGCACACCATCACCTCTTCCGCCGCGATGGCGGCTTTCCTTGCACAACCCTTGGACCCCACCCTGCGCCGCATCCTCACTGAACGGGTTGCGCAACTTGCTGAGTACGACGCTTACGACCTTGGCGAGCTTGCGCGGTTTTCGATCGTGGAGCGATGTGACACCCTCGAAGCGATCGAAGCCGCGCTCGGCTTTTCGCCTTTTGTCTGTACACCCGAAGGGGTCACAGCCCATGGCGGCTGGTTCGAAGCTGTCTTCGTCCTGAGCGATGACGGCTTCGGGCTGGTCCTGCTGATACCTACCGCGCCTTTTCCGTCCGCCCAATTCGAGAGCCTTGTGCAGAGCCTCAGTGAAGCACTGTCAACCTCATGAAACACGACAGGAAGGCGCTTTGGATCACACCTCTCCGGCAAACGTATGCTGGGGAGGTGCCCTCCCGTCAGGGTATTGGACGGGGAAGCGGTTTGGCTCGCTGCCGCTTGGTGCTTCTCCGAACCTCTCGTTGGTATGCAGCCTCGTAGTCAGCGTAGAAACGCCGCCCTAGTCGATGCATGTCCTCGATCAAGGTCAGGGGAGCGCCAGCCTCCAGAAAGGCTAGGTAACCCGCTTGCATCTCGATCTGCTCTCTTGCGATCTCGGCAGCTTGGGAGGGAGACTTCCTCTCCAGGTCGGCGACCATCTTTGCGACCATCTCCTTCATGTCGTCGAGTAACTCTTTCCGCTTGGCCTCTTCCGTACGGAAGCTGTCTAGCCTTGGCAGGAGCTCCTGCACGATCCCAAAGAGGTCGGCGCCGTCAGGCGTCATTCGGCTCATTCGTCCCGGTTCTTCCCCGTCGGGTTCGGTGTGCAAGTCAATTAGCTTCTTCCCTGCCCATCGCTCCAGAGCTTGAATGTGCCTGCTGGCAGTCGACTGGTTCACGCCCATAGCGCGGGCGGCGGCGGAAAGGTTCTCACTGTCCGTGACCTGCAGAAAGGTCTGCAACCACACCAGCCGGAGCGAATCGAGTCGTAGCGAAGACAAACGGCAAACCTCTCAACCGACCATGCGACGGACGTAGCCTGCTCATTTTCACCTGTCATGCAGTTACTGCATTCAGCCTATAACATCATGATTGGATTGAGCTTTACAGCGGTAAAGTGCGGTGCCAGCCAAGTCTGACAAGAGCGGTTTGGCTCTTGCGGAAAGCACCGAAAGGGACCTGCGATGACCAAATAGAGAGGCTGACTGATCACCCGTCCCGGCCGCAAATTTCGTGGCCGGGACGATCTCCCCGGCAGCAGCGCAACTGAAATCCTGCCGCGCTGCCACCCCGCAAAAACAACGAAAAACTGGAGTAACGGAAATGGACCATCCATCGCCGGACGCCCCCGCCTTGCCTGACGAGGCGGTCGTCCAAACCACTTGGGAAGCACTCGGCTTCAAGCCCGAAATCACCCCGTACGGAGCCGTACAAGGCACAATTCCCGAAGGGTTCTGCGTCATCGCGGCGCTGACAGCGGAGGCAAACGACACGCTCAAAGAGGTCTGCAAGGAGATTTCCAGCAGTGCCCCTGTCTTCGTGGAGAGCAAAGGCCGAGGACACTACCTCTATGCGCTAGGCGAAGGGATTGTTCTGCCTGCCCCCGGCAACCTGTCAGAAGCACTCACGTTCATGACGGCTGGTGCCAAAACACCGTTGCCGGCCCAAACACCACAAGCTGAGGTGCCGGTCATAGGTGAAGAGGAGGTTGGTACACTTGCCGCCTTCGCTCTGGACCCCGTCATCGTGAACAACCCTCTAGAGATGTTCTCGCTGCGCGGCGAAGCGGAGGAGTTCGAGAAATTGGCTATCCGAGCGAGTCCTTTGCTCGGTCACTTGTGTCTCACGGGTCAGGCTACCGTGATCTATGCGCCGCCTGGTGCGGGCAAAACCTTGATCACGATGGCGGAGTTGCTCAAGGCTGTCGCCGAGAGACGAATAAATCCCGACAACGTGTACTACATCAACGCGGACGACAGCAGCGAAGGCTTCGCTACCAAAATCCGTCTGCTGGACGACATGGGCTGCCACACGCTTGCCCCTGGGCACCGTGGGTTCACCGCTCCAATGCTGCCGGAACTCCTCAACGCGATGGCCGAAGTGCAAAAGGCGCGAGGTGCCCTGATCATCATCGACACCGCCAAGAAGGTTGCAAGTCTAATGGATAAGGGAAAGGCGAGCACCTTCACGGCTGCGTGCCGCGCGGCCGTGATGGCTGGGGCAACAATCGTTGGGTTTGCCCATACCAACAAGGCCGCCCAAGCTAACGGCAAACTACAGTACGGCGGAACCACTGATCTGCGCGATGACTTCGACGCTGCCTACATCGCAGCGCCGATCGAGGTTGACGGCTTCGATGGGGAGAAGGTCGTCCAGTTCGAAAGCATCAAGGCTCGTGGGAGCAATGCTCGGCTGGCGACCTATGCCTACGCGGACGGGCCGGACCTGTCGTATGCTGAACGGCTCGCGTCTGTCCGGCTGGTAGACGATACGGAGCTGCAAGGCTTTCGCCGCCTTGAGGAAACCAAGGCTGATGCCGAAGTGATCGAGGCGATCGAAGCGTGCATCCGCTCTGGGGCGTTCGCCAAGATGGCTCTCGCCAAGGCCACGGCTCGGCGTGCCGGTGTCAGCGAGCGAGCAGCGATCCGGATCATCGAAAAGTACACGGGTACCGATCCGGAGACAGCCCGGTGGCGCTTTCAGCGTAAGGACCGGGGCGCGATGATCTACACCCTCCTCGACCCGGATCAGCAACCACCCGCGGCCGGCTAGGGCAGCACCTCAGGTCCGCAGGCCCGCATCCCAGGCCGAGCTTCGCAGGGTCTCAGTTTTCCAGCTTTTCGGGGGAGCGTTGCGGCTCTCCGCCCGGCGCGAAGCTGAAATCCTGCGAAACTGCCGGGCTGGCTCGCTGACCGCCCAGCTAACCACACTGAAACTCAACCGCAGACGAGGTCCAGCTCGGCCCCCTTGGGGCTCGGGGTGTCCTTCTGCGTCCATGCTCAACGAATAAGGATACATCAAAATGCCCAAGGCAACCCTGACTGCAAAATTTTGTGCCGAAGCCTCATGCATGCCCGGCAGAAACAGAACCGACTACTGGGACACTACGGTGTCGGGCTTCGTGCTCGAGTGTCACAAGAGCGGCAACAAGACCTACACTTTCCGCTATCAGGATCAGTACGGCCGCCAGTGCCAACGGAAAATCGGCCGATATGCCGACCTGACTTTTGCGCAGGCCCAGAAGCTCGCGAAGCAGTTCCGGGCCGAAGTGGTGATGGGCGGCGATCCTGCCGCGCGAAAGGCCGAGAAGAAGGCCGTGCTCACCTATCGGGAACTCGCCGATCAGCACCTTGCGTTCGCCAAGACGTACCAGAAGCGACCGGGCAACACCGAGGCCGTCCTGCGCGTTCACATCCTGCCCAAGTGGGGCAACAAGCGCCTGGACGAGATCACCACGCCAGAGGTCGCCAAATGGCTTGGCGAGCTACCGGAGCGGGGCCTTGCGCCCGCCACGGTCGAGAAGATCCGCATTACCTTCAACCGGTCGTTTGAACTGGCGCTGAAGTGGCAGATGAAGGGCGTGCAGCACAATCCCGTGCGGGGCATTCCCCGGCCAAAGTACAACAACGCCCGTGATCGCTTCCTGTCCTCCGAAGAGGCTGCCGCTCTGCTGAAGGCCTGCTCGGACTCGATCAACCCGCAGCTTCGCAACATTGTCGGCCTGCTCTTGCTCACGGGTGCCCGCAAGCGCGAGCTCCTTGATGCGAAATGGGAGCACGTGAACCTTGATCGGCGGGTTTGGTTCATCCCGACCAGCAAGACCGGGAAAGCCCGACACGTTCCCTTGTCGCAACCTGCTCTGGACTTGATCCGCCAGTTGCCGCGCTTCGACAAGTGCCCGTGGCTGCTGCCCAACCCGAAGACCCGGAAGCCCTACACCGACATCAAGCATCCGTGGGAAACGGCTCGGGCGGCGGCTGGGCTCGATGGTCTGCACCTTCATGATCTTCGCCATTCGGCGGCAAGCTTCATGATCAACGCAGGGATCGACCTCTTCGCCGTAGGTCGCATCCTGGGCCACGCCGACCACCAATCGACCATGCGCTACAGCCACCTCGCCAACGAGACCCTCATGCAGGCGGTCGAGGCAGGTGCAGCCAAGATGAACGTCAACTGGGCCTCCTCGGCTGAACTCGCACTTTCCAGCTAACTCTGGCCACCGGGCCGTGCGTCTCGCGCGTGCGGCCCGCCTTTCTCGGGAAAACTAAGATGAAAGACACAACGAAGATTGCCGGCAAGGCCCTCAGCGAATGGATGCAGGAATGGCATCGCGTCGAAGGCGGCCTTTACACCCAAGAACCTGAGCTACCGTTCCTGATCGGGGTTTATCGGTTCATCCTTTCGGGCGAGGTTGTCTATCTCGGCCGTGCGACAGAATTCACCAACGGCGGGTTCACCAAGCGCTTCCGTGACTTCACACGGAAGGGTGCGGGAGGGCGCAATCACCATGCAGGCCAGCTCGCCTACGAACACCGACGTCAACTTGAGGTTGAGGTGATCGTCACAGGTATCGATCAGGCCGCAGCTTGGACTGCGAAGCGTCTCAAGCGGGCGTTGCTGGCCCGAGAGTTGCCACGCTGGAATGTGCCTGCAGCAAGTCGGTGAGCTTAGCTTTCCTCCAACCTCCTTCCCCGGACTAGGACGCGAAGTGGCGTTCTGGTTTGGGGAGGGCTTCCCTAGTTTCCTTCATGTCCCCTCATTCATCGACGGTTCGCGGGTAACATGACGGCGCTATAGGTGCTCCGCCGCGATGCTCGCTTGCTAGCCGAAAGCCTCAAGCAGAGCTGCTCCATCCCCCTCTTTCACATGCCGACTTAGCAGGATTCTCGCATTGGCGAGGGACAGCAAATGGGCATAGATCAACGCCAGCGCGCCGACTTCGTGCAAGTTCGCGAGTTCATCGCCGGTAAGAGCCGCTAACCGGTCTTCATCGACCATGCGAAAGCCCCCGATGTGAAAGGCGCCGGTCGCAGAATTCTCCAGAGTGAAGCTTGCATCCATCAGCAGGCCGGTCTCTTCAAGTAGCGCAAGCCATCGGTGTGTCCGGATGCCTGCTTCCGCGTACTGTCCGCAGAACTCAGCGATGCCCTTGGCTTCAGCAGACAAGGCGCCGTTCTCAAAGAGCGCTATGCCGCCCCTAAACGGGCCTACAGCATCGGACGAGGGAGCGAAGCAAAGGTCATAGAGGCCCTCGTGGCCCCAAGCCTCGTCAGTGTCTGATCGCGCCATGGCAAAAGGATATTGGCGCATATAGGCGGGGACGTAGTCTTCTTCGGAGCGCATCCTGCCGTTCCCCTCAAGGAAGACATTCCGATCTGGCAAGAGACCCATCAGGGCCACCGCTTCCGGCTCAGGGTCCCCGGCAAAAAGGATTGGGTACGTTTTCGAGGCAAGAGAGAATTCATCAAGAACCAGCGGACAGGCGTTACAGGCTGCCCAAGCGGGAACGCTCTCCAGCGGCTGGTAGCGCCAACCTTGATGTTGCTCTGCTCGGAGCGGTTCGAGATGAGTTTCGGCGGCGGCGAAGGAGTTGATGCTCAGTCTGTTCTTCATCGCGCCACCCTAGCTCCACGATCGAGAAGAGCCAACGCCGGTGTCACAGGAGAAAGGCAAGCACGCTCGGAACTTGCAGGGCAGACACCGGACAGCGAGTGAGCAAAGTCTGCCAACCTGCACTTGACTTATTTTCGGAAAAGAGATGCTTGAGCGATGAGGCAGCGAGAGAGTGGGCAGGCAATCGGCCGCGTTAGTTTTCGGTTTGAGGAGAGGGTCACAATGCTCACTGCTGGTGATTTCGAGGTGTCGGATGCCGAACTCCAGCAGCTGAATGCTTGGCTTAAAGAGGCCTCGGCGAACTATGGTGAGGCCGAGGCGGAGCCCGGTGACGGCATAGCGATTACCTTCTATTTCAGTCCGACAGGCCGCGAACTGGTGGTTCAGTTTGCGGGCGGCCCGGCCAAATCGATCAGATAATTTGCAGAGCGATGCTCAGGCCACGTGTATGAAAGAAGATGTAAGGGATATTGTGTCGGAGTTCACAGTAAATCGAACACACTTCGACGCCTTCACCTCTTCGATTGAACAGCCCCTGCATTGGATTGGTTCTCGGCCAGTTCGTCGGTGGAGTGCGAATATCAAAGCGGACGATGCGTTAGAGCTTCTTCCCAATTGGCTTGGGGATAAGCCGACACGGCAGGATCTTATTCAGCTTTGCGCTGACTCCGATGTCGCACCAGAAGCTTGCTTTATCGCGATAATGGCATGGGGCGGGATGAAGACACGTCACGGCGAGAAAGCATGGGGCCAGCGAGCCGGCTGGATCAAAATTGTGGAAGCTCTCAGGGAGGGAAGGCACGATCGTATCTCTGCCTATGCTGCTTTCCAACGCTTCAGGCGCGAAAACCCGGGGTGTGGCCTCGGTCCTGCGTACTTCACCAAGCTAATCTTTTTCGCAGGCGCAGGACATGACGGCTACATCATGGACCAGTGGACATCGTTGAGCATAAACCTACTTTTCGGAAATCCAGCCCACCCTCTCGTCGCTCTTCAGACCTCAGTTTGGCGGGGGCGAAGGTCCGATAGCGTCACAGATGCGAACGACTGCGAAAGCTACGACAGATTTTGCAGAGCAATAGAATACCTAGCAAAGCTCTTGGACCGCACTGCAGCTGAAACCGAGGAGCGCTTGTTCTCTCAGGGAGGTCGGCGAGAACATGCGTGGCGAGAGCACGTTAAGGCGAACCGTCCGGCTGTCAGCCTCCCTTCGCGCTGACAGAAGATGGAACGGTGTCTGCCGACTTTAGCGCTTGCGGCGGGCCTCTGCGAATGAAGAATTGCGGTTTAGATCGGCTCTAGTTGCTCGAGCCTTCACCCTTCCAATCTACCCAGGAAGTGGCCCCAGGCTTCGACCACCATGGCCATCGCAAGGGTGTCTAGTTCGCAATACCGCAGCAGCTTCGCCTTGAGGGATGCACGAGTAGCCTCGTCGAGTGCCTCGTACTGAAGCCGTCCGTAGGCCACTGTTGCCTCTCCACCAGCCGCGATCTCGAGGTCGTCCTTGGACGCTTCCTTTTTGTTGAACGCTCCCGACGCGTCGAAGACGAGCTTCCGATAGGGGTCTTCGACAAGCCCGTATTCGTCTGTTGACCACCACGTCATGTCGCGGAAGTTGCGACTGCTGATGCCCCGCGGACTGCCATAGATCGGCTGTGAGTAGCGTGCTTTCAGGAACTCAGATGTCTCAAGTACGGCCGGCAACACCTTCTTGATCGAGTTGCTGCCATGTGTGGCCGGATGGAAGTAGCCTTTCTGCGCAAGCTCCTTCAGGTCGATCATTGCGCGGGTTCCGCCTTTGATCAACGTTTGAAGGAACTCGATCAGCTCAAGGCTGTCATATGGAGCGTCGTCCCTTGTTTCCAGTTGCCCGATGATGTGCTTGAGGATCGTGTTTTCGTGCTCGGCCCACCGGAACACCGATCCCGCATTCTCTGACAAAGCAGCTTTCAGCGCTCGAGCGAATTGGAAATTCGGAAAGATGCCAGGCTCGGCCAAGAGGAACTCGTTTGCGTGGCGAAGCGTCCCGTCCGCTTCAAGAACGTGATGTGAGAACTGAAAGGCAACGCTCTCGTATGGGCGCATACCCTTGTGAAAGGGTAAGGCCACGGTCGCTGTCTCGAAGTCGATGAAGTTCAGTGGGTAGGTCCAACGATCCATCTCGATCTCGAGGTAATCACGATCGAGGAAGAACCCTGCTGACTTAAACTCGAGCGGCAGGCCATCGACTTGAAGCCATTGCCGCTCCGAATTGCTGAGGCCATGGGTGCCGGGGGCGTATCTCAAATCCTCCTGCGTCACCTCAGTAAGGCGTCTCACGCCTTGGTCGATGAGCTTCCCTTTGCCTCGGAAGTTCCAAAGCTCAAGGATGGTTGGCTCTTTGAGGTCGGCATCGGACCAGCCATTCGCTTCCTTCCAACATTCGGCCTGCCCGCTCTTCAGGACATCACCGAAAGGCGCCTTGAATTCACAGTTGGCGCAATGTGCTCCTATGGCGGCTGGCAGTGGCGTGTCATTGGCGTACGATTCCGCCCATTGGCTGGCTGCCTCAGCTAATCCAGCGCTGCCGCCGGGAAAATTCAGCCCGTGCTGCTGCACTAGATCGATGAACCGCTCCACGTTTAGCTCGCACAACAGCGTTTCCTCGGCACTTAGGCTGTCGGCTCTCGGGTCCGAGATCACACGAACGTTCCCGCCCGACCGATCTATCTTGAAGAGCTGGTTCATCTGATCCACGCTCGCTTGCAACGCTTTATCCGGTAGCAGGAGAAAGCTGGTCAATGTGGCACTGGGGAAGGCCGAGCGGACAACATGTGCTTGGAACGCAATGTCCTCGATGTACGGCTTGAATTCTGACTTCAGCCCGTTTCTGCCCTCGATCTGAGGATCGTCCGAGCGAAAGGATTTTGACTTCACCTCGACTAGCTTGAGCGAGCGCCCCCTCTTCATCAGCACGTCGGCTCGGATAAGCAGATTGTCGTGCGCGATCGCAGCTTCGAAGAGCGTTACCTCCTCTCGCTTCAGGAGCTCTGCTGTCAGGGCCAGCGCTTCGGCGTTGCTCTTGGCTGTAACTTCGATGCCTCCAGGATAAAGGCGTTTGGCCAATTCGCCCACTTGGAAGCCGCCGTCGGCAAGAGCTTGAAGAAAGGTATCCTCTTGCTTGCTATTTCGGTACTCGGCTTTGCCGGAATAGTAGAGCTTGCGAGGGCATTCGACAGCTAGCTTGAACCGAGATTTGGTTAGGTATCGCATCAGCTCGTGGCCCCCGTTGTCTCCCTTGTCTTATAATATCCACCTTTGTCTGGAACAGGTTTTTCCGGTGACGGCGCAGGTTGGATTGTACTTGGCGTCTTGTTCGCTTGACCGAACTGCCAATCGATGTCGCGCCCTCACCATAATTGACGGCAGCAGCGAAGCTATCTAGAGGCCCGCGTGGCGCCGCTCGGACCGGGCGGGGCGTGGGTCGATTCGGCGGTTTCTTTCCTACGAAAGTGCCCTAAATAGCGTCTCGGCAGTTCGCGAGCTTCTGCGAGTTTGGGAGCTGTTTGGGTTTTGCAATCGATTTGGCATGACCTAGAGCCTAACTGATTGGGTTCATGCCAAATTTTGCGGTGCAGCAAAGCCTTTCGTAATGATGGGGTCACGTGTTCGAGTCACGTAAGCGGCACCATTCCCCTGTTTTCTGACATCGCCGGAACAGAGCGCTTTCCGAAGGGCTTGGCGCCGCTGTCGCGGGTCGTGCGCGCCACCTGCGGGCCGCTCTGGTCGAACCCGCCCGCTTACAGCGGTGCCCCCGCGCGCTGGGCCACTCGCTCGAGCAGCGCGTCGTCTTCTGCGCGGCCCGGCAGGCCGGCATAGTCGAAGAAGGCGCGGATCTGGGCGAATTCGCCGTCATTGACCGGGTTGGCACCATAGGGCGCAATGGCTCCGCTGGTGAGTGCCTCCTCATGCAGCAGCAGGCTCATGCGGAAGAAGTTCGCGGCGGTGCGCTTGTAGGCGGCAAGCTGCGCGTTCTTGATGTCCTGACTGACCGCCGTGTTGCCCGCGCTGTTCCAGCGGCTGGGCATCTGCCGGTTGTACTTGGCGAAATAGCCGAAGAACAAGCGGTAGGGCGGGGGCGTGCCGGCCGAGGCCTCGGGCCGGTAGGAGCGGTTGACGAGCCGCTGGGCCTCGATGAACACGCGGTGGTTGAAGTAATCCAGATCATGCAGGTTCGCGTGCATGTACTCGCCCAGCAGCGTCGCATTGGACTGGTGGGTGCGTTGCAGGCCCGGATCGAAGCGCAGGCCCATCACGAACCAGGCGATCCGGATGTCGGTTTCGGATTGGCCCGCCGTCAGCCCCGGATCGACGCTGTCGACCACGAATTGCGGATAGCCCATGTTGGCGAGCCGGTCGCGCAGGGCATCGCGCGAGGAGATGTTGCCGACCTGCCCGGCGGTGGAGGGGTCCGCATCGAAGCCGACCCGCGCGTAATCGCCCAGCTCCCAGATCGGATTGGGGAGGAAGCGCGGCAGGCGCTCGCCCGAACCGCCGGTGGCGCTCTCCTTGTCGAACTGGGTGCGGAACGGTTCGGCGGTGGCGAGGTAGGAGAAGGGCACCGCCCCGCGCAGGAACTGGTCGCGCCGCCCGAGCGCCTCGGTGCGCAGGATGTGCTGCCCGATCATGGCATTGCGCAGCTTGAGATCGGCCACGCGCGCGATCTTCGCGTCGTGCGCGGGCAGGTTGCCGGGACGCAGCGCGAAGGGCTGGGTCATGGTCGGCATGGCGAAGTAGATCTTCCAGAAATTGAGATCGCTCGGGTCGGCGAGGTAGGCGTCCTGCAAGGCGAGCCATTCGGCGCGCCGCTCGGGCCGCGGGGTGAGCGCGACGTCGGCGACCCAGTCGTTGAGATTGCCCTCGGCGGCCCCGTGGAACTTGTCGGTTGACCAGATCGGGAAGGGGATTCCGATCTTCATCCGGTCGAAATCGATCGCCAGCAGCTCGTCCCGCGCGCGCCTGGCGTCGGCAAGGGTGCGGACCGGCTGAGCGGAGGTGAGCGTGGGCGCAAAGCGGGCCAGCTCGCCCGCGAAGGCGAGGTCGCGCTCGATCGTGCTCGCGCCGGGCAGCACCGCGCCGCCGGGCTGGAGCGGGCGGAAGGTGCGCGGGTTCTCGGGCTTGAGGCTGTAGGCCTGCCGCACCAGCTTGATCCCGGCGATCAGCTGCTCGACCTCGGCGGGCGAGGCGCCGTCGATCTGACCGCGGCGGCTGATGTCGCTATCGGCCGACCCCGTGCGCGCCAGGTCGAAGAAATCGGGGCCATGGCATGACATGCACTCGCCCTTGACCCGCGGCGCGCGCCACACCGCGAGCGCGCTCTGGTAGGCCGGGTTGCTGGCAAGCGTGGCCGGGGTCACGGGGGCCGGAGTGGTGGAGGCCTGCGCCGAACCCGGCACCGGGGTGACACCGGCTGCGGGAGGTGCGGTCTCCCCGCCGCCGCCGCAGGCGGTCAGCGCGAGTGTTGCGAAGGCGGCGGTGAGGATCACCTGCGGGGGCGAAATCGGCATGCGGACAGGTCCTGGCTTTGCGGCCGGCCGACGTTCCCGGCATCGGCCGCAGGGGCAGCTGCGATGGAGGTTGCGCGCAGGACAGGGCCGTATCACGCGCCGACCCTGCCCTGCGCGCGGGGGGCTCAGATGATCTCCTCCTGGTCGACCGCGAAGGGCTTGCCGGGGAAGGGGCGGCGCGAACCGAACAGGACATCGACGGCCTGACCTGAGGGCAGCCGGAAGGGGTAGAGTTCACCGTTTGGGCGAGACGGCTGCGGATTGACCGCATAGGTCAGGATCGCCTTGCCGTTATAATCCGTGATCGAGATGATCGGCGCATTGACGGCAAACCCTGCACCCCGGCCGCCGAAGCCGCCTTGGTTGAACGACACCGCAGCTGCCACCGGATCGACTAGTCGGCTGTCGGTGAAACTGTACCGTACATCGCCGGTTGGCCAGGCAAAGGTCACGCGGCGGTCTCCCCGGCTGACGAGCCACAGGTCGTCCGATGCGGTCGATGTTGCGTTAACATGTGCGAAGGACGGATTGCGACCGGCAGCGATGCTGAACAGCGGCGTTGCAGGCACGGTCTTGCCCACCGGAGAGGTCGGGAAGACAAGCCCCTGAACGTTGAAGGCGCGCACGGTGCCGTCCATCGTCGCCACGAACGCCCGGCTGCGACCAAGATAGCGTTCCGGCTCGACCCCTGACCACGCCTCGCGCGGGCTGCGGCGGACATATTCGAAGTATTCGTTGCTGCGGGTGTTGATGTAGCCGTTCGCCATCACTCCCGCGCTCACGCTGGTGGGCTGGCTCACGGCCAGCGTAGTCGTCACCACCGGTCGCTGGCGACTCTCGACCGCGAAGGTGAAGGGCCATTTGTTCGGATCGGTGATCGATGCGTCCACGGTGCGGTTGAAGTTCGCCTGCGTGGTCAGATACATATCGCGATAATACTGGTAGAGCGGGGTCATGTCGACGAAGCTCACCCGCCCCTCCGCGCGCGACGCCACGACAGCATAGCCGCCCGAGGCCATCTGGTGCCACTGCACGTCACCTGACGGATAGACCGTGTTGACCCCGCGCCACAGATCGCGCGCGGATTGCAGCGAAAGATCGCCGCGCGCCGGTGCGTCGTTGTCGCTGAAGCCGCGCGGGTTCTGGAGGTAGAGGTTGTTCGACACATCGACGCTGGTCGGCGCGGCGAAGGGCAGGTCGACGAAGCCGAGCAGCTTCATGCCCCGGTTGGTCCATGCCCCCGGCGTGCCCCAGTACCAGCGGGTGTTCGGTGTCTGCTCCGGACTTCCCACCGCCATCTGCCGGGGGCGCAGCGCGATGATCCCGAGCTTGCCGGTCAGGCTGTTGGTGTCCCACACCGTCACCACAAGAAACTCGTTATAGGGCGTCACCGCCATTGCGGTGGGCACCATGCCTGCCGGCAGGCGCAGGCCCGAGCCTTCGAAATTGAAGAATTCGGCCGCCGAATTGCCTACCAACGTCGCCTGTATGGTGCCATCGCGGAAGGCCGCAAAGCCGACCTGACTGGCATTGGCGCGCCCGCGGGCGATCGCCGTGGGCACCAGCGGGAGATCGGGACGGCGCTGCGCCACCAGATCGCGCACCTGCGGGTTGGCGCGCGCGGCAATGTTGTTGCGCACCCAGAAATCGCCGTCCCACTGGGCGAACATCCGCATGCACAGCCCGCCCGAGGGCTCGAACACGAGCCCGTCGGCGCCCTTGAAGTTGCCGACGCCGAAGCGGAAGTCGGGATCATTGGGATTGTCGGGCAGGTAGGCGAAGGCCCCGCCCACCAGCCACGCCGGCCCCTCCATGCCGCGCTCCCGCGCCTCCTGGTCGCTGCGCGGCAGGTTGGCGGGCGCGGCGCACTTGGCGCGTTCCGTCGGGTTGTTCTCGGCGAAGGTGCCGAAGGGCCACAGGCCGAAGCCGCTGGTCTGATCCGGCCCCCACAGCTGCGGCGCGGTGTTCGTCGCATTGCCGAAATCCGCCGCGGTCGGGCCGAGGCGGTAGTCCATGATCTCGGCGGTGTTGTAGTTGGTCGCGACGCGCACGTATTCGTCACGGTTGATCGTGCCGTTGGCGTCGATGATCAGCTCGCGCCACTGCCCGATCTGGCGATCGCCGAGGGCGACGGGCGAGGGCGTGGGGGTCGACGTCGGCGTCGGCGTCGGGGTGGGTGTCACGCCGGTTGCGGGCGGAGCGCCCCCGTCATCCCCCCCGCCGCAAGCGGCGAGCAGCAGGCAAGCAGCCAGAGCGCCGGCGATACCGCGAGCGCGCGGCGGGCGAATTGTGCGTTTGGTCATCCATGGTCCCCTCAAGCCCGACGTGAGCCACGCAAAAATCCCGATTTCAGGGATAACATCGGGTAAATGCAGCGATTAAAGCGCAATATTTCGAAAGGGCTGGTTGCAGCGAATTAACCATCGCGTGACCCTGAAGCGGTCGCCGCGGCATACCGCGGGGGCGTGTCGCGGTGCGGGCGGTAACGGTGTTTACGGCATCCCGGAGCGCCCTTGTCATTGCCGGTCGGTCCGGTTCGCACGGCGCGCGATGCGCGAATCAGCCCCGGCCCCCGTTCGGCGACGACCGCCCGGCCAGCCACCTGCACGTGCGGGCGTGACGGCGCTGCAAGTGCGAAATGTGGCCGCAATGGGGCAAAAACGGTTGCCCCGCGCGCAAAGATCGTTCAATGCCGAACCACGGGCCTCCCACGTCGGAATCACGGGGGCGCATGCCCTTCGCGCAGGGGCATGCCCGGGGCAGGCAGCCGGGGGTGCGCGACAGACCATGTGTTTCGGCCCAGCGTTCCGGTTGGACGTTCCGCCCGCGTCGCCCAGGCTTCAGGAGGACTGAGAACTTGCAGCTTCCGCACCATCTTCCCGGC
>OFDC01001034.1_pt1 | contig 16467 bp, 14 predicted proteins | sample 1520941 | NCBI WGS metagenome assembly OFDC01 (sample SAMEA94258168, study PRJEB24077) | hot springs metagenome | biome: Aquatic biome; feature: Water | place: India | collected 2012-12-06 | depth 5 m | reverse complement strand
TCGGAACCCTCCTGCGCTTTGCGCTCGCGACCTGGGTCAGCGCCCAATGGCCGCGGCATTTCTATCTGGCTACCGTGGCGGTGAACCTGCTGGGCTGCCTGCTGATCGGCTATCTCTACGCCACCTTTGTCGCCCGGCCGGATATCTCGCCGGAGCTGCGTGGTGCACTGATCATCGGCTTTCTTGGCGCACTCACGACGTTCTCCAGTTTTTCGCTGGATGCACTGCGCCTGCTGGAAAGCGGCCAGCTGGCGACTGCCTTCGCCTACGTCGGCGGCAGCGTGCTGGGTGGTCTGCTCGCGGCCTGGGCGATCACCAAATTCGAATTCCGCGGCAAGAGCGGAAAAGTCCACGCGACCGGCTTCAACGACCGCCGCCTGGCGCGCATCGGCGGACGTCTCCATCGGCTGGCCGGCGGTCAAGCCCATATAGTCCAGGGCCCGGTGAGCGGCCGCGCGCTTGTCGGGCGTGGCGAAGCTTTCCGGATCGGGGACGGCGCCGGTGACCGGGATGACGTCCTCCGGGGACGTGCCCCAGGTGACCATTGGCACGAGGCCGGAGCCGTCGATCACGACCGTGCGGTCGAAGACGGCGTCCTCGTCGGTGAAGAAGGTCTTCCAGTGGCTCAGCGCCATGTCCCAGGCCGCGCCCTTGGGGGCGGCGGGCTTGCCCTGGATATAGGCGAAGGTCTTCTCGTCCGGGGCCACCAGACCGGCCTTGGCGCCGCCCTCGATGGTGAGGTTGCAGAGGGTCATGCGGCCCTCCATCGACAGGCTGCGAATGGCCTCGCCGGCGAACTCGATGACATAGCCGGTGCCGCCGGCGGTGCCGATCTCGCCGATCACGGCCAAGGCCACGTCCTTGCCGGTCACGCCGGGCGGCAGCTGGCCGTCGACGCGGACCAGCATGTTCTTGGCCTTCTTCTGGCGCAGGGTCTGGGTGGCCAGGACGTGCTCGACCTCGGACGTGCCGATGCCGTGGGCCAGGGCCCCGAAGGCGCCGTGGGTCGAGGTGTGGCTGTCGCCGCAGACGATAGTCATGCCCGGCTGGGTGCGGCCCTGCTCAGGACCGACCACGTGGACGATGCCGTTGCGGATGTCGCCCATCGGGAAGAACTCGATGCCGTTGTCAGCGACGTTGCGGGCCAGCGTCTTCAGCTGCAGACGCGCTTCCTCGTCGGCCACGGCGTCGACGCCCAGCGACTGGCCTTCGGTCGGGATGTTGTGGTCGGCGACGGCCAGGGTGCGATCGGGCCGGCGCACCTTGCGGCCGGCCGCGCGAAGGCCCGCGAAAGCCTGCGGCGTGGTCACCTCGTGGATGAGGTGCAGGTCGATATAGAGGATCGCTTCGCCGTCGGTCTCGCTGACCACGTGAGCGTCCCAGATCTTGTCGTAAAGGGTTTTGCCGGACATGGCCGCGATATAGGGCGGATCGTGCGTCAAAATCCAGAGCTGGGCGGGCTGTGGGCCAAATTCTTGCGCTGTTGATAGCGGCGCGGCGACCTGCGGCAGGCTGAAGCGCAAAGGGCGCGCCCGTCTTTCGACCTGTCGGCGCGCCCTCGCATCGTTTTCAGCCTTCGGGGGCCGATGGCGCCTGCCCGAAGAGGGCCGTCCACTAGAAAGGAGACGGTCTGGAAGCCCGGGCGATGGTCGCCGGGGGTAAGTAAAGCGTCTCACGGATCGACGTTTTGTCAAGTCGCGTGCGATCGCACGTAAGCTTGGCCGGCTACCGGTCGCCGCGGGTGAGTGGTGACGCGGCGGGCGCGTTCAGCGGCGCCATGGCGGCGTATCGGGCGATCAGCGGATCCGCCGCCGCTTGGGCCAGCACCCAGTCGCGGAACGCAGCGATCTTGCGCACCCTGGCCCGCTCGCGCGGATAGGCCAGCCAGTAGCCGCCGGTGTACCGCGCCACGACGTCGAAGGGCATGACCAGCCGGCCCTCCGCCAGTTCGCGTGCGAAAAAGATCGGCGACCCAAGGGCGGCGCCCTGTCCGGCGAGCGCGCTGGCCACCTCCAGCGTCTGGGCGTCTGCGGCGAGGCTCGGCGGGGGGCGGTCGGACGCCCCGCTCACGCCCGCGGCCTGGAACCATTCCTCCCACTCGCGGGCCACGCCGATACGCTGAGCGTTGAGCAGGTCTTCGGGGCGGGCCAAGCCGCCGATCTGCTCCAGGAAACCTGGCGAAACCAAAACGGTCTGGATGGCGGGGATCAGGAAGTGGGCCTCCAGCCCTGGCCACTCGCCGCGCCCGCCCCGCAGGGCGACGTCAGCCCCGCCCCCGGCTAGATCGATAACCTGGCTGGTCGCCTCCAGGCGCACGGCGACGCGGGGGTGGGCGATCTGGAAGCCGCCCAGGCGCGGGGCTAGCCACAGCCCGCCAAGGCTTTGGACGGTGGTGATCGACAGAACGCCCGCCTCGGTCTCAACCAGGTCGGCGACGGTGGCGCGCAAAAGCGACAGCGCCTCGGTGGCCGCCCGCGAGAGACGTTCGCCGGCGGGCGTCAGGGCCACCTCCCGGGGCAGGCGATGGAAGAGCGGCTGATCCAGCCGTTGCTCGAGGGCGCGCACCTGCCAGCTGACCGCGGCCTGGGTCATGCCCAACTCGCCGGCGGCGCGGGTGAAACTCTTCAGGCGAGCGGCCGCCTCGAACACACGAATGGCGCTGAGGGGCAGGCGGGCGAGGACGTCAGACATAAGCAAGGCTTATTCATAGCCAAGGAGCGCGCGTTTGTCATTCCCGCCTGTGAAGCCGAGAAGCCAATGATGCGGAAGCAGGAGGACGACGATGATCGACACCGCCTTCAAGACACATAAGGAAACTTCGTTCGGATGGGTCTGGGCGCTGCAGGTCCTGTGGCGACTCTTGCGCCGGCGTTCGGAGCCCCGGCGATATCCCCGCCTGATCGCGCCGCGATAAGGCGCAAGAAAAAGGCCCCGGTGTTTCCACCGGGGCCTCGTTCGTTTCCGAATATCGGACGCTTAGTCTTCCGACGAAGCCGAAGCCTTCGGGCCGCCAGCGCGCTCGGCGATACGGGCCGACTTACCGCGACGGTCGCGCAGGTAGTACAGCTTGGCGCGACGGACGACGCCGCGACGCTTGACTTCGATGCTTTCGATGCTCGGCGACAGCAGCGGGAACAGACGCTCCACGCCTTCGCCGAACGAAATCTTACGGACCGTGAAGCTCTCGTGCACGCCCGTGCCGGCGCGAGCGATGCAGACGCCTTCATAGGCCTGAACGCGTTCGCGCTCGCCTTCCTTGATCTTCACGTTGACGCGCAGGGTGTCGCCGGGACGGAAGTCCGGGATCGCGCGGGCGGCCAGCAGACGGGCCGATTCTTCTTGCTCGAGCTGAGCGATGATGTTCGCAGCCATGGTCATTACTCCTTGGGCTTACCCGGTTTCGGGTCGCCTTTTGCCTGTTGATTGGCGAGGTGGGCCTCCCAGAGATCCGGGCGCCGCTCGCGGGTCGTCTCTTCACGCATACGCTTGCGCCATTGGTCGATCTTCTTGTGATCGCCCGACAGCAGCACCTCGGGGATGTCGAGCCCTTCGAACGTCCGCGGCCTGGTGTACTGCGGATGCTCGAGGAGACCGTCCTCGAAGCTTTCTTCCAGCGTGCTCTCGATGTTCCCCAGAACCCCCGGGGCAAGTCGAACGCACGCCTCGATCACGACCATCGCCGCCGCCTCGCCACCGGCAAGGACCGCGTCTCCGACCGAGACTTCCTCGAACCCCCGGGCGTCCAGCACCCGCTGATCCACCCCTTCGAAGCGGCCGCACAGCACCACGATGCCGGGCGCCTTTGACCACTCCCTCACACGCGCCTGGGTCAGGGGCCTGCCCCGGGCGCTCATGTACAAAAGCGGCCGCCCATCGGCCTCCAGGCTGTCCAGCGCAGAGGCGATAACGTCCGCTTTCAACACGGCTCCAGCGCCGCCACCCGCAGGGGTGTCGTCGAGGAAGCCGCGCTTATCCTTGGAAAAGGCGCGAATGTCCAGTGTTTCCAAACGCCACAGGTCCTGCTCCTTCCATGCGGTCCCGATCATCGAGACGCCGAGCGGGCCGGGAAAGGCCTCGGGGAACATGGTCAGGACGGTGGCGGTGAACGGCATGGGCGCTCTTTAACCGCTGGGCGCGCGAGAGTCGAAGCCCTGCGGGGGCGGGCGGCGTTCACCAAGCGCATTTTCCAGTTGTTCACCGTCATCGGCGAAGGTCACGACGAGAGATAAGGTCCCGTCCAAGCCATGCCGACCCAGAGCCGTTTCTTCCGACGCCTGAGCGAGGGCGTCGCTGCTTTCGCCCGCCGTCTGCGGCGCGACGATCGCGGCGCGATCGCCATCCAGTTCGCGCTTCTGGCCCTGCCGCTTTCGGTTCTGCTGTTCGGTCTCGTCGATGTGGGCCGGTTGAGCCTTCAGCGCCGCCAGATGCAGGATGCGCTGGACGCCGCGACCCTGATGGCGGCCCGGTCGACGGCGTCCACGAACGCCGAGCTCGATACGGTGGGCGACGCAGCCTTCCTGGCCGAGATCGCGGGCATGAATCTGGGCCTGACCGCTTCGAATGCGACCTTCTCGGCAGGAACCAACAACCGCGTCATCGGCTCGGTGACCGCGACGCTGAAGCCGATCATCGCTAACCTCTGGCAGAGCGGGGACTTCACCGTCACGGCGACATCGGAAGTGGTGCGCTCGTCCAAGAATCTGGAAGTCGCGCTGGTGCTCGACATCACCGGCTCGATGGACGGCACGCGCATCGCCGACCTGAAGGTGGCCGCCTCGGACCTGGTTGACATCATCGTGCGCGACACCCAGACGCCCTTCTATTCGAAGATCGCGCTGGTTCCGTACGCCGCCGGCGTGAATCTGGACACCTACGCCGATGCGGCGCGGGGCCCGATCCCGGTGCGGAATATCAGTGACGTGGACTGGCTGGCCAACGGAACCTCGATTTCTGGCATCAGCAAAGCTTCGCCAGCGGTCGTGACCTCGAATGGTCATGGCCTGGCGACGGGCGACCGGGTCTATATTTCCGGGATCAACGGCAACACCTCGACCGGTATGGCGTCGCTCAACGGCGCGACCTACACCGTGACGCGCGTCAACTCCAATCAGGTGTCACTGAACGGCACGGACACGCGTTACAAGTCGAACTATTCGAGCGGCGGCACGATAAAGAAGTGCCTGACGAGCGGCTGCAATCTGGTGGTCACCACCAGCACCGCGCACGGCTTTTCCACGGGGGATCAGATCAGTTTCGCCAGCCTTGGCGGGCTTACGACCCTGAATGGCCAGACGCTCTCCATTACGAACCTGACGAGCACTACCTTCGACACGGGCGTCTCGGGCCTTGGCACAGCGGCTTACACAAGCGGCGGAGCAGCGACTTGCGAGCAGAGCACCGTTCCAGGTTGTCGTCGCCTTGCCTATGTCAGCAACTGGGGAACAGACGAAGTGCGTTCGATCAGCACTTGCGTCAGCGAACGCACCGGGACCCATGCCTATACGGACGCCGCGCCCAGTACGGCCTATGTGGGGACAAACTACCCCTCGACTTCCGCTGACTCCAATTCGCCAAATCCCTGTCCGGCCGCGAAGATCACGCCGCTATCCAGCGACAAGACGGCGCTGAAAGCCCAGATCAACAGCTACACGGTTGGCGGCTCGACGGCGGGCCAGATCGGGCTGGCGTGGGGCTGGTACATGGTCGCGCCCAACTTTGGGTACCTCTGGCCGAACGCCTCCCAGCGCCCCGCCGCCTACAAGAGCCAGGACCTGATGAAGGTCGTGATCATGATGACGGACGGCGCTTTCAACACCCCCTACTGCAAGGGCGTGATCGCCGCCGATGCGGGTGGCGGCAGCGGCAGCGACGACGATCACATCAATTGCAACGCCACCAACGGCGATCCCTACACCCAGGCGCGGGCGCTCTGCACGGCCATCAAGAACAGCGCCAACGACATCACGCTTTACACGGTTGGCTTCGCCGTGGGGTCGGACAACACCGCCAAGACCTTCCTGACCAATTGCGCCTCCGACTCCTCCAAGGCCTTCTTTCCCGCCAACGGCTCTGAGCTGAAGACGTCGTTCAAGGCGATCGCCCAGGAAATCTCGTCCTTGCGGATCTCCAAATAGAAAAGCCCCGCCGGTCGCCGGCGGGGCTCATCGCCTTCCGTTGTGCTGACAATCAGGCCAGCTTGATCTCGCGCAGGCGCTGCTGGAGGAACTCGTCGGCGGTGATCGACTCCGGATAGCGATCCGGGTTCTCGGCCGTGACGCAGTTGGGCAGGGTCTTGATCTCGTAGTCCGACGCGAAGTGCAGGAAGAACGGCGTCGAATAACGCGGCACGCCGCGACGTTCCGGCGGCGGGTTCACCACGCGGTGCACCGTCGAGGGCAGGACGTTGTTGGTCAGGCGCTCCAGCATGTCGCCGATATTGATCACCAGGCAGCCGGGGGGCGGGTTGATCGGCAGCCACTGGCCGTCGCGGTCCAGAACCTCTAGGCCGCCTTCCTCGGCGCCCAAGAGCAGGGTGATGGTGTTGATGTCGCCGTGCGCGCCGGCGCGGACGCCCGTCGCATCCTTGGGGATCGGCGGATAGTGCAACAGGCGCAGCACCGAATTACCGTCCTGCACGGTCGGATAGAAGAAGTTCCGGTCCAGCTTCAGATAGGTGGCGATCGCCTCCAGCACCTTGCCGCCCATGCTATCCAGGCTGTTGTACAGCCAGCTGACGTCGTGCTTGAACGCCGGGATCTCGGCCGGCCATACATTGTCGGCCATGTGGGCGCGGAACCGGTGGCCGGGCGGCAGGTCGCGGCCCATGTGCCAAAATTCCTTCAGGTCGTAGTGGTCGGCGCCCTTGGCGGTCTCGACGCCGAAGGGGATATAGCCGCGCGCGCCGCCCTTGACGCCGGCGTACTGCTTCTTGGTCTCGACCGGCAGCGCGAAGAACGCCTTGGCGGAGTCGACGGCCGCGTCGATGCGCGCCTGATCCAGATCATAGTCGGACAGCACGGCGAAGCCGTAGCGTTCGAACGACGCGCCCAGTTCTTGTGCGAAACGCGAGAAGTCCTTGGCGTAGAGAGAAAACGAAACCGGGTCGATGGCGGAGGTGGACACGTCTGCGAGCCTTGGAATGAGTAAGCTCCTTCTTACTACACCGGACGATGGGCGAAACGAAGGCTGTTCGTCCCGGCGCGGCGTTGAGGTCGGGAACTTGACCATAAGACGGGCGTTTGCCCGGGTGACTTGATCTACAGCAAAGACGCGAGGGTTGCGAGAATGCCGAAATTCGCTCGAAACATGACGCTGGCGGTGGTGCTGATGAGCGCCGGCGCTCTGGCCGCCTGCACCACCACCGATCCCTATACCGGCATGCCGGTCCGCAACAACACCGGCACCGGCGCGCTGACCGGCGCGGGCGTCGGCGCGGTGCTGGGTTATCTGACCAACACCAACAAGGGCGAGCAGGGCCGCAAGAACGCGCTGATCGGCGCGGGCATCGGCGCGCTGGCCGGCGGCGCCATCGGCAACTACATGGACCGCCAGCAGGCCGACTTCCGCCGCAGCCTCGAAGGCTCTGGCGTGATGATCCGCCGCAACGGCGACCAGATCGTGCTGGTCATGCCCAGCGACGTCACCTTTGCGGTCGATCGTTCCGACGTGCAGCCGCAGTTCACCCGCGTGCTCGACGACGTGGCCCGCACCCTGAACGCCTATCCGCAGACCACGATCGATGTGGTCGGTCACGCCGACTCCAGCGGTCCGGACGACTATAACCAGACCCTGTCCGAGCGCCGCGCCAGCGCGGTCGCCGGTTATCTGACGGGGCCGGGCGGCGTTCTGCCGGACCGAGTGTTCGTCGCGGGCATGGGCGAGCGCGCGCCGATCGCCGACAACGCCACGCCCGCCGGTCGCGCCCAGAACCGCCGGGTCGAGATCATTCTGCGTCCGCTGACACAATGAGACCATGGGGCGGCGTTCGCGCGCCGCCCCTACCCTTAGGGGGGAGTAAGCAGTTGCTTTTCCCAAGCTTCGTCGCCAAGTCGTCATCCTTCGATGGGCGCGGCGCGAGGAAGACGTGGCGAAAACGGCGAGCGATATCAGTCTGACGCGGCAGGCCATGAGCCTGACCGAGGATCTGATGACGCCCAACGCGGCCATCTACTGGACCGACCTGGTGATCTCGGCCGCCGTCATGTGGGGCGGCTTCCTGATCGCCGCCACGACACCCAGCCTCCCGCTGGGCCTGGCTGCGGGCCTGCTCAGCATGCTGGCGCTGTACCGCGCGCTCAGCTTCATCCACGAGCTGACGCACATTCGCGACGACGAGGCACCGGGCTTCCGCGTCGGCTGGAACGTGCTGGTCGGCGTGCCGCTGATGACACCGTCGCTGATGTACGAAGGCGTGCACAACATCCACCACATCAAGGATCGCTTCGGGACCAATCTGGACCCGGAGTACCTGCCCTTGTCACGCTTCACGCCGCTAAAGCTGACCGGCTTTCTGTTTGTCGCCCTGCTGGCGCCGCTGGGCGTGATCCTGCGCTCGGCGATCCTGATCCCGCTCTCGTTCCTGGTTCCGTCGCTGCGACGCTATTTGAAGACCAAGCTGTCGGCGCTGATCATCAATCCCGACTTCGTCCGTGAGGATCTCGGCCGCTGGCGCAAGGCCTGGGTGGCGCAGGACGTCGCCTGCTGGCTGTGGTCGTGGGCGGTGATCGCGGGCGTAGCCCTTGGCGTCGTGCCAATGCGCGCCGTGCTGACGGGCCTCGCCATCTTCTCCCTGGCCACCTTGCTGAACCAGGCGCGGACCCTGGTGGCCCATCACTGGGACAATGACGGAGGCAAGATGACGCTCGAGGAGCAGTTCCTCGACTCGGTCAATGTGCCGCCGCCGAACCTGGCCTCGGAGCTCTGGGCGCCGGTGGGCCTGCGCTACCACGCGCTGCATCACCTGCTGCCGCGCCTGCCCTATCACAATATGGGCAAGGCCCATGCGCGGCTGGTCGAGGCCCTGGGCGCGGACTCGCTTTATCATCAGGCGTCGGAGCCGGGGCTGTTCGAGGCGCTGGGCGATCTTTTCCGCCGCGTTCGCCAGAAGAACGCCGAGGCCAAGAACCAGCCCGCGCATTAAGCGCCGGTTGAGGCGTGTTCGCTAAGACGGTTCCGTTTCGAACGGAGACTGCAGGGCGTGAGCATAGCCGAGCCAGGGTTTGATCTCGCCGCCGCCGGTCACAGACTGGTCGCGCCGCTGCTTGACACCTTGTTACCGTTGGGCTCGACTTTCTCGCTGGTTTCGCTGGCCTGTGCGCTAGTGATCGCGGCGGGCCATGTAGTCTTGAGCCGCCGCGCGCGCGGTCGCCGGACCTCGGCGCGACTTCTGTTGCGGGCGCTGTTTCCCCGCAAAATCTGGCTGACGGCGTCGAGCCGCCTGGATCTCGTTTTCTTCGTCTTCAACATCTGGTGCGCGGGCCTCCTGCTAGGCGGAGCGCTGCTCTCGGGCCAAGCGATCACCAAGACCTTGTCGGGCTGGCTGGCGTTGAGCCTCGGCGACGGCCCTCTCTCGGCCACTCCCTGGCCCATTGTGGCGGTGGTGGGCACGCTCGCCGGCTTCCTGGCCTATGAGCTCGGCTACTGGGTCGATCACTGGCTGAGCCACAAGGTCAAGCTCCTGTGGGCCTTCCACAAGGTTCACCACACCGCCGAGGTCCTGACGCCGCTGACGGTCTATCGTGTCCACCCCATCGAGAGCCTGAAGTTCGCCAACATCGCGGCCCTGGCCACGGGCGGGACCGGCGGCGTGCTGGCTTGGGCGTTCGGTCCGGCCTGGCACCAGCCGCTAATCTTTGGTCAGAACGCCATCTTCCTGGTGTTCGTGATGAGCGTGATCCACCTGCAGCACTCGCACGCCTGGATGACGTTCAAGCCGTTTGGAAAGTGGCTGCTCAGTCCCGCCCACCACCAGATCCATCACTCGGCCGACCCCGCCCATTTCGGCAAGAACCTGGGCAGCTGCCTGGCCGTCTGGGACCGACTGTTCGGCACATTGCACGTCCCCGACCAGCGTCCTGCGGCGCTGACGTTCGGCGCGGTGTCGACCGATCCCCATAGTCTCACGGGCGGGTTCGCGGCGCCGTTCGTGGAGGCCTTCAAGGGCGAGCCGACGCCCAGACCTGTTCCGCTGGCCGCGGAGTAGCGATCAGTCCGCGCCTTCCTGTTGCGCCCGCTCGCGCAGTTCTTCGTCCAGACTGGCCGTATCCCAGGCGCCGCCTGCGTCGCCCGGGCGCATGCGGTGCAGGTCTGCGTTGAGCAGCCGGTCCATGGTCTGGGCGGCGTCGCGCGAGGCCAGGATATAGGCCTCTTCCTGACCCCACATCGGTCGCAGTTCCTCGAACATCCGCCGGTCGTGACGGCGGAAGAAGGCGGCCGCCCGATGCGCGCGGTGGGCGCGGAAGCCCAGCTTCTGCAGTGCGGTCGCACCCAGCGCCAGGGCCGCCTCGAAGGTCTCGCGCTCCACCGCGTCGGCGCCGTTCGAGAGCAGATCGTAGGCGTGACGGCGGTCCCAGGCGCGGGCCAGGATGGTGAGGTTCGGGAAGGCCTTGCGGGCGGTCTCGACGAGCTCGACGGTCTTTTCCCGGTCATCCAGGGCGACGATCAGCATCCGTGCGCGATCCGCGCCCGCCTGACGCAGCAGGTCCAGTCGCGTGGCGTCGCCATAGTGTACGCGTCGGCCGAAACGCTGCAGAAGCTCGATCTGCTCGATGTCGCTGTCCAGAACCGTTGACTTGAAGCCGTTCGCCGACAGCAGACGACCGGTCACCTGACCGAACCGGCCAAACCCGGCGATGATGATATCCGGCTCGCCCTCATCGAAGTCGCCGGTGTCGGGCGTGACATCGGGGATCGCAGCGTCCATCAGGGCCGCGACCCGCTCGTAGAGGATCATCGCCACTGGCGTCAGGGCCATCGAGACGGCGATGGCGGCTGTCAGCAGGGCCGCCAGCTGCGCGCCGATCACCCCGGCGCCGACGGTGAAGGTCAGCAGGACGAAAGCGAATTCGCCGCCCTGTGCGAGGGCTGTGGCGACGGCCAGGGCGCCACGCTTGGGCGCGCCGAACAGCCGGGCGATGCCGAACATCACCAGGAACTTCAGCACCATCAGGCCCAGGACCAGGCCCGCCAGGGTCAAGGGCTGACGCGCGACCAGGGGCAGGTCGACGCCGGCGCCGACGGTCATGAAGAACAGGCCCAGCAACAGGCCCCGGAAGGGCTCAATATCGGTTTCCAGTTCGCGCCTGAACTCGCTCTCGGCCAGGACGACGCCGGCCAGGAACGCGCCCAGAGCGGGTGAGAGGCCGACCGTCTGCATCAGGCTGGCGACCGCCACGACGATCAGCAGCGCCGAGGCGGTGAAGATCTCACGCAGGCGCGCCTTGGCGATGAAGCGGAATAGCGGCCGCACCAGATAACGCCCGCCGCCGACCACGGCGCCGACGGCGGCGAACACCGACAGGGTCTGGGCCCAGACCGGCAGGTGCGAGACGAGGCTTGCACCATGGCCGCCGGCTTCGGCCGCGTGCTGCGGGGCGCCGATCGCGAGCAGCGGAAGGAGGGCGAACAGCGGAATGACCGCTAGGTCCTGCAACAGCAGCACCCCGAAGGCCGCCCGCCCGACCGGCCCCTGTCGCAATCCTTTCTCGTCCAGGGTCTGCAGGACGATGGCGGTGGAGGACATCGCCAGCACAAGGCCGACCGCAAGGGCGGTCTGCCACGGCAGGCCCAGGGCGAACGCGGCGGCGGCGATGGCCAGCGCTGTGCCGACCACTTGGGCGCCGCCCAGGCCGAAGATCGTCTTGCGCATGTCCCACAGCATCGAGGGCTGCACCTCAAGGCCGATCAGGAACAGCAGGATCACAACGCCGAACTCGGCGAACTTCATAACGTCGGCCTGGTCGCCCACCAGCGACAGGGCGAACGGGCCGATGATCACGCCGGCGATCAGATAGCCCAGCACCGAGCCGAGCCCGAGGCGCTTGGCGATCGGCACCGAGACGACGGCTGCGCCCAGATAGACAAGGGTCTGGGTCAGGATGTTTTCCACGGCTCAGGCCTCCGTCTTGGTCGGTAGCAGCGAGGCGACCCGCGCGCGGTAGCGCTCGGCCTCGGCCTTCAGCGCCGCATCGTCCTTTACCGCCGCGCCGTGGACGACGAAGGGCGTCTCCCAGACCATGCCGCAAAGATGCGCGGTCTGCTCCAGCGGACGGAGAAACTCGTCCATCGAGAAGCGGTTATAGCCGTGGGCGTGATAGGCCTTGGCGCTGGCGCCTGTGGTGCAGGCCACGAACAGTTTCTTGCCCTTCAACGCCTCGCCGCCCTCGCCATAGGCGAAGCCGTGCAGCCAGACGAGATCCAGCCACTCCTTCATCAGCGCCGGGGTCGAGTACCAGTACAGCGGGAACTGCAGCGCCACGACGTCGTGGGCGGTCAGCGAGGCCTGCTCGCTCTCGATATCGATCACGAAGTCGGGATAGGTCTCGTACAGATCCTTGAAGGTGACGCCGGAAAGGCCCTTCGCGGCCTTGGCGAGGGCGCGATTGGCGCGAGACCGTTCAAGCGCGGGGTGCGCCAGCACCAGCAGCACGCTGGAGGTGGCGGGCGTCATCGCGCCGGTGCTAGCGTCGGTCATCAAGCAGCCCTTCGGGAAAATAATTCATCAAGGGTTGAATTTCTTCGCGGCGCGGGCGACACGCTTCGCCCAGCACGGGACGTATAAGTTCCGGAACAGGGAGACACCATGGTCGACAAGGTGAAGAAGGACGCCGTCGAGGCCCTTGCAGGGCTTTTGTTCGACGGCATGACCATCATGGCCGGCGGGTTCGGCCTCTGCGGCATCCCGGAGAACCTGATCGCGGCGATCCGCGAGGCGGGCACGAAGGACCTCACGGTCATCTCCAACAACTGCGGGGTCGACGGTTTCGGCCTGGGGATCCTGCTGGAGAACCGCCAGATCAAGAAGATGGTCTCGTCCTATGTGGGCGAGAACAAGCTGTTCGAACAGCTCTATCTCTCCGGCGAGCTGGAGCTTGAGTTCAATCCGCAGGGCACCTTGGCCGAGCGCATCCGCGCTGGCGGCGCAGGCATTCCCGCCTTCTTCACGCGCACCGGCTACGGCACCCTGGTGGCCGAGGGCAAGGAGACCCGCGAATTCGACGGCGAGATGTATGTGATGGAGCGCGGCCTGACCGCCGACCTCTCGATCGTCAAGGCCTGGAAGGCTGACGCCGAAGGCAACCTGATCTATCGAAAGACCGCCCGGAACTTCAACCCGATGATGGCCACGGCGGGCAAGAAGACCGTCGTCGAGGTCGAGGAACTGGTCGCGATCGGCGATCTCGACAAGGACGCCATTCACACTCCGGGCATCTATGTCGACCATATCGTCAAGGGCGCGAAGTTCGAGAAGCGCATCGAGCGCGTGACCACTCGCCAGAAGGAAACCGCGTAATGGCCTGGACCCGCGACGAGATGGCGGCCCGCGCCGCCAAGGAGCTGCAGGACGGCTTCTACGTGAACCTGGGCATCGGCATCCCGACCCTGGTGGCCAACTACATCCCTGAGGGGATGCATGTGACGCTGCAGAGCGAGAACGGCATGCTGGGCATGGGTCCCTTCCCCTACGAGGGCGAAGAGGACGCCGACCTGATCAACGCCGGCAAGCAGACGATCACCGAGCTGGACTCCAGCTCGTATTTCTCGTCGGCCGACAGCTTCGCGATGATCCGCGGCGGGCATATCGCCCTGTCGATCCTGGGCGGCATGCAGGTGGCGGAGAACGGCGATCTGGCCAACTGGATGGTGCCGGGCAAGATGGTCAAGGGCATGGGCGGGGCCATGGACTTGGTGGCCGGAGTCAAGCGCGTCGTCGTGGTCATGGACCACTGCGAGAAGTCGGGCGCGCCGAAGCTCCTCAAGCAATGTTCGCTGCCCCTCACTGGCGCCGGCGTGGTCGACCTCTTGATCACCGAGCTCGGCGTCTTCGAGATCAACCGCGGCAAGACGCCGGTGAAGCTGATCGAGCTGGCCCCGGGCGTCACCGTCGACGAGGTCAAGGCCAAGACCGAGGCGGCGTTCGAGGTCGCGATCTAGTCATCGCTGCAGCCAGTACGGGTGCTCCAGGGTGAGCGCCACATAGCGCGCCGTCGCCTTGCCATAGGCGGCGGCGATCGCGTTGAGCGCGTCCGTCGGATCGGCGTTCTTCGGCGTGATTGTCCGATCCGCGCGCAGCGGCGTGGCCGGTGCGATGATCGTCAGGCCGTGACGAGAGGTCGCCGTCCCGCTCGCGAAGGCCTCCGACCGGTTGGTGCGCGACCAGGCGTCCAGCGCTGTGGCGAGGGCCAGATCGTCGAAGCCGTCGGTGATCCGCACCGCGACCCTCTCCGCGCGCCAGGCGTTGGCCCAGCCTGACAGCCCGGTCAGCACCGCGTCGCCGTTGGCCCTGAACGCTCCGCCGTTATGGGTCTGGACTGGCATGGGTACGCCCAGCCTGGTGGCCGTGTCGCGCATCACCGCGTCCCCGGTCAGATCGCGCAGCAGGGCCAGACTGGCGGGAATGGAAGCGGTGACCCCGGCGGTGGTCGTGATCGGACCATCGACCACCCAGCGCTGATCGCGCCGCCAGCGAACCTTTGGAAACGCCTTGGCGAGGCGGTTCATTTCGTACCAGTGGGTGGTGGCCTCGCGGCCGTCCAGCAGTCCGGCCCTGGCCAAGGTCTCCGCTCCGGCGCAGATCGAGACGATCCGGGCGCCGGCTCTCGCCTGGGCGCGCAGCCAGGCGTCGCGGTCCGGATCGAAGGCCGGCATGAGGAAGGGCACGATGACGACATCGGGACGACGGGTCAGTTCCGCATAGGTGGCGTGGGGCCGAACCCAGGCCCGGCCGGGCATCAGGCGAACCGGCTCGAGGCTGGGCGCGACAATCCGGACATCGACGGCGCCCGATTCCGCCAGCACCGCATAGGGCGCGATCAGGTCGGTCGTCTCGACGCCGCGCGGGTCGGCCAGAATCACGACCAGCGGCTTGGCGACGCTCGGCGCGGCGGCCAGAAGGGCGAAAAGAAACACGAGCAGCCGTACCATCGAGACCTCCCATCTGCGCGGGGAAGCATCGTCAGTCAGGCGCGCCGGAAAAGGACGGTGATCCCTCGAAACCCGCCAGACCTATCGGACGGCGGTCTTTGGCTTGGGCGGCAGGCCGGTGACCGGATCGCGCGGCAGCGGCGCAAAGCCCTCGGCGATGAACAAGTCAACGCGACGCGACCGGGTCTTGTCCAGGCGAACCCGCGCGATCTGCAGGCCGGACACGGCCCTGAAGTCCTGCTCGATCTCGGGGCGATACTCGCCTTCCAGGCTGACGATCAGGGCGCGACGGCCATAGTCCGCGTCGAGCGGGGTTTCGGTCTCGGCCTGATTCTGCGGATAGGCTTCGTGCACCCACATCCGCAGCGGCGGCGCGCCCGGTTGGCCGAAATAGTCACGGCCGTAGTAGGCGGCGGCGTTGTAGGTGAAGCGGTCGTCCATCGCCACGGCGCTCAAGGGGCCGCGCAGCGCCTGCTCCTCGCGGACCCGCTCGATGATCGCCTGAACGGTCTGATCCCAACCCCGGACCCGCTTGAAGCCGTTTGACAGGCCCGTGGCGTCAGCGACCTTCGGGTTGATCATGCAGGCGACGAAGAAGACGGCGAACAGCCCCTGCAGGGCGAGTCCTCCGATCAGCCAGCGACGCGCGTTCCAACGCAGCAGCCAGCCGGCGGCGAGGACCGATCCAGAGACAAAGGCCGCCCCCGCCCAGTTGGCGTTGGCGCGCGAGACGAACGCCTCGCCGGCGACCACGATCAGGGGCGGCAGCGCGAAGCAGAGCAGCAGCAGATCCGGCGATTGCAGTTGCTTCTTCAGGCCCAGCCCGACCGCGCCGCCGATCAGCACCGCGAACGGAACCGGTCCGAACACGCCGAACTGCGAGCCGACGAACTCGATCAGCTCACGGAAGTTGAACAACTGGTGAGCGTTCCAGTTGGCGTTGGCGGCGGTGTGTTTGACCGTGGAAAACTGGTTGGTGGCGTTCCAGACGAAGTTGGGCGCCAACACCAGGGCGAACGCGATCAGAAACAGGCCGGCTACGGCGGGCGACCAGCGCCGCCGTCCTTCAGGTGCGATCACGAAATGTAGCGCCACGCTCCCCAGGGCGTAGACCGCCGCATATTTCGAGAGAAACGCCATGCCCAGAGCGGCGCCCATGCCCGCCGCGAGCGCATAGCGGCGACCCGCCTGGGCGTCCGGCAAGCTCACATAGGCCCATATCGTCAGGGACAGGAAGAAGAGGAGCGGCGCGTCGGTGGCGATCAGGCCTGACGAGAGCACGACCCCGGGCATCAGGCTGTAGATCGCCGCCGCCGCGAGGCCCGA
>OFDC01001033.1_pt1 | contig 16467 bp, 15 predicted proteins | sample 1520941 | NCBI WGS metagenome assembly OFDC01 (sample SAMEA94258168, study PRJEB24077) | hot springs metagenome | biome: Aquatic biome; feature: Water | place: India | collected 2012-12-06 | depth 5 m | reverse complement strand
AGGCATTTTTAGGCCATTAAAAATACTTTGTTCCGAATTAGGGACACGCCCTAATTGCATTAAAATTTTTGCCAACTTATCCCAACTTCGCTATAGTAAGCTGTCTCAATGGATGCTAGAAAAATTAATATGTGGGCGAGCATTTCACCCGTCGTGACAGCTGGGGTTGCCGGGCTGTTGATTGGCGGGCTATTAGGGTTTTGGGGTTGGGGACTGGCGATAGGGCTGTGCCTGTATCAGCTATATTTTTTATGGTCAATACAACGCTTTAAAGCATGGTACAACAAAAATCCCGATGAGCTACCGCCTGCATTTGAGCCCAACCTTAATGTCATCGCCAGCAATATCTACCAAGTCAATCGCCAAGAGAAATTGGCGCATCAGCAAACCGTTTCGCTGGTGCAAAAAGTGCGCGACTCGCTAAGCGCATTGCAAGACTCGATTATGCTGATTGATAAAAACGACTGTATCGAATGGTGGAACAACTCTGCCGAGCGGCTTTTTCATTTTAAAGCGCCCGACCAAGGTCGCAATGTGTTGACCATTATTCGCAATCCGCTTTTTCATCAATATTATCACCACATTGAAGACTATCCAGATGGCGTGCGTATCCATAGCCCGTCTAATATCGAGCGCTATGTGCAGTGCAAGATTACCAAATTTGGGCAAGAAAAATTACTGCTGATTTATGATGTCACCCGTTTTCAGCACTTAGAACAGATGCGAAAAGACTTTGTGGCAAATGTTTCGCATGAACTTCGCACGCCGCTTACCGTCATCATGGGGTATGTGGAGACTTTGAGTGAACAGCCTGATTTAGATCCGCGTATTGCTCGCGCGTTTACTCAGATGATGCAGCAAAGTCAGCGCATGAATAACATCATCAATGACTTATTGTTATTATCTCGCTTAGAGAACGATGAAAAACCCACTGAGCCCAAAGATATTGATATTCCTAAAATGCTGATGCAATTGTTTGACGATGCGCAGATGTACAACAAGTCATACGACCATATGATTCATTTGCATATCGACAGCACGTTACATATTTTGGGTTATGAAGATTATCTGCGAAGTGCGCTCAGTAACCTGATTACCAATGCCATGAAATACACCCCAAAAGGTGGTGAGATTAGTATTAGTTGGTATGAGTGTGACGCGGGGGTATGTTTTAGCGTAACGGACAATGGCATTGGCATCGAGCAGCGCCATATTCAGCGCTTAACCGAGCGTTTTTACCGCGTGGACACGGGTCGAAGCCGTGAGACAGGGGGTACCGGTTTGGGGCTAGCGATTGTCAAGCATGTCTTGTATCAGCACCATGCCACCTTGGATATCACCTCCACAGTTGGCAAAGGCTCGACCTTCACTGTCACCTTTCCAAAATCCGCCAGTATCCCAACCCAATCCCTTAATCCTGCAAGCCCACAAAGTTAAAATTTACTTGTGGCTGATGCCCTTGCATGATATCAGCCATCGCTTTTGCTGAGCCGTTCGAGTGCGTCCAGCCCAAAGTGCCATGTCCGGTGTTGAGATACAAATTATCAATACGTCCTTGACGATTGACCGCGCGACCGATAATCGGCACATTTGACGGTGTCATCGGTCGCAGCCCTGTCCAATAATTTGGCTGGGTCAAATCTACCGCATCCCCAAACACCGCTCTCACCCGCCGCGTAATCGCTTGGCAACGAATGGGATTTAGCTCAAGGTTAAACCCGTTAAATTCAGCTGTTCCTGCTACTCGCAAACGATCGCCTAAGCGCGAGTACACCAGCTTAAACTCATCATCAATCAAGCTTACATAAGGTGTCTCATCGGGTCGCAACACGGGGTACGTGGCTGAATAACCTTTGGCAGGATAGATAGGTAGATTAATACCCAATGCTTTGACTAAGGCAGGACTATAGCTCCCTAACGCCAGTACATACGCATCGGCGGACAGTATCTGTGACTGCGCTGGCAAAGCGGCATTATCTTTGCTATCAACGGAGATTACTTCCACACCGTCAATGTGTTGGTTATGATAAATAAGTCGTTTGATGGCGGTATTAAATAAAAATGTTACCCCTTGCTGCTGACAAAGTGCTGCCAAGCGATGGGTGAATTTTTGGGCATCCCCTGATTCATCAAGTGCGGTATAAGTCGCCCCAACCAATTCTTTGCCAATACCAGTTAACGCAGGCTCTAATTCTATCGCTTTATCCACACTAATCACTTGCCGATCACAACCCAATTGCTGCATCCGTTTAGTAGGTGCTATCGCTGCCTGAAACTCAGCATGATCGGTATAAAAATGCATGATACCGCGTGTCAGACAGTCATAATCAATGCCTGTTTGCGCCCTAACCTCCCCCAGTATCTGCCGAGAGTATAATCCTAAATTGACCATCTGCACCAAATTAGCATCGGCACTTTTCGCATTGCACTGCTGTAAAAACTGCCACCCCCATCGCCATAGCGCCATATCGGGGGCTGTATCTTGCACCGCGTTGCCCGGCAAACCCAACAACCGACGCCAGCGAAACAACAATGGCGCATCTTCTCGCAATAACCATTTTAGCGCTTTATAGGGTGTATCAGGATTTGCCCAAGGCGTAGCATGTGACACAGATATTTGCCCACCATTGGCAAACGATGTTGACAATGCAGCGCTACTTTCACGCTCGATTACCGTTACCTCAAACCCTGCTTGTCGAAGCTGCCAAGCAGTAGTGACACCCACCACCCCTGCACCAAGCACGATTACCTGCTTTGTCATAACTTGCCTTACTGTCATTAGCTGATGAATATGTATAGATAAAAAAGGTAGATTGACTAGCAATCAATAAAAAGCCCCCAGTTATCATGGAGGCTTTTTTTCATTTATAAATAACATGGGCTGAAATTTTAATCTATCAGCTTTTTTACCAACCGTTATTTGCTTAATTTACTGCTGATTTCACGTAGCAATAGTACTTCTTCTGAAGGTTCTGGTGCAGCCGCTTCTTGCGCTTCGCTTTGGCGGCGTAGGCGGTTCATGGCTTTCACTAACATAAAGATGATAAATGCCAAAATAATAAAGTTGATTAAGATGGTGATAAAATTACCGTAAGCAAACACAGGCACGCCCGCTTTTTTCAGCGCATCATACGTCATGGCGGTGCCTGCCGGTACATCACCTAACACCACGAACATATTGGTAAAGTCGATTCTGCCGCCCATAATCGCAGAGATAATCGGCATAATAATATCTTCTACCAATGACGTCGTGATTTTACCAAATGCGCCGCCGATGATGACACCCACTGCCAAATCCATCACGTTGCCTTTGAGGGCAAACTCTTTAAATTCTGACATCATACTCATATTACTGCTCCTACCTTCAAAATAATTGCTACAATCGTTGACTAAAAAGCCCTTATCATCATAAGGAATTGTGTAAAATTTTAAACCTTTACTTTGCCAGTGTGTAGATTAAATTAAAAAAGCTTGTAACAGGTACAAGCTTTTTGTAAATAAATGTTAGGCTTTTTCAAAATTTTATAGCTTAAATCTGCTATTATTTACGACCGTTACGTTTACGCTCATTTTCAGTCAAGTATTTTTTGCGTAGACGAATTGATTTTGGTGTCACTTCAACCAGCTCATCATCTTCAATAAATTCAAGCGCTTGTTCAAGGGTAAAAATGATTGGCGGCGTTAAAATAATTGCATCATCGGTACCACTGGCGCGCACGTTCGTCAACTGTTTTGCCTTGGTTGGATTAACTACCATATCATCGCTACGCGAGTTTTGACCGACAATCATGCCTTCATATACTTCAGTTTGTGGTGATACAAACATACGACCACGTTCTTGAAGGTTAAATAGCGCATAGCCCAATACCGTACCATTTACCATAGAAATCAACACCCCATTTTGGCGTTTTGCCACATCGCCTGTTTTGACAGGACCATAATGTGAAAAACTTGAGGTCATGATACCGGTACCTGAGGTAATGGTTAAGAACTCAGAGCGAAAACCGATTAAACCACGTGACGGTACTATCGCTTCAATACGGATACGACCTTTGCCGTCAACTTCCATATTGGTCAATTCACCTTTACGGTAGCCCATTTGCTCCATTACCGCACCTTGGTGCTGTTCTTCAACATCAAAAATCACATTTTCAAACGGCTCTTGTTTCTCGCCATCGATTTCACGAACAATCACTTCTGGACGTGATACACCGAGCTCAAAACCTTCACGGCGCATATTCTCAATCAATACAGATAAGTGAAGTTCCCCACGACCTGATACTTTAAATTTATCAGGACTGTCGGTATCTTCTACGCGAAGTGCCACGTTATGAATTAACTCACGTTCTAGGCGTTCACGAATATTGCGCGACGTCACGAATTTACCTTCTTTACCCGCAAATGGTGAGTTATTCACTTGGAAAGTCATCGATACGGTTGGCTCATCGACACTTAAGGGCGGTAAGGCTTCTACGTTTTGTGGATCACAAATAGTATCAGAAATATTTAACGCATCGATACCGGTGATACAGACGATATCACCGGCCTGTGCCATAGGTACTTCGATACGGTCAAGACCATGGTAACCCATGATTTGTAGAATACGGCCGTTACGTTTATTACCTTCTTTATCAACAATCGTTACAGGTGTATTGGTTTTAACCGACCCACGCTGAATACGACCGATACCAATCAAACCTTTGAAGTTATCATAATCAAGGCTTGAAATCTGCATACGGAATGGACCGTCCGTATCCACCTGTGGTGGCTCAACAACATTAACGATAGTTTCAAACAATGGCTGCATATCTTCTGCAAGCTCGTCAGGCGATAACCCTGCAATACCATTCATGGCAGAGGTATAAACGATGGGAAAATCTAGCTGCTCATCTGTCGCACCCAAATTATCAAACAAATCAAACACCTGATCCATGACCCAGTCTGGACGTGCGCTTGGTTTGTCAATTTTATTAATCACCACGATTGGCTTTAAGCCACGGGCAAATGCTTTTGAGGTCACAAAACGGGTTTGTGGCATAGGACCATCAACGGCATCAACCAATAACAACACACAGTCAACCATCGACATCACGCGTTCCACTTCACCACCGAAGTCGGCGTGACCGGGGGTGTCAACGATGTTAATACGGTATTCAACGCCGTCTTTAGGATTGGTCCATTTGATCGCCGTATTTTTGGCTAAAATGGTAATGCCACGCTCTTGCTCTAATGCGTTAGAGTCCATGACGCGTTCAACTTCTGCGGCACGCTCACCAAAAGTACCGGATTGTTGTAACAGTTTATCGACTAAAGTAGTTTTACCATGGTCAACGTGGGCAATAATCGCAATATTGCGAAGATTTTTGATTGAATCTGACATAAAAAAATAGCTCTTGAAAATTCGGCTAGGAAGGGAAATTAAAACACGCGGTAGTATAACATCTTATCGTTAAAAATAGATTAAATTTATCTAAGTTGAGTTTATAGGGGATAATAAAAATAAAAAAAGCTACCAACGAGGGTAGCTTTTTTTATTTAATAGCTAATTAGTGTGCGTTCATGTCTTTAGTTTGAACAGTTGTGCCAGATTTGTTACCAGTGATGATAGCATATACACGGCGGTTCATTGCGCGGCCTTCAGCAGTGTTGTTGTCTGCGATTGGGCGGTCATAGCCGTAACCCACTGTGCTAATACGTTGTGGTGCTACACCAAATTGGTTAACTAACATTGATTTAACCGCATTTGCACGTGCTTCAGACAAACGTTGGTTGTAACGCGCAGATGGACCAGTTTTTGAAGCGTGACCTTCAATTGAAGCTGTTGAATTTGGGTATTCATTCATTTTTTCAGCAACTTTTTGGATTTCTGGTTTGTACTGATCTTTGATGACAGTTTTGTCATTGTCAAAGAATATACGTAATTCCATACGTAATGCTTCATCAGTTGGGATTTCACGTGGGCAACCATCAGCATCTACAACAACATTTAATGGGGTACCTGGGCATTTGTCAACGCTATTTAATACGCCATCTTGGTCGTCATCACCATCAATTAAGATAACTGGTGCAGGCTCAACGGGAATAGGCTCAACTACTGGTGCTGCTGGTGCCAAGTGACCACCTAGAACTACGTTAAGACCTGCTAATGCTAGACCTTCCCACCAATCGTTATCGAAGTTATAAATCGCACGACCTTCACCACGTAAGCTTAATACATCATTGATACGATAGTAAGCACCAAGACCTAAGTTACCAATTGTGTCTTTAGAAGTTGCTTTTCTGCCATCATCGTATGCCATTGAGGTTTTTGATTGACCTGCACCGATTAACACATATGGCTTGAATGGGCTGTTAGTGTAGCCACTAAAGGTTTCAGTACCGATAGTAAAGTTACCTGAATATGATTTTTGTTCAAAATCCCATCCTGTGTTAGCTTTATCACCATTGACATTTAATGCGTCAGAATCAGTTTCACCGTACTCTAATTCAAGTGCGATAGTGGGTGTCAATTCGATACCGATACCTGCACCAGTGTACAAGCCGTTATCTTGGTAAGTACCTGCGAATTGTTCGCGTTGTTTGTCTTCAGTTTTACTGATACCGTCTACATAATGATAACCTAGTAGTAAAGGTGTAACAGTAACGCCTGCGTTAGCGGCTACTGGCATAACAGCTGCAGCAACAACTGCTAGAGCGATTTTATTTAGCTTCATAGAAGTCCTCCAAAGGATTGGCTTATTTTAAATTAAAATTAACCTGACAGTTAATTCACAAAATAACACATCAAAACACATGCAATTTATGAACTTGTTAAATATAGCTTAACGCCTAAAAATTGTGTTTACAACTCTTTTTTTTACATTGCTACACAATATTACACGAACATCACAATATGTTATCTTTTTATTTTTGAGTAGCTAAGCTTATTAGTCAAGCTCGATACTAAGAATTCAACAACCATCATAATGATTCGATATTACACATCAAAACTATACACTTATCTTGAGAAGGATTTTAATACAGTCTATTTAAATTTACCATATCTTAAATTCATAATGTCACTAAATGATACATTCTAGTGACATTCATTTACTTAATGTGTGAGTGATACATTTACCATGCCACTAAAACAGTTTTGTCTGGATAATGGCTTAACATTAATAATATGGTATAGATAATTTAACATGTAAACCCATCAATCGGTTTTGAAAACTTGAGTATGTCAGACAATACCAGTCTTTTGGTCGCTTTTATTAGCTTTGCTGTTATTAGCTTTATAGTCAGCCACCCCTATCTTTTATATCAATATTTGTTTTTTAATTCAGCAAAACTCTCTATAATGATGAACTAAAATCGTTTATTGTATTATTCCATCATGGTCTAGCCGGTAGCTTTAATAGCATGGATGATTCGAAAGCCAACGTGTTCTCAATAAAAAGACAGGGATTTACTTTGATTGAAACAGTCGTCGTTTTGGCTGTTTTATCTATCATTGTGGCGATGGCTTCGATTGCTATTACCAACAGCTTAAAGCAAATGGAAGCAAAAAACGTTGCTTCAAGCTTAATGAATTTTTTAAGCAGGGCAAAACAAGAGGCGTTGATTTATCAAAATCCAGTCGTCGCCTGTGTCGCTAGCGATAGCTTGGCTTGCGTGACAACTGGCGGTCATCAGTTGATTAGCTTTATCGATAAAAATAACAATAACAGCTATGAGGCAGCGGTAGACAAACTCAATCATCAGCTTACGTTAGATTTGTCTTGGGGTGTAATTACGGCAAATATCTCGCTGAATAACAACTACATTATTTTTAAGCCAGAAAACGCTAGACCCATTGGTTATATGGGCAATATTCAGTACTGCCCTTTAGATGGTAAGGTCGATAATCGACTAAGGGTAAGTTTTAGTAAAACAGGCATTATTAAATATAAGCCCTACTCAGTTGAACAGTTTAACTGCCCCTAACAGCTAGGCTTTTGCGGTAAATGCTTTTCTCATTGCGACCACCGCTTGGCTAAGCCCCATAAACACACTATCTGCAATAATGGCATGACCGATGTTTAGTTCATGGATGCCAGCTATACTAGCAATGGGTGCAACGTTTTCACGGGTAAGACCATGCCCCGCATTGACCAGTAAGCTTGCTTTTGCCTGGTGGGCATGAGTCACGGCTGTTTTGATACGGCTGATTTCATGGCTAATTTTAACTTGATCTTGTTGCAACCAATAGTCCGCATAGGCGCCCGTGTGTAGTTCAATGGCATCTGCCCCAAGCGCAATGCTTTTATCAATTTGCGCTAACTCTGGATCAATGAATAATGATACTTGGGTGCCGACTTGATGTAACTGTTGAATCGCGCGGGCTATTTTGTGCTGATTGCCAATCACATCAAGCCCGCCTTCGGTGGTCAGTTCTTGGCGTTTTTCAGGGACAAAGCACACCCAAGCTGGCTTAACATCACAGGCTATCGCAACCATCTCGTCAGTCACCGCCATTTCAAGGTTCATACGCGTGGTTATGACTTTGGCAAGCCGATAAACATCATCATCTTGAATGTGACGACGATCTTCACGCAAATGCAGCGTGATACCATCCGCCCCCGCCTGCTCACAAATTAACGCACCTGCCACAGGATCGGGATACGCCACGCCGCGCGCTTGACGCAGGGTAGCAATGTGGTCGATATTGACACCGAGTAAGGGTTGATTGCTGGTCATGATATGCCCTATTTTGTCTATGATTGATACTGAGTAAGCTTATTGATATTGGGTAAGCTGCTGCCAAAGTTCTCGGCTTTGCAAGGTTTGATAATTGAGTAAATTATCCATCAAATGCCGGTGCATGGCACTGATACTATTGACCAATTGTTTGGCTAAATCAAAATCTTGTTGCACCATTTGGGTAAAGCGCGTTTCATCTTGCAAACATTGATACCAAGTTAGCAGCTGCTCACCTGTTATTGACATATCGGGTTTATCCAAGGGTAAAACTGGCATAAATCCTTGCTGTATCTGGTATTGATAACGCTGCGATGGGGCTATTAAATCCCCTAACGCATCTTTAGCAAAATCGAACCCATAGCCTAATTGTTCAAACAAGACATTTTCAAAGCGTCTTAAATGCCACTTTAAACGGGTCATGTCATGTGGCGATTGCGCTGGCTTGACAAACAGCGTTGCCATGTTTGCAACGCACTGCTGATATGCTTGCCATATCTCAGCAAACGGCTCTTCGATAGGCAATAGTTTTTGCAAAATCTCATTGAGATACATGCCCGCATACAGGCTTTGTCCAGTGAGGGTAATGTGATTTTGCAAAATCTGGCTTTGACTAAAGGTTTTTAGGCTGTTTTTACCATTGCCAAAAAATTGTATAGGGACAAATAGCGGTAAGTTTTTTTTACCGATACCATGTACTACCCCCGACTCTTCACTAAACAGGTAAACCAAACTACGGCTTTCACCATACGGCTTTTGGTGCAAAATATAACCTGTTAGCAGTTGATTGCGCATAGTAGCCTATAGCCTAGTAGCCCAAACTCGTTAGCGCACGCTCATCATCTGACCAGCCTTTTTTGACTTTAACCCACAGTGTTAGCATCACTTTTTTATCAAACATTTTTTCCATGTCTTGGCGCGCTTCGATGCCGATTTGTTTGATTTTTTCGCCTTTGTCACCGATGACAATCACCTTTTGACCTTGACGCTCGACAAAAATCGTGGCATCGATAAAGGTCACGGCTTTACGCCATTTGCCTGTTTTTGGGTCTTGATGCGCGGGCTCATCCTTGAAGGTGTCGATTTGTACGGTTAAATCGTAAGGAATCTCATCGCCCGATGCGCGCATCACCTTTTCACGAATGATTTCACTGGCTAAAAAGCGTTCTGACCGGTCAGTGACTTGCTCTGCATCATAGATTGGCGCTGCAATCGGTAAATGCTTACCGATGACTCGTACTAGCTCATCTAAGTTATGCGCACGTAATGCAGATACGGGCACGATATCGCTAAATACTTGGGTATCATGCAGTTTTTGTAGTAGCGCGAACAGCTGAGCTTCGTCCTTAATGGTGTCGCTTTTATTAACCACTGCAATCACAGGGACACCCAAATTTTGCACTTTGGCAAACACCAGCTCATCATCTTCCACCCATTTTAGGCTATCAATCACAAACAATACCGCATCAACATCTGCCAAAGCCGAGGTTGCTGCTTTATTCATACGCTCATTGATAGCGCGCACTTCGCGGCTATGGATACCTGGGGTGTCAACAAAAATCGCTTGTAGTTGCTCGTTGGTCAAAATTCCCATAATGCGATGGCGGGTGGTTTGGGGTTTTCGCGAGGTAATGGACAATTTTTGACCCAACACATGATTCATTAACGTTGATTTACCCACGTTTGGACGTCCGACAATGGCTACATACCCCGTGCGAAAATCCACCGCACGCGCGGGCGCTGATTCACTTTGCCCACTAAAAAATTGACTGATAACATCCTGGTTGTTGTCCGCTGATGGATTGTTGGCAGCTGGGTCAGTGGTTGTTTGTTGGGTAGCGTCTGCTTGGTTAGACATAAAGTGGGATCTCAACATTGGTTTAAAGGGTACAAATTATTGTAGAAGAGTTTTGAGCAAATTTCAGTAAGCATTTTCAGCAAATTTGGGTGTTGACGCTATAGCAGGTCGGCAAATTAGCGCAGCGGGGGTAACAAATCACTGATTTTAGTCAGCATGGCTTCGGCGCAGCGCTGCTCGGCAATACGGCGACTTTCCCCTTGTGCTGTGACTAACGCTTGGGTTGGCGCTATGGGTTTGGCGGTTTTATTGTCAAAAACAATGTCCACTTGGCAGCTGACCACAAAGATTTGATTGGGTGCATTGCCAATGGTTTCGACCACCTCATAGCGTGGCAGCGCAAGTTGGTATGCTTGCAAAAGCTCTTGTAAACGGCTTTTGGCATCTTTTAGCACTTTTTGTTCTTTCACTTTTTCGAACAAATCTTCAAACCACGCCAGTACACAAGCCTTAACCGTATCAAAATTTTGACTATCAAGATAAATGGCGCCAATCAAAGCTTCAACGCTATCTGCCAAGATTGAGGCGCGCTGACGACCCCCGCCTTTACGCTCGCCCACCCCTAAAATCAAATAATCCGACAAATTGAGCTGCTTTGCAATAATCACCAAGGTTTCTTCGCGCACAAGCGATGCACGTAAGCGACTGAGCCGACCTTCATTATAGTCGGGATAGCGCAAAAATAAGGCTTCTGCGATGATCACACCGAGCAATGCATCTCCCAAGAACTCTAATCGCTCATAATTGTGTTCGCTATCAAATGAGCGATGCATGAGTGCCATAATGGGTAAGTTCACATTATCGAACTGATAACCCATTTGATAAAATAGCGCGGTTAATTGACGCACTTGTGGCGGTAGTTTTTTGAGATTAAAGGTGGGAATAGTGATTGGTAAATTCATCTGCTTCAAATTGTTAGAAAAGTATTCGCCATTTAAATTATCACATGATCATCACATGGCTATCACTTACTTAAGATTGGGGCTATAAGCTCAATAGCTACTAACTATTTAACTATTTAACTATGGCTTAACTAGGGCTTGGCAACTTTGGCATCTTCTGCGCTAATGGTATCTTCAAAGCGATTGACGATATCGACGTTACCAAAAAAGTTGTTTGCTTCATCGTATTTTAGTTTTACTGACATCGCACCTGGCGTATTATCCACCACTTCCACGACGTCCTCTGCCTTTTGGCTGACACCGTTGATATGCCATTGAGAATTGACATTACCTAAAAACTCTTTGACACTCTCTTTATTGTCATTGGACTTTTTAAGTTGCAATGCCAACGATTTTTTGAGTTGGTAGTGACCGACTTGGGCAGGGATAATGGCTAAAACGAGTTTGGCACACACGACGATAAGTACAATCATAATCACGATACCCGTGACGCTGGCGCCGCGCTGATGACTTGGTAGGTTCATGCCGTATTCTCCTTTGACCATCGCTCAAGATAGGTTAATGTAAGCTTTAGTTAATTCAATATTCTCAGTAATAAAGGCTTTGAGATGCAATTTTTTAAAGTAAGCGGTTAGTGTATTGCGCCATTGCGATTAAAGGTGGGTAGACTGAGTCCACTCGCCTTATGCATCCACACATACACGGCTTTACCCGCTAGGTTCTCATCAGGTACAAACCCCCAAAAACGACTATCAGCACTGCGATCACGGTTATCGCCCATCACAAAATAGTGTCCTTTAGGCACTGTTAGTTGCCATTGTTGACCTTGGCTTGCCATCAATTGAGGTGAGGCTTGCTGCAAAAAGCTGGCATATTGAAACCAATTTTTGTCACCCAAATAGCGCACCAAATGTTGATGATTACTACTGGGAGATTCTTGCAAATACCGGGCTGTTTGTTCTTCTTGATTGCCCAGTTGCGCTGCTTGCTCAGCTGTCACAACCTCACCGGTCTCAGTTTTACCTGGCGGATAGAGCTGCGCTGTCATCTTAGGGTCAGGGGTAAAGTTTGCTGGCGTGGTCGGAATCGCTTTGCCATTGACGCTTAACTGCCCGTTGTTAAAGCTCACCGTATCCCCACCCACGCCAATCACCCGCTTGATATAATATTGCTTTGGATTTAATGGAAATCGAAACACAACGACATCACCATGCTGTGGCGCGCCCAAATCAAGCACCTTGGTATTGACCAGTGGCAAACGGATACCATACGCGTATTTATTGACCGCAATAAAGTCACCCGTATATAAGGTGGGCACCATCGACGATGATGGAATATTAAACGGCTCAATCAAAAACGAGCGCACTACGAGCACAATCGCTAAAATCGGAAAAAAATCATACGCCCATCGCACCGGCGCAGTCGATTTCTCCAATCCTTTGCTTTGCTTTTGCTTTAGTACCAATTTATCCAGTAGCCAAATAGCGCCCAAAATCAAGGTCGCAGGGACAAGAATCAAATTAAAATCAAAATCCATACTTGCCTCTACGACTGATTATCCACTTTTAATACGGCTAAGAACGCTTCTTGTGGAATCTCAACGCGCCCCACTTGCTTCATGCGTTTTTTACCTTCTTTTTGCTTTGACAGTAGTTTTTTCTTACGTGACACGTCACCGCCATAACATTTGGCAAGTACGTCTTTACGCATGGCTTTGACAGTGCTGCGGGCAATGATTTGGCTACCAATTGCCGCTTGAATTGCCACATCAAACATTTGGCGCGGAATCAATTCTTTCATTTTTTCAACCAGCTGATTACCGCGATAGCGCGCTTGCTCAGCATGACAAATCATCGCCAATGCATCAACTTTTTCGCCATTAATCAGCACATCCACCCGCACCAGTTTATCTGCTTCAAAGCGCTCAAAGCCGTAATCAAGTGACGCAAAGCCACGTGACACCGATTTTAGACGGTCAAAAAAGTCCATGACCACTTCGCCCATCGGAATATCAAAGGTCAATTGCACTTGCTGCCCCATAAACTTCATATCAACTTGGATACCACGACGCTCGATACATAATGTCATCACGTTACCCAAATAATCGGGTGGCACCAGAATGTGACAGCGCGCAATGGGCTCACGAAACTCATCAATCAGACCCGGGTCAGGCATTTTTGATGGGTTATCGATTTGGATAATCTCACCATCGCGTTTTTTGATTTCGTAGATAACGGTCGGGGCGGTGGTAATCAAATCTAAGTCATATTCACGCTCAAGACGCTCTTGGATGATTTCCATATGCAGCATCCCCAAGAAACCGCAGCGAAAACCAAACCCAAGTGCATCAGAGGTATCAGGCTCAAAAAACAACGCAGCGTCATTGACTTGCAGTTTTTGTAGCGCTTCACGAAACGCCTCAAAATCACTCGAATCGACAGGGAACATACCGGCATAAACTTGCGGCTTGACCTTTTTAAACCCTGGTATGCTATCGACATCTGGGGTTTTGGCAAGGGTAATGGTATCACCCACAGGCGCGCCGCCAATGTCTTTGATACCGGCAATCACAAACCCCACTTCGCCGGCTTCTAAGATATTGGTCTCAAACGATTTTGGGGTAAATACCCCAATTGACGTCACAATATGGGTGCCTTTGGTCGATTTGATATAGATTTTATCGTCTTTTTTGAGCGTCCCTTGACGCACACGTACCAGTGACACAACCCCAAGATAATTGTCAAACCATGAGTCAATAATTAACGCTTGCAAAGGGGCATCACGGTCGCCTTCAGGCGCGGGAATACGCTCAACAATCGCTTGTAGCAAATCATCCACGCCCACCCCTGTCTTGGCAGACACGCGCGGTGCATCCATCGCTTCAATCCCGATAATGTCTTCGATTTCTTGAATCACGCGCTCGGGGTCCACTTGCGGTAAGTCAATTTTGTTGAGTACCGGTAATACTTCAAGCCCCTGCTCTATCGCGGTATAACAGTTGGCAACCGACTGCGCTTCTACGCCTTGCGCGGCATCGACCACCAGCAAAGCGCCTTCACAAGCCGCCAGTGAACGCGATACTTCATACGAAAAATCGACGTGCCCTGGCGTATCAATAAAGTTAAACTGGTATTTGTCACCGTTTGGGTGGTTATAATACAGCGTGACAGATTGGGCTTTAATGGTAATACCGCGCTCGCGCTCAATATCCATCGAGTCAAGTACTTGCGCCTGCATTTCACGTGCTTGTAGACCCCCACACATTTGGATAATGCGGTCGGCAAGCGTGGATTTACCGTGGTCGATATGGGCAATAATAGAAAAATTACGAATATGAGATAAGGCGGTCACAATTACCTACTAACAAAAAAGTATATGATTAAATTTGTAGAAAAATAGCCTTATTGTAACGTATTTTTCTATAATCACCTACTGAATTTATTGTGACAGCTTTTGGGAGGTCATAAAAAAGATAAGCTTTGGGTGTCAATATCTGTTGCATACCCAAAGCCCCAAACAAAGCCCAAACCCTCCCCAAACTAAGCTTTTTTGACGACACTGGATTTGATTTTCATCGCGCCAAAACCGTCAATTTTACAATCAATATCATGATCATCGGGCGCATCATGGAGCAGGCGAATGGATTTGACTTTGGTGCCAACTTTAATGGGGGTGCTTGCGCCTTTGACTTTTAAATCTTTAATAACCGTCACACTATCCCCATCTTGTAACACATTGCCGACGGCATCTTTAATAATTTGTTCGCTGGCTGCTTCGGTTTCGCCCGCTTGCCATGCCTGCTGCGCTGCTTCAAAGCCACACATCGGGCAAATCAATAAATCGCCATCTTGATAGGTATAATTTTCTTTACACTTGGGGCATGGGGGACAGGCAGGTAAACTCATAGCACACGCTCAATTATCTGAAAAAAAATTTAATAGTCGTCAGGTAGTGTATTGTACGCGATAAGTCACCTCAATAATAGTAATCAGCCAGCACAGACAAACCCGCTGACAGATGACCTAGTAACAGCATTTAGTCAAGCAGAACCTAATAAAGCATGATTGCAGTCCGAGCCCAATTGTGCAAAACTTTGATTATAATTTTTTTAGCCAATAAAAAGAGAGCCACCATGACAGATTTCGTCGTCTTTGATATAACCGGTGCCGATGCCCAAAAATTCTTGCAAGGACAAGTAACCTGCAACGTCACCAAACTCAGCGATCAATTCCAAGCGACCGCGATTAGTAATCTCAAAGGGCGCGTTGCGTTGGGTATTTGGATTAGAAAAATAGCGGATGACGCTTACCAAATCGTCATCAGCCAAGACTGTGCCGATGAGTTTGCCAAGCATATCAAAAAATATGCGGCGTTCTCAAAACTCACCCTATCAGCCCCACGTGATATTTTTGCGGTTGTTGACAATGGGGTACCTAGTTTTAGCGAGTCAGACAATGGCACTGACAGCGACGCTAACTGCAAAGCATGGCAAAAAGCAAGTATCGCTACAGGCAATTACTGGATTGTCAAAGCCACCGCAGGCTTGTGGCAACCCCAAGAGTTGCGTCTACACCAACAAGGCGGAGTGGACTATGATAAAGGCTGTTATTTAGGTCAAGAAATCATTGCGCGGTTATATTTTAAAGCCAGCCCAAAAGCTTGGCTCCACCGCGTAGCAGGTACCGGTGATGTACCTAATGCAGGTGAAAAAATTGGCAGTGTCGATGTGGTCAATAGCATTGCCACTGACACAGGTTTTGAAGCCTTGGTCGTCGGGCGTCCCGATGATATTGCCGCCAGTAATCTGACCATTCTTGAGTTACCTCAAGCACTGCAACAACCGGTTGCCCGCCAACACTAAACACCTACCAAACTTGATTAAAATAATTGCGTTAAATTGACTTCCTCCCCTCCCTAAAGTGAGGGGATTCCTGCTACAAGACGGTCAAGCCCGACCGCAAGAATGTTGTTACTGGCATTGATATCTCT
>OFDC01001031.1_pt1 | contig 16485 bp, 14 predicted proteins | sample 1520941 | NCBI WGS metagenome assembly OFDC01 (sample SAMEA94258168, study PRJEB24077) | hot springs metagenome | biome: Aquatic biome; feature: Water | place: India | collected 2012-12-06 | depth 5 m | reverse complement strand
ACGATGCCGATTCAAAATTGGAAACCTGCAATGAGACAGTTTGTGATGTTATATGAACATCGGGTAGGGAGTTATTAACAATAGATATTTATCGGTTATGCCAAACCCAAAAAATATAATAAGGTGCGTTTTACGCACCATTTTTGGCGAGATATAGCCAGCGGTGCATCGTATGCGTCCTACACAAGCAAGACTTTAACTATTGGGTTTGGTATAAAACTAACGTGACCATTATGTGACCAAAAATTTTGGCTGACGGCTTGCAAGGTCACAAGCCGTTGTGAAAACACAAGAAGCCTAGCGAAAATCAAAAAATTAGCCACAACGACTAGATGCTTTGATGGAGTATTGTCAACTATTCTGGGAGGCGTGCATATACTTGAACAGTCGTCTTAAGTCATTGGTTTCCCCAAATAATACTAAAACCGTATCAGGCTCAATGACAAAATCTGGATGCACAATGCCATCGATTTTGGATTTAGTTTGATTTCGACCAAAACCAAATTGGGTTTGGTGAAATGAAATGGTGGTTAGCAGCATCACATTAAACTGATTGATTAAATCAAGCGCGTGAACGGTTTTACCGTAAAATGTAGGCGGTGTCTGTATTTGAACAATACTATAATCATTATCGAGTTCAAACGAATCAATTAAGCCAGTTAGCGAGAGTTTCTTTGCCCAGTGCGTTGCCGCCTCGTTTTCAGGTTGGATGATATCATCAACCCCCAATGCTTGTAGCACTTTTTCATGCAGGGGGTTAATGGCTCGGCTAATGATATATTTGGCATTGAGATTTTTGAATAGGGCAGTGACCATCACGTTTTGCCCTTGGTCTTCACCAATGGTAATGAGCACCACATCTGTCTGGGCAATGGGTAACCCCGAGACGGCGTTTTCGCTAGTAGAATCGATACAAATCGTGTGCGAAATGGATTCTTTGTAGCGCTCAACTTTATCCATGTCGATATCAATACCAATGACCTCATGTCCTTGACTGGTGAGTTTGGTGGCAAGTGATGAGCCAAAATTGCCTAGACCGACGATGATGTATTTCATATCTAAACCTTATCAATTTATCTTTAGGTGATAATAATCTCTTCGCTGGGATAGCGATAGCTTTGATGCCTTGGGCGATTTAATAAGGCAATTAAAATGGTCAATGCCCCAACCCGTCCACAAAACATCAGCCCAATCAGGACAGATTTGCTAAACGCACTTAAATGCGGGGTGATGCCTAAGCTTAAACCCGTGGTGGTGTAAGCAGAAACACTTTCAAATAACACTTCTGTCATACTCATGTTGGGCTCTGCCCAGCGTATTAACGTACAACCAAACGCAATGATAATCACTGACAAACAGATAATCGCAAATGCCCGCTTCACTGAGATATCCGCAATTTCACGACGGAATACTTCGATACGAGAATAGCCGCGTGCCAGTGACACAATATTGAGCACAGCGACTGCAAAAGTTGTGGTTTTGATACCACCGCCTGTAGAGTTTGGGGCTGCCCCGACCCACATCAGTGCAATAGTAAGCATCACGGTCGGCGGCGCTAACTGTGCCATGTCTACCACGTTGATTCCTGATGAGCGCGGTGCAGCTGCCACAAAAAACCCTGTCACAAGTTTGCCTATGACACTGGTATGCTCAGATAAGGTGCCTTGCCACTCAAAGGCAAGCACACTGACAAAGGCAAGCACTAGCAAGGACAGGGTTGTCACTAGATTAATGCGACTATTGATACTCAGAAGCCACGGCTTGGCACCATATCGTGAGCGGTTAGGAAACAACAGGCGCATCACCTGATGGCGCAAATATTCCACGACATTGGCAACTATCGTAAATCCCAACCCCCCAAATAAAAATGTCACCGCCACAACGATTTGTAACGGATAATTAAAGCGCACTTGTAACTCATATAAGCTATCACTCATCGTTGAAAAACCTGCATTACAAAATGCAGAGATGGCATGAAACACCGAAAAAAAGATGCGACGATGGGTGCTCATAGGGACATCAAGCATACTGATATAAATCGCTATGGCTGCCACGGACTCCACCGCAAACGTGACCGCAAAAATTACTTTGAGCGTCTTTAGCACATCACTCATACGATTGGCTGAGGTCACATGCCCAAGCTGTAGCTGTGTCTGATAACTGATGCGTCCCCGAAAAAAATAGCTAAAATAGGTAGCAAAAGTCAAAATCCCTAAGCCGCCCAATTGAAACAAACACATGATAATGATTTGACCCAATGGGGTAAAAAAAGCGCCGGTATCTTTTACCGCGAGACCCGTAATACACACCGCACTCGTGGCAGTAAATAACGCATCAACAAATGCAATATGACCATAGGTGGCATTTGGCATCATTAGCAAAAACGTGCCGAGCAAAATAAGCAATAAAAAACTTAAAATAAACAACTGGGCAGGATGCGCAACAACTATCTTAAAGCTAAACTCCATCACCAATAACTGACGAATAAAAGAAACCAACAACGCAATTTTTATCAATGATTTTTCAAACAAGAATTTGTATAAAAAAGAGCTGTTATCGGCAAAAAAATGTGTCACCAATAACGCAATGACTAATAAAGCAATGGACAAATCAAACGTGAGCACAAGTTTTGAGCGTATACCTTTTTGCACATATTGATTCAATAACTCAATAAAATTAAGCCCAAGCACGATTAAATAAAACGTTGAAGCCGCGCCATGCAACCAAACTTTAAAATCAAACCCTGTCTCAATAATCGCAAGCAATACAGCGAATAAACTGCTATAAAATACCAGTTTATGAAACACACCCGATGGCTTGTCATGCATTGAGTCCAGCGCATTTTTTTTATTTTTTTTCAATATAAAATCAAACATCGTAAAGTTGACTTCCGTTTTACCCAAGCATAGTTGTTGTACTTTATACCGCAATTATACAGTTGAGAAAACTAGATTGAACAATGATTTAAAAAAAGTAGCGATGATTTGACAAAAGTACGTTGTTTTTGAGGCAGGCTAAAACACCAAGGTTACCATATCATACAAAAATTAAGACAGCAGAAACTTAGCGATAACGCAGAATCAGGCTAAGTATTTTATAAGGATTGGTATCAATTTTTTTGCCTGTCAAATCAAGGCTTCCCCTGACAGGTTAAATAAAAACATCAGGCTCAGGTAATTGCACGATATTAATTGGTTGGTCAGTTTGCCAAAGATGGTGGGTGACAATGATTAAAATGCCTTGCTGCTGATGCTGTACTAGCATTTGCCACAGTGCTTCACGGCTTTTTTTATCAAGTCCTGCAAACGGCTCATCAAGCAGCAAGATTTTCTTGGGGCTGAGTAATAGCCGCGCCAAGGCAATGCGTCTGGCTTGTCCACCGGAAATGGCTTGCCCGTATTCCCCTAGCGGCGTCTGTAATTGTAGCGGCTGATTGCGCGCCCAGTCTTTGAGCCCAACCTTACTCAGCACTTGCCAAAGCTGTTCATCACTGGCATCGGCGCTGCCCAATCTTAAATTGGTCGCCAAAGTCTGGTCAAAAATATCAATCTGTTGCCCCAGATAACCTGTGAGCGCGGGCGTATTGTGCAGGGCTAGCCAATCCATCCCACTTAGCTCGATGCTGCCTTGCTGCGGCGCTAGTTCATGGGCTAGCACTTGTAACAGTGTTGATTTTCCCGCGCCCGAGCGCCCAGTAATCAATACAGGGATGCCTTGGGTGGCAGTCAAACTGATAGCTTTGAAACCGACAATCGCCTGCGGCATTTTGGCAGCTAGCTGATTGATGGTGAGGGTGAGTGGCGCATTTAGGCGCGCAGCATCAATGGGTAAAGGGGCTAAATCATGGGCTAAATCAGGCTTTAAATAATGGTTAGGTTGTAGCGAAGGATTGAGTAATTCATTGAGTTGATGTTTTGCTGCCAAACTATTGCCAAGGGCTAGCGAATGGGTGACTAACGGCGCTAGCAAGTCAGTCATGCCCATGATACCGAGGAATAGCGCAAGCAACATCGGCACGCTGATGATAAGGGGCGTGTGATAAAAACCCACTAACAAGCCGACCAAAACCGCGGCAATCAGCCATTGCATAATCAGCATGACCAATGACTGGGCGCGCTGGATGCGCTTTTGCTGATGCGTATGCTGAGTGTCGAGGCTGTTAAAAGCAGTCAATTCGGATTGCCAGCGCTGCCAAATCAATAAATGGGTAAGCGCCGATAGCGGATTGAGCAAACTGACGCGTCTGGACTCTGCCAATGCCTGATGAGCGCGGGCGTGCTTGATACTGCGCCATGTCAGCATGGCAGGCAACATCAAACCTGCGATTAAAAATATGCCAATCAGCACGGGGTTAACCTCATACTGATAAAGTAAGGTGGCTACTAGCAAGCTCGCGGTTGTTGCGACTAGCCAAGGCGATACCACGCGCAGTGGCAACTCATTGAGTACCTCAATATCATGGGTTAAACGGTGCATGGCATGGGTAGATTGTAGGGTACTTGATAAATTTGCCAGTGGTAGGCGTGCAAACTGGTTAAAAAACCGCACTCGCAGCCGCCGCAACAAACCAAACACCGCATGGTGGGATACCATCATTTCACCATAGCGTCCCGCGGTACGTACCATCGCCATCACACGGATAATCGCTGCCGGTACCAGATAATTAAAACTGTGTGAGCCCAGCGCCAGCATCCCCGCCATTGCTGCCGCAGAAATAAACCACCCTGACGTCATCAATAGCCCAATCACCGATAACGCAGTCATTATGCCTAAACAGGCAGCAATGAGCCATTTATCTAGCTGCGTGCTAAACAGCTGGGTTAAACGAAAGGTTTGATGACTGTTTGCTTTTTTTTGCCGGTGAGTTTTGACAAGGCTCTTTTGACTAATAAGCCTATTTTCACTAGCAAATTTATTTTCACTATTTTTTTCACTATTAGGGGCTGTCATACCGTTACGCCTTCGCCAAAGTAGATGCAATATCAAGGCTTATTTGCCGATCCAGCCAAGGCAGATTTGTGGCATCGTGCGTCACCCATAACACGGTTTTCCCCCTAGTCACTTGTTGTAATAACCCATTAATCTCGGCTGCGGTATCGCTATCTAAATGCTCAGTGGGTTCATCGAGTAACCAAAGCTGTGCGTCTTGCAACAGTAACTGGGCTATTGCCAGTCGCCGCTGTTGTCCACCGGACAAGCCGCTACCACGTTCACCCAACTGAGTATCTAGCTGATTTGGTAGGGCTTTTATCAAAGGTTTTAATCCCACTTGTGCAAGAATTTGCCATAATTTGTCATCACTGGCGGTTGGGTCGGGCAGGCGTAAATTATCGGCGATACTCATCGGCAGTAACATGGTTTGCTGTGACAAATAGGCGATTTGGTGGCGAAATTGCGTGGAATCGATGGTGTTAAAATTTTGGTTATCAATAAAGATATCGCCTTGATAGGCACAAAAACCCAAAAAAATTTGCAATAGCGTGGATTTGCCGCTGCCACTTTGACCGACAATCGCCAACCGTTCCCCTGCGCCAATAGCAAAACTTAATGGCGCAAGCCGTGTGCGTTGCTGATGAGTGACCCAAATATTATTCGCGTCAATGGCAGGGGGTGCAGTTAACAAAAAATGATTAGCTTTTGTTTTTTCGGCTGGCTGAAAAGCTAACAACGGTGATAATTCAGCAATCGCGCCTTCGGCTTGCGCTTTGACATGATAATCCGCGCCCAACTGACGTAGCGGGGCATAAAATTCAGGTGCCAACAGCAGTAAAAATAGCGCCGACTGGTAAGGCACAGGCACCGTGTTTTTTTGCCAAGGTAAAATACCGATTAAACCAAAACCCAAATACACGGCAAGTAGCGCAATCGACAGCGCGGCTAACAGCTCTAGCGCGGCGGTGTTTAAAAACGCAATTTTGAGTACCGACATGGTGCGGATACGGTAGGCTTCGGCTGAGGCGTCAATGTCTTGACTCGCGTGCCCGACAGCATCCAGCCGCTGCAGTGTCGCTGTGCCACGTAACCAATCCAAAAATCGCCCGCTCAGCTGTGCCATCGCAGCAAATTGTTGCCGACTTTTACGGGCGGTGGCATGACCAATTAATACCATAAATACAGGGACTAGCGGTGCAGTCAGCAGTAAAATCAGCGTCGCTATCCAGCTTTGGGTCGCAGCGGCGACTAATAGCATGATAGGCGTGGTCACCACAATCAGTCGCTGCAGATAAAAACGGCTGATATAGCCCGTTAAGGCGTCACATTGCTCAATCACCATACTGGCAAGCCCGCCATCACTGCCATACTGGTAGCGCGCTGCACCTACTTGTGCCAGTTTTTCAACTAGCGTTTTTCGTAGGATACTGGCTACTTGTAGCCCCGCGTCTAACGCTAGTCGGTCTTTGCAAAAATGCAGTAAAGGACGTAGCAACAGACACCCTAGTAGCCACGGCAGATAATCAAAAAATACGTCAGTGGCAGGGCGGTGATGGGTAATTTGTGTTAACCAATCTGCAAAGATGACCGCAATCAGCCAAGACTGCACGATCAATACCAGCGTGGACACAACTGACAGCCCCCATGCCATATAAATCGGTCGTTTTGCCATAGCGGCATAGTGACGAAGGGTTTGATTGACAGCAGACGTTTCAGACATGGTTGGTTAACAGTAACGATAAAATCAATGGACATATCATAGCGTATCAAGCGCTTGTTAGATATGGCGTAATGCTCATCCAGGCAATGAGACAAAAAAATGTAAACACATTGCCCACCAATAAGGGTTGATAAAACCTTGATAAAGGCATATAACAAGCCATATAAAAGGCAATTAAATAAGTAAAGCGATAAACGAGCTCACTTTAAACGACTATCTTCAAGAGACCCATAAACTATTACGCAGTCAACTATCACTCATTCGACTATCCCCATCTTTGACAGGGTATGAGAAGATGGTAGCAGCAACGCCATACCACTCATGGTATTTTGTAGTCAGGTGCGACATTATGCCACATGACAAATAATTTATAGATTTATATAATGTTTGTAAATAAAAACATTACCCTTTTTTAACCACGCATGAGGGTAATTGACATCTCAATTGGTTGTCAAACCAAGGAGTCAACATGATAACAGAACACCTCGTCGATATCTCCCGTCTGCAGTTTGCAGTCACGGCGTTATATCATTTTTTATTTGTACCGCTCACACTGGGCATGGTGTGGCTGCTGGTCATCATGGAATCCATGTACGTGATGACAGGCAAAGAAGTGTGGAAGGATATGACGCGTTTTTGGGGCAAACTGTTTGGCATCAACTTTGCCTTGGGTGTCACCACTGGCATCACCATGGAATTCCAGTTTGGTACCAACTGGGCGTATTACTCACAATATGTCGGCGATGTTTTTGGTGCGCCGCTTGCCATTGAAGGCTTGATGGCGTTTTTTTTAGAATCGACCATGGTCGGACTGTTTTTCTTTGGTTGGGATAGACTGTCGCGCGGACAGCATTTGCTGGTGACTATATTGATGGCACTGGGTACCAATCTATCGGCGTTGTGGATTTTGATCGCCAATGGGTGGATGCAAAATCCGGTTGGCGCGGAGTTTAATTACCAAACCATGCGCATGGAAATGACCGATTTTGCGGCAGTATTGTTTAACCCTGATGCACAAAACAAATTTGTGCATACCGTCTCTGCCGGCTATACAGTGGGAGCGACCTTTGTGCTTGCCATCTCAGCGTGGTATCTGCTCAAAAAACGCGATGTCGAATTTGCCAAACGCAGCTTTCAAGTCGCGGCGGCATTTGGTTTTGCGTCGATTTGTAGCACCATCGTGCTGGGTGATGAGTCGGGTTATTCTATTGGCTTGGCACAGCAAACCAAAATGGCAGCGATAGAGGCGATGTGGGAAACCGAGCCTGCGCCTGCCAGTTTTAATTTGATTGCAGATATCAACCAAGCTGAGCAAAAAAACAACTGGGCAGTACAAATCCCGTATGTGATGGGCTTGATTGGGACGCGCTCGCTAGATACCCCGATTTTGGGCATCCATGACATCAAAATCATCAATGAAAAACGCATCATCAATGGTCAAAAAGCGGTGGTACTACTGGATCAATTACGCAGTGCGCCCCCAGGTTCAACCCCAAATCCTGTGACAGTGGCTGAATTTGAAAAGGTAAAAAAAGACTTGGGCTTTGGGTTATTGCTCAAACGCTATTCGCCAGATGTCAGCAAAGCTACGCCTGCCATGATTAAACAGGCCACCGATGCCACCATTCCGCCTGTTGTCCCGATGTTTTGGTCATTTCGTGCCATGGTGGGCTTGGGCTTTTTATTGTTGGCATTGTTTACGATTAGTCTTTGGTCAAGTGTCAAAGGCAACTTTATCGAAAAACCTTGGCTGTTACGTTGGGCATTATTGATGCTGCCTGCGCCTTGGCTTGCTGCGGAATTTGGTTGGTTTGTTGCTGAGTATGGGCGTCAACCTTGGACGATTTATGGCATGTTGCCGACCTATTTTTCAGTCTCCAACATTAGCGTGGCGAATGTGTATGCCTCGCTGGCGGGATTTGTTGGTTTTTATACGGTGCTGCTGATGATTGAAATGTACTTGATGGTGAAATATGCCCGTAAAGGACCTGCCAGTCTAGGAACGGGCAAATACTACGGCGAAGACACTCACAAGGTGCATGTGAGTCCTTCATTAAATTTGAGCCCTAAGACAGCCGAGGTGAATCATGTTGTTTGATTATGAAACACTCAAAATTATTTGGTGGTTATTGGTCGGTGCGCTGCTCATTGGGTTTGCTATCATGGATGGGCATGATATGGGCGTGTGTTCGTTACTGCCTTTTGTCGGCAAAGATGATGAAGAGCGCCGGGTGATTATCAATACCATAGGTCCGCACTGGGAAGGTAACCAAGTGTGGTTTATCACCGCAGGTGGCGCGATTTTTGCGGCATGGCCGATGGTGTACGCCACTGCTTTTAGCGGTTTTTATTGGGCATTGATGGCAGTATTGTGGGCGTTGTTTTTCCGCCCGGTGGGGTTTAAATATCGCAGTATGATACACAATCCAACCTGGCGAAAAGCGTGGGACTGGGCGTTATTTGTCGGTTCATTTATTCCGGCTGTGGTGTTTGGCGTGGCATTTGGTAATTTGTTTTTAGGCGTGCCATTTAGTTTTAATGACCATTTGGTATCGACTTACACAGGCTCTTTTTGGGCATTGCTTAATCCATTTGCCCTACTGTGTGGCTTAATCAGTGCGTCTATGTTGATTATGCAAGGGGGCGCGTATTTGGCGCATCGCACCATTGACGAGGTACAAAATCGTACCATTAACTACGCTGCTATCAGTAGTCTGGTGATGGCGGTGCTGTTTGTGCTGGCAGGGGTATGGATACAATCGATTGACGGCTATCATATCACCAGCCACATTGACCCCCAAGCCTTGCCAAATGTGCTTAATAAAGAGGTGACGCGTCAAGCGGGCGCATGGATGGCAAATTATCATCAGTATCCGCTGGCATGGGCATTCCCTGTACTTGGTGTCATCATGCCGATTGTCACGGCGATATTGCTAAAAGCGCGTAAAACCTTGAGCGCATTTATCGCCTCCAGTATTGCTGTGCTTAGTGTGATTATGACCGCAGGCGTGGCGCTGTTTCCGTTTGTCATGCCATCGTCTAGCGACCCACGTTCAAGCTTGACGGTTTGGGACAGTGTATCGAGTCATCTCACCTTGATGATTATGTTGTTTGTCGTGGTGGTGTTATTACCGATGATTGTAGGTTACACCAGCTGGGCATATAGCGTGATGCGCGGTAAAGTGACCAAGGCTTATGTTCGAGAGCAAGAGCATTCACTTTACTGACCCAAATCAAGGCAACTTAATAGGAGAACACAATGTGGTATTTTGCGTGGATATTAGGATTGGGGTTTGCGGTATTATTGGCGATTTTAAACGCGCTGTGGCTTGAAAATGCCGATGCGCGTAATAAAGCCTTTAATCCAAAACTTGCGGACGAACCCAGCAATGATGGTACGGTGACAGAAGGCAATCCCACTGAAGATATCCATAAAACAGGCAACACTTCAGATAACGAGTCCTTATAGCCATCAACCTCAACCATTAGCGCTTTAAGTCACCACGGCTTAAAGCGCTTTTTTATGCGTTGTCAAAACCCGCTATTTTTCAATTATTTTCTTATTTGGTACACAATTTGCATTCCCTGTCTTTGTAAAACTGACTAATAATTGAGCGATAGTTTTTTATCTAGGGCATAGGGGCAAAATTTTCATGAGAAAGTTAAACAATACGGTTCAACGGCATACGGGTAAACGGTTTAATAAAGCCTATAAATGGCTATTATCCGTGATGGTTTTTTATCAACATTCCTCGGTGTACGCTGCGGCGCCCACCAATGAGCAGCTATATGACTACCAAAATGTGATGTGGGTGGTTACCGCTGTTACCAATTCACTACAGCAGGCATTTGATTAACGCTTATAAGCGATTATACTTAACAAAAAGCCATCCTCTTACATAAATATTTAATCATTTCAAATTTAACGTCCTGACTTAAAAACGTAATTGTTTAAAAAAGCGAAAATCTTAAAAAAGCGAAAATCTTAAAAAAGAGAAACCTATGCCGAATTCATCGACCTACGCTACAAAACACCTGTCATCCGCCACCGTCCGCTCAAATAAGTACAAACTTGGGGCTGCTGCGGTTATAGCCATGGTGGGGTTAAGTTTGACAGGCTGTCATGCCATGGCGACAAAAAACGCACCCATCGCCGCAAAAGCTGATAGCACTAGCACGGTATCAAATGGTATTAAAATCATCAAAAATATTGCCTATGGCACAGATGCCCGCCAACAACTCGATATTTATACCCCGGCAGACGGTCAGCGTCACCCTGTGTTGATATTTGTATACGGGGGCAGCTGGCAACATGGCAAACGCCAAACCTATGGCTTTGTCGGTAAGCAGTTTGCCAAGTCGGGCTACACCACAGTGGTGGTGGATTATCGCTTAGCCCCTGCAAACGTATTCCCAGATTATGTGCTCGATACAGCCAGCGCCATGGGTTGGGTGTATCGCAATATCGCTCAATATGGCGGCAATCCTAATCAGCTGTTTGTCATGGGGCATTCGGCAGGGGCGTTTAATGTGGTATCTGCGGTGGATGATAGCCGTTTTTGGAAAACCACCGGCATTCCCAACAAGGCAATATTAGGCGTGATTGGACTAGCAGGGCCGTATGATTACGATTTTCGTACCGGTACTACCAAAGTTGCCTTTCCAGCTGATAGCACCCCCCAGCAAGTGATGCCTGTGTATCATATCCGCCAAGATGTACCCCCGCATTTGTTGGTGACAGGCAGTAAAGACAGGCTTGTCTACCCACAAAATGCTGATAGCCTACAAAAAGCGCTGACCCAAGCAGGCGGCAACGTGGAACGGGTGCAAGTCCCTGCCACTCATGCAGGCATCGTCATTGGACTGGCAACACCGTTACAGTCTTTTTATCCCACCTTTAACAAGGTCAATGATTTTATGCAGCGGCATTTACCAACAGCGCAGTGAAAAAAATTTCCAACAAAAACTTTAAAGAAAAACGTCCAAGAAAAGATTTAAAGCAGCGGCAAGTTCCACCGACTCATTTTACTGTCTAGATTTTACTGCCTAGATTTTACTGCCTAGACAGCTGCTGCAATATAATGACGCTTTTCCACACAGCCGCTATCCGCTTATAATAAACGGCATTGACCCGCTTATCATAAAAAAGTTTTCACTATCCTCATAACAACATAACGAACAGGAATTGCTTCATGCTACCACTCAAAGACCCCTCATTACTCAAAACCCAATCCCTCATTGACAACCAATGGACGGACGCCACGACAGGCGACACCATTGATGTCACCAATCCATTTGACAACCAAGTGATTGCCACCATACCCAGTCTAGAAAAGTCCCAAGTCATCGACGCCGTCGCCATCGCACATAAAGCGCAAATAAACTGGGCACAAAAAACCGCCAACGAGCGCGCAGCTATTTTAAACAACTGGGCAGATTTAATCGACCAAAATAAAGAAGACTTAGCAACCATCATGACCGCTGAGCAAGGCAAACCACTGACTGAATCGCGCGGTGAAATCGGCTATGCCAATAGCTTTATTCGCTGGTTTGCTGAAGAAGGCAAGCGCATCTATGGCGACATCATCCCTAGCACCAACAAAGACCTACGCTACGTGGTGTTAAAACAACCGATTGGCGTATGCGCAGCGATTACCCCGTGGAATTTCCCCGCTGCCATGATTACCCGCAAAGTTGCACCGGCATTAGCCGCTGGCTGCAGCATAATTGTCAAACCTGCCACCGAAACCCCACTTACCGCACTGGCACTGGGCGAACTTGCCATACGTGCAGGCTTACCAGCGGGCGTATTACAAATCGTCACCGGCAAGTCATCCGTCATTGGTGAAGTGCTCACCCAAGATGAACGTATCCATAAATTGTCATTCACTGGCTCTACCGAAGTTGGTCGCGTGCTGATGGCGCAGTGCGCCTCCACGGTCAAAAAACTCTCGATGGAGCTTGGCGGCAACGCGCCCTTTATCGTTTTTGATGATGCCGACTTAGAAAAAGCGGCAAGCGGTCTTATCGCTTCCAAATACCGTAATGCCGGACAAACCTGCGTCTGTGCCAATCGCGTGTATGTGCAAGCAAGTATCAAAGACAAATTTTTAGCCATCTTCAAACAAAAAGTAGAAGCCTTAAAAGTCGGTAATGGTATGACAGAGGGCGTGAATATCGGTCCGCTCATCAACCAAGATGCACTGGACAAAGTCGAGCAGTTACTTGAAGATGCGGTCAACAAAGGCGCGACAATTTTAACTGGGGGTAAAAAACATGCAGCATCGGCGTTAAGTTTTGAGCCAACCGTTATCACCGGGATTACCGATGACATGGACATCGCCACTCAAGAGATTTTTGGTCCGATTGCGCCCGTGTTTGTGTTTGATACTGATGATGAAGTGATTGCCCATGCCAACAACACGATTTATGGGCTGGCAGCATATTTTTATACCCAAAGTCTAGCTCGCTCTTGGAAAGTGTGTGAAGGACTCGAATACGGTATGGTCGCCCAAAACACCGGGCTGTTATCAACCGAAGTTGCACCGTTTGGGGGGGTCAAACAGTCGGGCTTTGGGCGTGAAGGCTCAAAATATGGGATTGAAGACTATGTGACTACCAAATATTGGTGTATTGATGTGCAATAATAGTTAAATCGTCCAATTTCATGGCATACATTGCCATGAGTGGGCGTTACATTCAACCAGTTTTAGGACGATGTTGAGCGGTGTTTGCCCCATATGTAGCATGGTAAATTTGTATAAATCTGTGTCCAACAAAGACTTAATAATCGCCATCAGTCATCCTAAATTGTCTAACTACCGATATGAGTGACTACTTTAGCATTAAATCGCTTGGAGTGTACAAAATCTGACTCGGTGCTTGGCATTATGGTTGGCTGGGCGTATCGACTTTAATTGTATTGACGGCATGGTATTCACGGTTAAAATACACCAAGCCTGTCTGGTCTTTGCCTTGTTGTATGGCTTCGATACGACAAATAAAAATCCCGTGTGTGCCGACTTCTTGGATTTGCTCGATTTGGCAATCAAAGCTCACCAAGGCATTGTCCAAAATCGGTGATTGGGTCATCAAGGTATGCCATGTGCCATGCTCAAAGCGCGCTTGCGCTTCAAGTTTGGAGGCAAAAACCTCGGATAATTCTGCATGATGGTCAGCCAGCACATTCACCGCCAATACCTTGTTTTGCACAAAATTTTCATACGAGCGTGAGGCGGTATTCATGCATACCAGCAAGGTCGGTGGGTTATCGGTTACACTGCACACCGCCGATGCAGTAAAGCCATGACGACCCGCAGGGCCATCGGTAGTGACCACATTGACCGCAGCCGATAACATCGACATGGCATTTTTAAAATCAGTAACGTCAACCATTGTTTTTTCCAAAGTACTTTTTAAATTATTAGGTCGTCCAATTGATGCGTGGCTAAATAGTCATTTCGGACGAGCTTGGCGCCTTGTGCTAAGGCAGACAGCTTGCCTTGTGCCACATGGCGGGGGAGCGGCGCCATCCCGCAATTGGTACAAGGGTACAAATTTTTGGCATCCACAAACTGCAAGGCTTTATGCAGCGTTTCTGCCACTTGTTCAGGCGTTTCTATCTGATGCGTCGCCACATCAATCGCGCCCACCATCACTTTTTTGCCACGAATCAATTCGATAAGTTCCATCGGTACGCGCGAATTGTGACATTCTAGCGACACCATATCAATCGCCGATTGCTGTAGTTTGGGGAAGATGGCTTCATATTGTCGCCATTCACTGCCCAAGGTTTGTTTCCAATCGGTATTGGCTTTGATACCATAACCATAACAGATATGGACGGCGGTGTCACATTTCAACCCTTCGATAGCACGTTCGAGTGCCGCAATACCCCAATCATTAACTTCATCAAAAAATACATTAAAGGCAGGCTCATCAAATTGAATAATATCGACCCCTGCCGCCTCCAGTTCTTTGGCTTCTTGGTTGAGTATTTTGGCAAATTCCCAAGCCAGTTTTTCGCGGCTGCCGTAGTATTGGTCACTTAACGTATCAATCATGGTCATGGGGCCAGGCAATGCCCATTTGATAGGTTTGTCTGTGTGCTGACGCAAAAATTTGGCGTCCTTCGCAAATACCGATTGCGGGCGCGACACCGCACCCACCACAGTCGGCACACTGGCTTCATAGCGATTGCGAATTTTTACCGTAGCGCGATTGGCAAAATCAACCCCATCCAAATGCTCAATAAAGGTGGTGACAAAATGTTGGCGGGTCTGCTCGCCATCACTCACAATATCAATGCCTGCTGCTAGTTGCTGCTGCAATGATACCAATAACGCATCTTGTTTGCCTTGGACAAGCGCGCTGTCTGTCAGCTTCCAAGGTGACCAAAGTTGTTCAGGTTCAGCAAGCCAGCTGGGTTTGGGTAGGCTACCTGCCGTTGATGTTGGAAAAAGTGTCGTCATTGTTTTCTCTTTAATTGTTGGGCGTCAGCAAAACTGCTTAAGCGACTTATTAAGCTACTTATTAAGCTACTTGGGAATTTAACCAGTTTTGTAATAAGGTTTGGTAGGGTTTGATAAAATGGGTTTCTGTGTATTGACCTTGTTGAATCGCTAGCTGGCTACGTTCTTCACGGTCATACTCGATTTTGGTCAGTGAATAATCCTCATGATTTAAACTGGGCTGATAACTTTGACCTGCCACGCTATTGGCGTTATAAATCTCAGGACGATAGATTTTTTGGAACGTTTCCATCGTGCTAATCGTGCTGATAAGCTCAAGGTTGGTGTAGTCATTGAGCAAATCACCTTTAAAATAAAACGCAAAAGGTGCCACTGATTTTGGCGGCATAAAATAACGCACCGATAAACCCATTTTGCTAAAGTACTCATCCGTCAGCGAATACGCGTCTTGTACATATTCAATGCCCAAAATTGGATGACAATTGGCAGTTCGGGTATAAGTCTTGGTGGTTGAGACACTGAGACAAATCACCGGGGGTTTGTTAAATTGCTCACGATAGGCAGGCGAGTTCAGCACATAATCAAACAACTTACCATGCAAATCCCCAAAGCGCTCGGGCACGCTAAACGATGGCTGGTTTTTGTTATGCGCCAACAGCCATACACTAAAGTCATAATCGCGCACATAGGAAGAAAAACTGTTACCCACGATGCCATCGATTCGCTGCTGGGTATGGGTGTCAAAGATAACGGTTTTTAAAATCTCAATAGCCGGAAAGCTATCTTTGGTACCCGCTATCTCAAGATGGGCAGATACAATTTCAAGCTCGACCTGATAGCGGTCGCCCGTCACATTGTCCCAATGTGCCAAGTCATTAAATCGATGGTTAATCATTTGCAGGGTATTGCGTAAGTTTTGCTGGCGGTGTTCACCCCGTGCCAGATTGGCAAAGTTGGTAGTCAGCCTAGTATCTTTGGCAGGTTGGTAGTTTTCATCAAATGCAGTGGTTTTGATATGACAATCAATCGGTAAAGTCATGTCTATAATCTCCGTAATAGTCGCGCAAAAAATTTTCTTTTAGCACCCTACGATTACTAAAAATCGTCACGGCTAAAAGTACAAAGACAGTTATACGCTAAAATTAAGATGAATAAAAACGAATTAAAATTTAAAAATAATGAATTTTATTCATTTTAGGTTTTTTCTTGCATAAAGATTGGATTGCCACCCATGCAAAAAATGCCTGCCTTGCCAAGCCCGCTGAATCAATTGATAGGCAAAAAAGCGTCATTATTGGACAAGCGGCTTTATCTGACCTTGCCGTAAAACCACCGACTTCAGGTGGTGGATATAAGGCAATT
>OFDC01001030.1_pt1 | contig 16502 bp, 16 predicted proteins | sample 1520941 | NCBI WGS metagenome assembly OFDC01 (sample SAMEA94258168, study PRJEB24077) | hot springs metagenome | biome: Aquatic biome; feature: Water | place: India | collected 2012-12-06 | depth 5 m | reverse complement strand
AGTTGCCTTATATCCACCGCCTAAAGTCGGTGGTTTTACGGCAACGGCTGATAAATTATTAACCGAAATAACGCCCCCAAGTTCTTCATTATCTTTAAAATAAAATTGCTCACGACCAGTCATTTTAATAACAGACCGCCAACCTTGAGAAATCTCTTGTTCTTTATTTTCATTAACCCAAATTTTTTGGTTCGGTGCTGAAAATTCCAAGTGAATTTTGGAAGGCTTTTGATTTGGAAGATTCATAACTGGTGTAAAAAAATCATTTTCATCAGGTTCAATAAAATTATCAATAAATCTTAAGACAAAAATTTCTTCTTGTTCATATCGAAAAATATTTTCAACAGGTTTAAAACTCTTTGTACCATCAAACTCATTTTTTGATAACACTAAGTCGCCAACTTTTAAATTTTGAATGGGAACTAACCCTTTATCCGTATGCACGAGCGTCCCCGCCACAAAACCCGAACTCATCTTATTATCCTTTTCGAAGTAACGTATCATGTGTATAATATCAAAAAATCGTACACATAAATATAGGAAAACCCATGCGAACCAATATCAACATCGACGACCAACTTATCGCCCAAACCATGCAAGCCACAGGCATTAAAACTAAAAAAGAAGCCGTCGAACAAGGGCTAAAGCTACTCTTGCAAAAAAGCCAACAACAAAAAATCCGTGACTTACGGGGCAAACTGCACTGGGAAGGCGACTTAGCCGAGATGCGTAAAACCGGTGTTGAAGCGTGAACTTGCCTATCATCGCTGATACTAGCGTTTGGATAGACTATTTTAACGGTCATTCAACACCCCACACCGATTTTTTGGACACGCAACTTGAGGCAAGTAATGTAGCGATTTTTGATGTGATTTTGATGGAAATCTTGCAAGGTTTTCGCCTTGATACAGACTACAATCAAGCCAAAAATGCCCTTGATAGTTTATTATGTTACGATATTTTAAACCAACAAAATGCGATTAAATACGCTGATTATTACCGCCAATTACGCAAGCAAGGCATTACCATTCGTAAAGCCAATGATGTGATGATTGCTAGTTTTTGCGTTGAACATCAATTACCCCTGTTATTTTGCGATAGAGATTTTATGCCGTTTACTCAGCATTTTGGGTTGATTGCTGCATTGAGTTTTAGTTAATTCAAGACTGCCGTGGGTCAAATGCATCTCGCAGCGCTTCCCCAATAAAAATCAGCAGCGACAACACAATCGTCAAACTAAAAAACCCAGCCAAAGCCAGCCACGGTGCATCCAAATTATCTTTTCCCTGTGAGATTAACTCCCCCAAAGACGGCGACCCTGCAGGCAAGCCATAGCCCAAATAATCAAGCGTGGTGAGTGCCGTGATATTGGCGGTCAAAATAAACGGCAACTGCGACAGACTCGACGACATCGCATTGGGCAAAATATGGCGAAACATAATCTTGGCATCTGACACCCCCATCGCCTTTGCCGAGCGTACATAATCAAAATTTCTCGCTCGCAAAAACTCGGCACGCACCAGACCAACGAGCCCCATCCAGCCAAAGAGCAGCATCAGCCCAAACAACACAAACACACTTGGGCTAAACAGACTGACCAAAATAATAATCATAAACAGCTGTGGTAGACCGCCCCACACTTCCATTAACCGCTGCCCCACCAAATCTGTCCAGCCGCCAAAATACCCTTGCACTGCCCCCACCGCAATGCCAATGATTGACCCTGCCACCGTCAACGCCAACCCAAATAATAGCGATACACGCAAGCCATACAATACCCTTGCCAGCACATCTCGACCTTGGTCGTCTGTGCCGAGCCAGTTCTCGCTATTTGGCGGCGCAGGAAATGGCACATCACGACTCACACTTGGGGTTTGGTCAGCAAACGGTATCATAGGCTCAATCATGTAGCCATGTTGGTTGATTAGGTTTTTGACCACAGGGTCTTGGTAATTGGTTTCGGTTTCGAACACACCGCCAAAGGTGGTTTCGGGGTAAGACTTGACGATGGGAAAATACCACTGGTTTTGGTAATTGACCAGTATCGGCTTGTCATTGGCGATAAAGTTTGCCCCCATGCAGGCAAGGAAAATCAGGCTAAACATGATGAGCGAAAAAAATCCCAACCGATTACGCCGAAAGCGATGAATGCGCGCTTGCCAAACAGGATGTTTTATCAGCATTAGCGACCCTCAAAATCAATACGGGGATCAATGAGATGATAAGTTACATCACTTATCAACTGCAAAATCAGCCCCATCAAGGTAAAAATAAACAACGTGCCAAAAATCACCGGATAATCGCGTTGCCCAATCGCTTCAAAGCCCAGTCGTCCCAAACCATCCAAGTTAAAAATTACTTCAATCAAAAAATTGCCGGTAAAAAATATTCCCACAATCGCCGATGGCAAGCCTGCAATAATAATCATCATCGCATTGCGAAATACATGACCGTATAGCACTTTTTTTTCGCTTAACCCTTTACTGCGAGCAGTCAGCACGTATTGTTTGTTCAATTCTTCCATAAAACTAAACTTGGTCAAATACGCCAGTCCCGCAAACCCGCCAATCGTGCTTGCGGTGATGGGCAATGCCAAATGCCAAAAATAATCTTTGATTTTGCCAAACGTGGACAGCTTATCAAAATTCTCACTCACCAAGCCTTGCAGCGGAAAAATCTGCCAATAACTCCCCCCTGCCAACATCACCAGTAACACCACCGCAAGCACAAACACAGGCACGGCATAACTTACCGCAAGCAGCAACGCGGTGGTTTTATCCATCAGTGAATTATGGCGTCTGGCTTTGGCAATCCCAAGCGGCACAGCGATTAAATAAATCAGTAGCGTACTCCAAAGCCCTAGCGAAATCGACACGGGCATTTTCTCCAAAATCAGCTCGCCCACGGGTTTGCCTTTAAAAAATGAGGTACCAAAATCGCCCTTGGCATAGCTTTTCAGCATCAGCCAAAATCGCTCGGGCGCGGATTTATCAAAGCCGTATTGTTTTTTGATAGCCTCGACCATGTCTGGCGATAAACCGCGACTGCCTTGATAAGTGGTCGTTGACAGCTGAGTTTGGGTGGCGCCCTGTTTTTGTTCTGCTTCAATTTGGGATATTTTTTGCTCGACAGGGCCTCCGGGAGCGGCTTGTACAATGATAAAATTGGTGAGCAGAATTAAAAACAAGGTGGGGATGATTAATAACAGCCGTTTAACAATATATTTGCCCATGGTTATCCCTCATTGTTAGCCTGAATTGTTAGCCTTAAAAGTTATTCTTTAGTTGACGTAAGGCTTTAAATATCTCAAAATGACTGTCATCTTCAATGCCTGTCTGCGTTTGTACGGTTGTTATCATCTCATCACTGGGTGCAATCACCGCTCGCATAAATGGATTGATGGCTTTTTCATCGGCAAGCGTGGTCGGCAAGGTTGGCGTATTTTGCTGGCGTAACTCACTGTCATGCGCTATTGCCTGTGCAATGGCTGGATTATTGGGCTCGATAAACTGGGCAAAGTTAAGATTTGATAAGGTATATTCATGAGCAGGATAAAATAGCGTTTCATCATCATGTAACTGCGCAAAACGCTCAAAGCTTTCAAACAACGCCTCAATCGTGCCGGTAAAAACACGGCCACAACCTGCGCGAAATAGCGTATCTCCACAAAAGATATGCAGACGGTTATCAAGCGTCACTAAATACGCTAAATGATTTTCGGTATGCCCTGCCACCTGCCACACCTGCACAGGACTGCCCCAAGCGGTTAATTCGCGCCCTTCAGCGACGGGGATTAAATGCGTGGCATTGATTAACGGGTGAATATTGACATGCGCAAAAATCTGTGCGTTTGGAAACGCATTTGCCAATGCTGTTATGCCGCCGATGTGGTCGCTGTGATGATGGGTCACCCAGATTTGGCTAATTGTGAGGTTTTGATTTTTGACAAAATCGAGTACAGGCTTGTCATCGCCAGCATCAACAATAATCACCTCTTGTGTTTCATCATTGATAATCGCCCAAATGTAGTTGTCAGTGAAGGCTGGGATTGGGTGGATTTTTAGCATTGTTTTATTCCTTATTATTTTCCTAACTTATTATTTTCCTAAGTACTGCATGACTTGTGCTTGTTTGTCTTTGTTCGCCCACCAATAATCGATGCCGATGGCATTGCTTGGCAGCGGCCCATGCTCATAAAATTTCCAATACGCCACATTGTCAGTATGCTTGCCATAAGTTGGCACAACATAATAGCCCGCCCGTAGCAGACGGTCTAATACTTTGCTGTATAGCACAATATCGTCACGATTCTTCGACACTATGAGTTTGGCAATCACCGCATCAATGGCTTTGTTTTTGATACCCGCCGAGTTTTGGTTGCCTTTTTCGTCTGCGGCTTGTGAGCCCCACATATAGGTTTGCTCGGCGCCAGGTGACAAACTTTGGGCAAACCTATCGATAATCATGTCGTAGTCGTATCTGCGAGTGCGCTCTAAGTACTGGGGGACATCGGCTTGGCGAAAGCTTGTCTCAAACCCGAGACGTTGCAGGTTACGTAAAAAAGGTAGCACAATACGCGCATTCTTGCCATCGGCGGATAAAAATTCGATTTTGGCGGGCTGACCATTGGGCTGATACAGCTTCATATTTTGGTATTTAAAACCGGCTTGCAGCAGCAATTCACGCGCTTTTAATAAATTGTCGCGATTAAAGCCATCGCCAGTTGATTTGGGGGCTTGCCAATCGCTTAAAACAGCCTGTCTTTGAATAGGCTCAAGGTCAGGTAATAGCGGATTGATAACCGCCAGTTCTTGGGGCGTTGGCGTGCCGGTTGCGGCAAGTTCTGAGCCATGAAAAAAACTTTGCAAGCGTTCATACTGCCCATAAAACATGGTTTTATTGAGCCATTCAAAATCATACGCCAGTGTCATCGCTTGGCGCACCCGAATGTCTTGAAAAATCGGTCGGCGCAAATTCATCACAATCGCTTGCATCGGTACGGGATTGTTATTGGCGATTTGCGCTTTGGTGATCATACCTGCTTTGACGGCAGGAAAGTTATAACCCGTTGCCCATGTCCGCGCTTTGTTTTCGACACGGAAAAAATATTCGCCGGATTTAAAGCCTTCAAATGCCACTTCGGGGTTTTGATAATACACATACTTAATTTGGTCAAAATTATAGCGACCGACATTCACCACCACGCCTGCGTCAGGTTTGCCGCCCCAATAATTGGGGTCACGCACATAAGTAATAGCGCGTCCTGCATCGATTTTGCCGACTTTATACGCGCCACTGCCCATCAGTGGCGTCAGTCCGACTTTATCAAAATAGCCATCAATCGATTTTTTTGACCAAATCGGCATTTGCGCGACGGTCAGTTTGATTTCTTGGTTGTCTTTGGACTTAAAAATAAATTTGACGGTTTGTCGATCGATCACTTGCGTTTCTTTGACATCGGATAGATAGCTACGCATACTCATCACGCCTTTTGTCAGCAGTGCGTCCATACTGGCTTTGACGTCTTGCGCCGTCACAGGCGTGCCATCCCAAAAATAGGCTTTGGGGTTGATGTGATAGATAACCCAGCTTGGGTCATCTGGGTCATAAGTGACTTTATCTGCAAGTAATGGGTACTGCACAAACGCTTCAGAGAGCGAGCCTGTCATCAAGCTTTCAAACAAATAATCGGTGCCGGTCACAGGTGTACCGACATCAATCCATTTATTAATACTGTCAAACGTGCCGATGGCAGATAGGCTCAACACACCGCCTTTGGGGGCGTTGGGATTGGCATAGGGTAAATGAGAGACATTGGCAAATTGCGCGGTGCTGTTGTGAGCGATAGACGTGTCAGTGATGATAGCGGTATTGGCAGCGGACGCGACCACTAACAAGCCCAGCACCCAGCATTTTTTGCCAAATGTCTGGCGAGTAACTACCCTCATCCAGTGGGCTGGTTTTATCATCCTGTCTTTTTTCACTTGCATCCCCATGACCCCTTCACCTATTTTTCAAAAAACCTTGGTATTGCTAGCTGTTATCCCTCAGATGCCCCACACCCGCTAACTATAAAAAAGACTTAACAAGCATTTTATGTTAAGTCTTAATGTAGCACGATTGTTAAATCTTTTTATACGCTAGTTTGTTCAAACTGCTGCATAAATTTGATTAACTTTTCAATGGTCGCCAAATCAATCGCGTTATAAATACTGGCGCGCATGCCGCCCACTGTACGGTGCCCTTTAAGATTCAAAAGTCCTGCTTCGTCAGCTTTAGCCAAGAAGGTTTTATCAAGTTGACTATCTGCCAAGGTGAAGGGTACATTCATGATTGAGCGGTTGTCTTTGTTGACAGGGTTTTGGTAAAAATCGCTTTGGTCGATAAATTCATACAGCTTTTGCGCTTTTAACAAATTTTGTTGATAAATTGCCTCGACACCCCCTTGCTCAAGCAACCATTCAAACACCAAACCTGCCAAATACCAAGAAAAAGTTGCTGGGGTATTGACCATCGAATCATTGTCGGCTTGGTTTTTATAGTCCAAGATACTTGGGCAAACCAAGTTGGCATGACCGATCAAATCATCACGGACAATCACAAGCGTCAAGCCCGCAGGACCGATATTTTTTTGCGCCCCTGCATAAATCAGTCCAAATTTTGATACCTCTATTGGGCTAGATAGGATGCAAGATGACATATCCGCCACGATGGGTACATTCACCGCTGGCACATCAAACATCGCCAAGCCATTGATGGTCTCATTGGGGCAATAATGGAAATAATCGGCGTTGTCATTAAGTTGCCAGCTATCACGTGGGGGCACAGTGGTATAGTTGCTGTCTTTGGCAGAAGCGACGACATTGATTTTGCCTAGCCCTGCTTGCTCATAGCGTTTGGCTTCGCTGATGGCTTTTTTTGACCAAATGCCAGTGTCTAAATAATCGGCTTCCCCTTTGAGTAAATTCAATGGAATGGCTGAAAACTGCAAGCTTGCGCCACCTTGCAAAAATAGCACTTTATAATTGTCAGGAATGTTCATCAGCTTGCGCAAATCCTGCTCGGCTTTTGAGGCAATGCCCACAAATTCACTGCTACGGTGGCTCATCTCCATCACCGACATGCCTGAGCCATGCCAATTTAACAATTCGGCTTGCGCTTTTTGCAGCACCGCAGTCGGCATAGACGCTGGGCCTGCACAAAAGTTAGCAACACGTTGATCAAAGCTGACACTCATAGCACGTTCCTTTTTATCTTGTGAAATGTTATCGTGTGAAATGACATAAAAAAATACTTTACCACAATATGGCTAGTCGATGAATCATAAAGATGCGTCATCAATCGGCAGCTTTTAAGCTCAACTTGATAGCAACTGCCAAAGTTGGCGTTTTAGGCGATAATCATCGAGCATATCTACTAGATACGGCAGACGCTGTATCGGTTGTTCATCTAGACAGTCAGGCAGTGGCGTCAATGCCCCCACCTTGGGATTGCCTTGATTGATACGGTATAAAAACCCCGAAAACCCTGCGACTGCCATCGGATAGCTGCTCATTAATTGCACCGTAGCTTTGGGTAAATGCTGGCTATCGGTGAGCAAGGGAAAGTTAAAAAAATGCACTGACGCTTTTAACCCACTGATGATTTGTTGCCATAACTGGTGTTGGCGGCTGTCCGTCTGCAAAAAATGACTGTCAACCACCAGTGTCCACTCACCCACCACTATTGCCTGCACATCAAAACTGGCAGTGAGCAATTCATCATTGAGCTGTTCATTATTGAACTGTTCATTATTGAACCGTTCATCACTGTGCCCGGCATCACTGTGCCTATCATTATTTGGCGCAGGGTCACTTTTGAAAGATAAATCATGGGGTAAAGATGAATCATTGGGTAAAGGTAAATCATTGGGTAAAGCTACATCATGGGGTCGAAAATTTGCCAGACTCGCTGGGGGTAACTCTACTGCGCTATGAACGGCATCATCCGCAATAACAGGATGATTGAAGTCTGTGGTTGTATCAATGGGCGCAAGATTGCTAGTTAACCGAGTTTGAGCGGGTTGTAACTGCTGGGGCATGGCAGCAAGCGCGCAAGCCGCTTGATAGGAAGAAACAACCTCAAAATCTTCTACATTAGCAAACGTTTTGACAGGGCAATCTTGGCGCACCCAACGCGTAATACCCATCTGCGCCAGTATTTCACTTTGCCAAATTTCCAAAGTATGGTACTGCTGCTCATCAAGGGTAAGGTCAGGTACAGTCATACCAATGTTAACTCAAGTTGAATGGGGCAACGCATTGTAGCAACCTTATGGCAACCCAGCACCCCTATTAAAAAATTATACAATCGGGGTGAGCGGCACAGTGACATCCGCATTTTGCCCACGATGACGCAGATAATGGTCTAACAGCACAATGGCAAGCATGGCTTCTGCAATCGGCGTAGCACGCACACCGACACAAGGATCATGCCGACCTTTGGTGAGCATCTCTACTGCATTGCCGTGAATATCAATACTTTGACCTGGGGTGGTGATACTGGCAGTAGGTTTTAGCGCAATACTCACTACAATCGTCTGACCCGATGAAATTCCCCCTAAAATTCCCCCGGCATGGTTGGCATTAAAGCCGTCCAAGGTTAACTCATCGCGAGACTCATGCCCAAACTGTCCCGCCACTGCCATGCCATCGCCAATTTCAACGCCTTTGACCGCATTGATGCTCATCATCGCATGGGCAATATCCGCATCAAGCCTGTCAAACACAGGCTCGCCGAGTCCCACAGGCACACCCGATGCCAATATGGTAAGTTTTGCGCCACAGCTTGTCCCTTGCTCACGGCATTGGGTAATCAGCTGCTCAAACTTTGGCAAGGCGTCTATATCCGCACAAAAAAATGGGTTACTGTTGACAAATTCCCAATCAATCGTATCTTCAGGTATCTGTTTGGCAACCACATCACCAATTTGGGTCACATAACCGCGGACTTCTACCCCCAGCCGTTGTTTCAAATATTTCTTGGCAATCGCACCCGCTGCCACTCGCATTGCCGTTTCGCGCGCTGACGAGCGACCACCGCCACGATAATCGCGAAACCCATATTTCATGCTATAAGTATAATCGGCATGGTTGGGACGAAAGGTGTCTTTAATATCGCTATAATCTTTGGATTTTTGGTTGGTATTGCGAATCAAAAGCCCAATAGAAGTGCCTGTCGTTTTACCCTCAAACACGCCAGAGATAATTTCAACTGCATCGTCTTCACGGCGCTGGGTCGCAAATTTTGACGTGCCCGGCTTACGACGATCCAGGTCAATTTGCAGATCTGCTTCGGTTAAAGGCAACCCTGGTGGCACACCGTCAACGATTGCCATAAGTCCTGCGCCATGTGATTCGCCACAGGTGGTGACGGTAAAAACTTGCCCGATGGTATTGCCTGCCATTTACGCTCCGCTTAATTTTTCATCAATACTTACAAATCAAATAATAGATTTGTTGCACCCTGTTCATATATTGCTTTTTTAGCCATTATCTAACGTGTTCAAACAACAAGCCCAAACAACAAGTTAAAGACAGCAACCCCAAACAACCGCCTACTAAGAAGCATTCACATACTGCTCAAAATATGCCCGATTTTCCATTAATTCATCATAATCCATGGCAAAAACCCCATGTCCCCCATGCGCAAAGGTTAACCAATCAAACTGGATTTCAGGATAGGCTTGGCGCAGTGCCCATTCACTATCCCCCACCTCGCACACCAGCAAGCCGTCACGAGTTAGATAATCTGGGGCGTTGTATAAGATATGATGCACCAAATCCAAGCCATCTTGTCCCGCTGCCAACGCGTGGTCTGGCTCATGCAAGAACTCGGGTGGTAAATCTGCCATCGTTGCCGCATCGACATACGGCGGGTTGGTGACAATCAAATCATATTGATTTTCTGCAGGCACTTTTTCAAATAAGTTTGACTCAATCAAGTTGACCTGATGGTTCATGTGGTGATGTTCCACATTGACCGCTGCCACTTCTAGCGCGTTCTTGTCGATATCACTGGCATCGACCATTGCATCAGGGAAACGGCTTGCCAAGGCAATGGCAATACAGCCTGACCCTGTACACAAGTCTAGCATACGCTCTGGTTGTGCTAACTGCTTATCATACAATCCGTGGTCATGAAATTTTTTGTCATTAGTAGTGCCACTGATTTTTTCAACCAAATCATTCGGTTCAAAATACGGATAAAACTGCTGGCGAATCAGCTCAGCAATTGGCGAGCGCGGAATCAATACCCGCTCATCCACGTAAAATGGCAAATCGCAAAAATAAGATAAATTAATTAAATAACTCAAAGGTTTACGTTCAACGATACGGCGCTGCAACAATGTCAATACTTCTGATTTTTCGCTATTGGTCAGGCGACAATCTAAGATTTGCTCATCGGCAGACCAATCAAGCGATAAGGTTTGTAGCACAATGGCAGAAGCTTCAGCAAACTCATCTGTGGTACCTTGCGCAACTACCACATCGTGCTCCCGTAATTTACTGACCCCAAAACGGATAAAATCGCGAATCGTTTTTAGGCTTTGGTGGGCTTCAGCAAACTCTTGTTGCATGGTGTCAAAGATGTCATCTGATTCGCTTTCTTCATCCATATCAAGTGCTTGCAAATCGATTTGCAAGTCATCAAAATTTTGTGAATCTTGATTTTGGTCAAAAGATGGCGTGTGAGAAACATTGGCTGATGCAAATGGCGATGATGACATAGTGGTTAACCTAAAAAATTTTGAATTAAAATTATAATATACTTTGATTTTTTTACCAATTATTTAACGCGCTAAAGTTTTTTAACCAATTAAAGGTTTGCAGATTTGTACAATGCAATTTTTCATCATCGAGCTGTTCAATAAGCATGGTAAAAATAACTGTTGCGCAGGTCTAAATATTTTAAACATTTTTTTGGGTTAATTTTGCTATAAAAATACCGCTTGGTTAAAAAATTTTACCATTGTCTATCGCGCGATTTGTTAATGTTAAACTTATTGTCCCTTATTTTTATTTGTTATTGCCCATTATTGAGTCAATCTATGAAAAAATTTGTACTGTCTACCTTAGCTTGTCTGATTGCCAATCAAGCATTTGCAGCCACCAACACGGTCTCAGACACCACCGCCAAAACGGCACCCGCCACCAAAGCTGTGACCAAAACAACGACCACGACTAAAACTGCCACCACGAAAGCGGCGAGCACCCCTACCGCTAAAAAAACCACTACCGATAGTAAAACGGCTAAAAAACCGCAAACAGCCAAGCCCGCAGCTAACGTCACCCAATCTACCAGCACGCCAAAAGTCGCCTCGGCTGCTGCAATGACGGCAGCAACCGATATCCCTTTGACCCCAATCCCAGCCACCACCACGGCATTAGGTATTAAAGAAGATGCCACGCAAACAGGTATCGACAGTGACTATACCTCGGGTGCAGGTGTCGCAGGCGTGAGCTCTGAAGAGCTCAATAATACTACGACGGCTGCGCCAACTTTTGACCCGACGACTGTGGGTAACAATAAAACAGCAACGACACCTGCCAGTTTTTCTAACCTCAATTTGTCTGACTATGCACAGCTAGTCAATAGCGCCGACTGGAAACCCGGTCAAAATGTTAACTCAGCAACGACCTTAAAACTTCAAGCCTTGTTAGATTGGAATCATGCTTCACCAGGTCCGATTGATGGCGGCTGGGGTATGAATGCCAAAAAAGCGCTCAAAAATTTCCAAGCCATGCATGGACTACCCCAAGATGGTCGTATGAGCGCCGAAGTTTGGAAACTGTTAAATGAAAAAATCCCTGCCAATCAGCCTGTGTTGGTCGGTTATACCTTGACGCAAGAAGATATTAAAGGTCCGTATCAGCCAACACCGAGTGGTAGTGAAGCCAAATCTAAAATGAAAGGTCTATACTATCAAGACGTCCAAGAAATGTTGGCTGAACGTTTCCACATGGATATTCGCTATCTTAAAAAGCTTAATAGCGATAAAAAATTCACCGTGGGTGAAACCATCACCGTCTTTAACCCAGGCGCGCCACTCAATGAGAAAATCACCCGTTTAGTCGCTAAAAAAGCCGACAATATCTTGTACGCCTATAATGGCGATAGATTAATTGCCACTTATCCTACCACGGTCGGTAGTAGTGATACACCGTCTCCTACGGGTACCTTTAGTATTGTCAATCGCGTCAAAAACCCTTGGTACCGCGCCACTAGCGGTGAAGGCAAAGATAAAAAAGTGTTTATGTTGCCGCCAGGACCCAACGGTCCAGTCGGTGTGGTATGGATGGGACTGAGTAAACCCTCATACGGCATTCATGGCTCGCCCGTTCCTGAAGGCATTAGCCGTCAAGCCTCGCACGGCTGTGTTCGCTTAACCAACTGGGATGTGCTTGAAGTTTATGCCAATGTTGATACAGGCACCAAGGTAGATTTACAGTAGCTGTTGAGCCACAGCGTTTAGTACCGTAGTCTAGCGTGAGTGCTATACACTTTTAACCTTATTAGCGATAAAAAAACCGCTTAGCTATTATTAGTTAAGCGGTTTTAGTGATTTTAGTTATTTATCTAGCGTACTTTGTTATCGCGCAACTGGGGTTTTGGCAGTAGTCAGTGTTTGCATTTTTTTGGCGACAATCCATGCAATTGGAATAGATAGGATTAAGCCAACAATCGCTGTGGCTATAATGTGTGGAATTTGGTCAAAACCAGTTATAAGCGCAATGGTCATTAAAACACCGATAGTCACACCAGAAGCGATTGTAAAAATTACGCTAAATAATTGCCAGTTCATAACAATTCCTTATCATTGTGTAATTAGATGTATTTGTTAGGTATAGTTATAATCCAATCCCATACTCAAAACAAGGGAAAAAAAGATTAAACAAATGCAAAACCTAAAACAATTGGTTATCAATCCCACATTTGTAGTAAGGTTTAATTTGAATCAAATCTATCGAAAAATCCAAAAAACCCGCGTTTTTTTCCGATGAATGCGACTGAGGTTGAGGAATTTAATTGGCTTAGTCAACCTTGATGAAAAAAAATCCCACCCAGTTTTTTAGGTTTGATGGCACATTTTTTAGTAACTATTTTTAGTAACTATTTTTAGTAACTATGACCCAATAACATGACTTGGGTTAAAAATTTGGGTAAAAAAATTTTCTATAATCTGCTATGTTAGCGGTGTTTATCAATTGTTTAACACAGTAAAGGACAGGAGTATTTAACATGCACCAACAATTTTCTTTTTTTGCCGCTATTAAACCATCAACTAAGCTACTAGCTACTAAACGCCTAGCTATTAAACGCCTACAAAGTGCCGCTGCAGTCGACCCGACCGCGCGCAATGTCATTGTGGCGCGGGCGGTATCGAATACCTTGCAGCAATGCGTGGGCGAATTTGTTAAGTAAATATTAACTTGCTACTGAGTGTGCGCTACTATATAATAGCGCACCTTGTTTATACCAATATAGTTAGATGATTCTAACTTAGGTGCATTCAATCTCCTTGCTGTTGACACGGGGTCAACGGCTGTATAATCCGTGAGGAGTCTTTATGAGACATTATGAACTGGTATTATTGGTTCACCCAGACCAAAGCGACCAAGTGGTTGGCATGGTTGAGCGCTATATCAACTTAGTAAAAGAACAAGGTGGTGCTATCCATCGCCTAGAAGATTGGGGTCGTCGTCAGTTAGCTTACCCAATCAACAAAGTTCACAAAGCTCACTATGTGCTATTAAATATTGAAGCGGGTCAACAAACGCTTGATGAGCTTGAAGAATTATTCCGTTATAACGATGCTATCATCCGTAGCTTAGTTATCCGTCGTGACGAAGCGATTACTGAAGAATCACCATTAGCAAAAAGTGCTGAAGAAAAACGTGCTCGTAAAGCTTCACGCCGTAACGATACAGCTCAAGATGACTATCAATCAAATGATGATGAGTCAGAAGTTGATGCTGATGACAACAACGACGAATAATTAAGGAGACTAATCATGGCACGTTTTTATCGCCGCCGTAAATTTTGCCGTTTTACTGCTGAAGGCATTACCCATATCGATTATAAAGATATCGAAATCCTAAAACAGTATGTCACTGAAAGTGGCAAAATCGTACCAAGCCGTATCACTGGTACTTCAAACAAATATCAACGCCAATTGGCTGTAGCAATCAAACAAGCGCGTTATCTTGCGTTGGTTCCTTACACTGACAGCCAAAAATAAACCGAGGAGTGATATATGCAAGTTATTTTATTACAACGTATCGCTAACCTAGGTAAACTAGGCGATACTGTTAATGTAAAAGCAGGTTACGGTCGTAACTTCCTTATACCACAAGGTAAAGCATTACCAGCCACTGCTTCTAACATCGAAAAATTTGAAGCACGCCGTGCAGAACTTGAAAAAGTAGAAGCTGATGAATTAGCCGCTGCTAATGCCCGTGCTGAAGCGCTACAAGACGTCAATGTTATCATCCGTGCAAAATCAGGTGATGAAGGCAAACTATTTGGTTCTATTGGTACTCGCGATATCGCCGATGCCTTAACCAAATCTGGTTTACCTGTTGACCGTTCAGAAGTTAAATTGCCTGAAGGTACATTACGTCAAATTGGCGAATACAATGTTGATATCCAATTACATCACGATGTAATGATCAACATCCAAGTCACTATCTTGGCAGAAGATTCAGCTGCTTAATTGATAGTTTACTTTAAAAAAGAGATGGCTTTGCTGTCTCTTTTTTTTATTGTTTGCGGCGTAAAAATTCAACAAAAAAGCCTAAAATTCAAGCTGATTTCATTCAAAAAAATTGCCGTTTTTTTATATTTTTCTCATTAGAATTTGGATGGTTTTTTCGGTATATTGTCTGTTCTATTTCGATGCGTGTGTCAGACTCACAATTTGCAACCGATAACTTTTAGCAAACTTTTGCCCTTTCAAACTATTTAAAATAACTTTATCACAGGTCATCATGGCAGACGATAAAACCAAAGACAACGATCTTAAGACTACTTCGCTGACGCAGCACCCACCGCACAGTATGGACTTAGAAAAGTCCGTCCTAGCGTCGCTGATGAGCCTTGAAGAGTCGTTTGATCGCATCTCAGATATTATTACCAAATATGATTTTTATGCACAGCGCCATCAATATATTTTTGATGCCATCTCTCATCTTGCCAATGCCAATGAGCCGTATGATGCCACCATGGTGATGGACTGGCTCGATATGCAAAAACTGCTTGAGCCTGCGGGGGGTAGCGATTATCTAGGCGACATCCTATCACAAAGCCCAGCGACGCTGTTTAACTTGACTGCTTATGCGCAGCGGGTCAGGGAATTTTCGACTTTACGCCAAATCATCAAAGCCGGCAGTCATATGCTAGAGCTTGCCTTTGACCCAAAAAATCAAAGTGTCAGTGATATTTTAGACACCGTTGAAAGCGAAATTTTTGCCATCAATGAAACCCATAGCCGCCAGTCAAAACACAAGGGTCCTACCCAACTAAGCGATGTTATCACCAATGTCGTCAACAATATCCAAGAACTTAAAGACCATCCTGAAGGGATGATTGGGCTTAAGACCCCGTTTGAAGAACTCAATAACAAAACCCAAGGGCTACAAGCGGGCGATCTCATTATCGTGGCAGCGCGTCCTTCGATGGGTAAAACCACATTTGCGATGAATTTGGCAGAGAGTATTTTATTTCATACCGATTTACCTGTGGTGGTGTTTTCGATGGAAATGCCTGCCGAGTCAATTGTGATGCGTCTATTGTCCTCTTGGGGGGCTATCAACCAAACCCATTTGCGCTCAGGTCAAATGAACGAAGATGAATGGGGTAAACTCTCCAATGCCATCGCCCATCTGCATGCTAAAAAATTGTATATCGATGACAGTACTGCACTGCCGCCATCTGAGGTTCGTTCGCGCTGTCGCCGTATTGCCAAAGACAATGATGGCAAACTTGGGATGGTAATGGTCGATTATCTACAACTGATGAAAGTCCCAGGCTTGGGCGACAACCGCGTGGGTGAGATTTCGGAGATTTCACGAAGCTTAAAAGCGCTTGCCCGTGAGATGAATTGCCCGGTGGTCGCTTTATCACAGCTGAATCGAAGTTTGGAGAATCGACCCAACAAACGCCCGATTATGTCGGACTTACGCGAATCGGGTGCCATTGAGCAGGATGCCGATTTGATTATGTTCATTTATCGTGATGAGGTTTATAATGAAAATAGCGATGCTAAAGGCACAGCTGAAATCATTATCGGTAAACAGCGTAATGGACCTATTGGGACAGTGCGCCTATCCTTTGAAGGGCAATTTACCCGTTTTGGTAACCTAACCCCTGAATTTTACCAAACCGCTTCCTTTAGCGAACCTGATGATTGACTTCCTCCCCTCCCTAAAGCGAGGGGATTCCTTCTGCAAGACGGTGAAGCC
>OFDC01001029.1_pt1 | contig 16503 bp, 9 predicted proteins | sample 1520941 | NCBI WGS metagenome assembly OFDC01 (sample SAMEA94258168, study PRJEB24077) | hot springs metagenome | biome: Aquatic biome; feature: Water | place: India | collected 2012-12-06 | depth 5 m | reverse complement strand
GCGTCAAGCTAACCCGCTGATACCACTCACCTTAATTTCGGATCAGGCTCTCAGCGTTGCGATAAAACTGTCGGTCCTTCGCACCGGGATGAATGGGTGGCATGTCCTTAAACTTGGGCGGGATCTCAATCATCGCTTTGGCGATCATCACCGCGACCGGATTCAGGTCTGACCCATAAGCAGGCAGGCCTAGCCGCTGTGCCTCGAGCGGGATCGACCCGCCACCCGAGAACGGGTCATACACCGGCGGAAGTTCCCCGCCGCAGCTCTTGCGGATTTCGGCTCGGGCCTCTTCCAAGACCTCTTCGTTGGTGGAATTTTCCCACTTCACCAGTTTCTCGATGATCGCAAACAGCCGCTTACGCTCAGCCTCCTGATCCTCGTGGGTGGGAAACTTGTCCGGGTGGCTCGACGGATCATCCACCAACTGGGCGAAAAGCACGGCGCGACAAGCCGCAAGCGGCCGCCGCGCCCACCAGAGGTGCAGCGTGGACGGATGCCCGTGCCGGATCGACTTCTCACGCGCCGAAGCTTCGTTGATAGCTTCAAGCGGAATGGCGACTTCGATCAATTTCTTTTTGTAGGGGGTGGTCAATCGAAATCTCCAATCGATCGGTAGTGCAAGTTCAGTATGCCGGGTTACTCGATCCAAAGCTCAGCGACGATCAATGCCTTGGTTATCCTCAGGCCACGATCCCGTTGTCGCAAAGCTTGAGCATCTTCTCCCGCACCAGCTTTGCGCGCTTCTCAAGGAAATCGGTGTAGCTGTCGGCCACCATCTCATCGTAAGGGATCAGATGACTGGACAACCGCTGGCGCACTTCGGCCTCGCCGAGCGGCGTGCCTTCGAGCCTTTCGGCGAGATAGCGCTCCGGTTCCTTATCCGAGATATTCCGGTTGGTCTGCCAGGTGACCAAGGCGCAATTGAGCGACCGGTAGATTTCGGAGTCCGACACTCCTTTGCGTGTGAGGTGAGCATCCGGGAAGAGATGGTGATACTCACGGCGCGGGAGGTTCGCACGGCTCACCGTACTGCCATCTGCCAGGTCCAGCCCCCCTTCATGCAGCGCAAGTGCAAGGATAGCTCGGCCGAGGCGATCTTTGTTTGTCGGCCAGCGCGCGGCGATCAGTTCATCGGTATGGGGAAGTGGGTATTGAGCCTCGTCGAAGATCGCAGGCAGTGCAGCGTCAGCCGAGGCGATGACAGCTCGCAGTTCGAGATAGTCCGATAGAGCCCGGGAATTTGTCGATTTCTCGTAGCGATTGGAGAAGAAGGCGCGCCAGAGATACTTTCGCAATATGGTTCGCGCACGGCCTTCAGCATCGAGACCCTGAGGCGCCCGCGACCAGAGCGCCGTGAGCACCGGCAGCACGACATCGGTCGGCAACCGCTTGGCGTCGAAGACTCGTTCCTCTTCAAGGAAGGTCACTGTGCGCTGCACCCCCAGCAGCAGCTCCTCCCAATGTGCCAGCAGCGCTTCGCCGAAACCCTTGGCGAGATAGGTCGCATTGGTCGGCGGCTTGTCCTGCAACAGCGCGCTTGCATACAGCACCAGGTCTTCCGGCGGATAGTAAGCCGCAATGCCGGGGCACGCTTCGCGGCAGGCACCGACCAGCTCGTGGAGCGACTGCCCCATCGCAGCCTCGACTTGCGCTACCACAATGTCATAGGTCGATAGTGGTGCCGCCGAGGTGTTCATCTTGATGAAAACGTCGAGCGCCGTGTCCTTGCTCGTTGTGACCGGAAGCGAAAGATAGGGCATGTTGAAGGTCGCGAACGTCTCACGAACCTTGGCGCGGATCTCACCAATCGCTTCGCGCTCGTCGGCATCCGGGATCGCGATCTTTGCCCAGGCCTTGTAGCGGTCATTGGCCTCGTCGCCCGGCGCACAGAGATCGAGCGGAATCATTTGCCGGCTCCAGAGCTGCATCGGATCGTTGGCCCAGAACGGACGCGTCTCGCTATCGCCAGGCTTCTTCCAGCGCCCAATCGAGTCGACAAAAAAGGGCATGCCGGAATCCTCGTCCGGCTTCAGATACAGGAAATAGGTACGGTCCTCGTAATTGTTGTGCAGGCCACGCCACAGCGCGGTCAGGCGCTGCTGGCCGTCGAGCAGATGCTCCGTGATCCGCTCACCATTGGTCGGTGCCCCCACGATCGGGCGCGAGATGAATGGCTCTTCGTTGCCAATTTCCAGGATCAGGACAGCGCCCAACGGCAGACGGCGCAGGATCGTGTTGAACATCTGAGTGACGTTGCCATGGCCCCATGCCTCGAAACGCTGGAAACGCGGCAATACGGTCTGACGCGTACGCACGCGGGCGAACCAGTCAGGCAGCAGTCGATTTTGTGCATTGATAGTCATGGGCTACCTTTCAAGCCGGTGCGGCCGAGCGTTCAAGCAGGCGCGGAAGATGGAATTGGATGGCGGTTTCGAGGAACGAGGGCTCACGCTCGACCAGCGGGCCGCGAATGTAGCGCGGCTCATGGGCATAGCCGCTGCTGACCGGCACCACCGCCAGGATGAACTTCTCCGGCTCATGCAGCGAGGTGATGATTTCCTGCCGGGTGATCATCACGCTATCCGCGCCATCGATCCGGCCCTTGACCTCAATGAAGCGCAGATGACCCGTGGTTGGATCGTGCGAGGCTATGTCATAGCCGATCTTCTGCATCGAAACGTCGGTCGGGATGTTACCGAGAGCCCGCTCAGCTGCTATCACCGCCTCCATCGCGGCCAACTCGATGGCCCGGCGCGCTGCGGGATCTTCCGAGAAATGGTTGCCGATGGGCCCTGCGTTCTGCGCTTCCAGCAGCCCACGCGGGATCACCACCATGCCGCCGCGGACCCGCGGTGGCTGCGATGAAATGAACCGTTCCTTCTCGAGCTGCTCCATCCGCCGCTTCTGGCGCTCAGCCAGATCTTCGGCGCGGCGCTGCGCGTTCTGCCAGTTGAGCCGGGTCTTTTTGCCTGCCTTCTCCTCCTCCTTGAGCTCGAAGGCCCGTGAATCCCAGTAATTGATTTCCTTCTTGAGCCGGGCGCGGACCTCCTGCTCAACCTTGTCGATTTCAGGGAGGCGCCGTGCCTTCACCTCAGCAACATGATGCTGCGCCAGTTCGACCGTTGCGAAACGGATCGCCGTCTTCTCCAGATCCGTCGTCAGCCAGCCTTCATCCAAGTGGCTGCGCACCGCAGCGATTTCGTCAGGCGTTGCCGGGCGCAAGTTCAGGTGCGGCGCAATCCCTGCATTGGTGGTATTGCCAGCCTTGTCGATCGCGGCGAATTGCAGCTTCTGCGACAGGGTATGCGGTTTGCCGAGGCTGGTCAGCCTGCCATCCTGCACGCTGTGTTCGAGCAGGAAGACAGCCGACAATGCCTCCCCAGTGTCGGTGTCGTCGACCAGAATCGCGCCTTGGCGCATGATCTGCTCATATTGCTCGCGGATCAGACTGATGACCGCTTCAAGCAGCGGATGGCCGGGACATACGAACGCCGCCACGGGCTGCTGATTGATCTTGTCCTTCTCGAAACAGATCCGCTCATACTGCTTCTGGATCGGTGCGCCGGTTCCGATCTGGCGATCCCGCTCGCGGATACGGACCGGGACGTGGGTGATTTCCCAGCGTCCCTCTTCGCGCCGCTTGATGCGGCCGCCCAGATGCTGGAACGCCTCGACGAAGAAGCTCTGGATATGGTGCGGCTGCAGCCGCAGCGCCTCTGCGCGCTCCATTTCCAGGCGCAGCTCTTCAACCCGCGCTTCCGGCATCGTGTCGTTCGTCAGCGCGCGCCGGCGCAGCAGTTCAAGCAGATGGGTCTGATCGACGGCGCCATCGACTTGTTGGAACAGCCGCGCCTTGACCTCTTCCTGCTCGCCATACTGGATCGCCTGGAACAGCAGATCCTTGAGCGCGGTGCCCTCGAACAGTTCACCCAGCACGTCATAGACGCGTCCGCCCAGCGCTTCGCGTGCCGCCTCCAGCTTTTCAAGGAGGCGCGCATAGACCTCGCCTTCACGGGTGTCGGCCGCAACCAGATTCCAGAGGTGGCAGACCTCGGTCTGGCCGATGCGATGGATGCGCCCGAACCGCTGCTCGATCTTGTTGGGGTTCCACGGCAGGTCGTAATTGACCATGAGATGGCCGCGCTGAAGGTTAACACCTTCGCCCGCCGCATCGTTGGCGATCAGGACCAGCATGTCCTTGTCCTGCATGAACCGCTCGACCACCTTGCGGCGTTCCTCACGCGAGACCCCGCCATGGATCACGTCGACGGCCTCGGCATTGCCAATCCGTGCGCGAACCTTGTCGAGCAGGTAATTGAGCGTGTCCTTGGGCTCGGTGAAAATGATCAGCTTGCGCCGATTGCCCGCCGCATCGACCATCAGATCGTCATCGAGAATTCGGTTGAGCTGACTCCATTTGGTGTCGACGCCCGAGCGCAGCACCCCCAGCGCCATCGATTCCAGACCCTTGAGTGTCTCGACTTCGAGCGCCAGCTGTTCGACCGTCTCCGCGGTCGTGGCGCCGGTCGAGATCAGGTCTTCGAGTTCGTCGATCTCATCCTGACCATATTCGTCGATATTGCCGAGCATGTCGGGATTGACCTTGGGCACGGCGAAGTCCGCCCGACGACCGCCGTTAGCGAGGCGCGCTTCGCCGAGTTCCGTCTCTAGACGCTCGCGGCGACGCTTCAGGGACTGGTATATCGCAGCGGGCGATGATGCGAGCCGTCGCTGCAGGATCTGGAGCGCGAAGCCGACATTGTTGCGCTTCTTGCCATCCCCCTCGGCGAAGCGCTGGACCCGGTTCATCTCGGTGCGCACATATTCTGTTACGGCCGTGTAGAGCGCAGCCTCACCCTCCGAGAGTTCATACTTGACCGTATAGGCCCGGCGCTCCGGGAATAGCGGCCGTCCGTCAAAACGCAGCAGCTCCTCCTTGGTCAGTCGCCGCATCATGTCGGCCGTGTCGGCATAATGGACACCGTCACGGAACCGGCCCTCGAACCGATCACCATCGAGCAGCGCCATGAACAGCTGAAAGTCCTCTTCCTTGCCGTTATGCGGCGTCGCGGACATCAGCAGCAGGTGACGGCAGACCTGACCAAGCTTCTGGCCGACCTGATAGCGCCGGGTGTATTTGACATCGCCGCCGAAGTAGGTCGCCGACATGCGGTGCGCTTCGTCGCAGATGATGAGGTCCCACTCGCGGGCGCTCATCAACTTCTCCTGCAAATCCTCGTTGCGCGCCAGCACATCGAGCCGGACGATAAGCCGATCGCGGTCCGTGAACGGATTGCCCGAGCGCGAGGTCTCGATCATGTCCCGGGTCAGAATGTCGAATTCGAGGTTGAACTTCTGACCGAGTTCGTCCTGCCACTGCTCGACCAGACTGCCAGGCGCAACGATCAGGCAGCGCTCAAGATCGCTGCGCGCGATCAGCTCCTTGATCAGCAGCCCGGCCATGATCGTCTTGCCAGCCCCGGGATCGTCGGCGAGCAGGAAGCGCAGCGGCTGACGCGGCAGCATCTCGCCATAGACCGCCGAAATCTGGTGCGGCAGCGGGTCGACCATGCTGGTGTGGATGGCAAGATAGGGGTCGAAGTAATGAGCCAGCTTGATCCGGTTCGCCTCGGTCACCAGACGCAGAAGCGCACCGTCGGCATCGAACGACCAGGGACGGCCATTCTGCTCTACCTCCAGGCGATGCTGGTCATCCCGGTAGAGAACAGACTCGGCAACGGTTCCATTATGATCGCGGTACACGACGTTGATCGCCTGATCGCCGATCCAGTCGACCGAAATGACGTGAACGGGCTGGTTCGAAGCAATGCCGCGCACCGATGCACCGTTCTTGATCTCTTCGAGCTTCGCCCCCATCGGTACTACCGTCCCCTGTCCACGTCCTAAAGCTGGAACTCGGCGCGTTCGAGCGCGACCAGCGTTTCTTTGCGGTTCACGTTCACGATGTGCTGGGTCAGCGCGCTGCGCTTTGCCGCATCATCAAGCAACCCTAGCCTTTTCAATACATAAAACAGCATTGCATATCGCACGGAAAGCACAGATGTCCCCCCCTCGAAGCCGTAATCTTTAGCGACAACCCTCTTCTGCCCCTCATTGAGATCGGGATGCGGACCAATGATCACCTCGAAACAGTTGTTCCACAGCCAGTCATTTTCACCGGATTCTCCGGGCTCACCCTTGGCGCCAATCTCCAGAATCCGCGGAAGAAGGAAGTCCTTGAACTTGGTCTCGACGTGGCAAAATCCCCGAACATGCCAGCGGAACCCGTCATAACCGAAGGCGTGGGGAGTCATGCGTCGCCAGATGGGATCGGGGCGAGACTTGTTCATTGACTGATAGAACACTTCAATCGACCGGTTTTCGCGCACCGCTTCGAGGACTCGCCGCAGGATCGAGATATCGATCTCGCGCTTAGGCGTAAGAGCCACGTCAGCTCTCGGCATGTCAGAAATCCAGGATTCGGTGGCAGGCAGCAATCCTTCGGAGACTGCCCGCATCTGCGAAAGATATTTGTAGGGATCCGGATCGAGGAAACGCAGCACAAAGTTTTCAGCTGCTACATACCGCTTTGCCCGCGTATCGTAGACCACGTTGCCCGGAGCACGGTCCTGATACATCGCCAGATCCTTGGATGCCTGCGGCGTCGAGACACCGAAACACTCAATGATATCAGCGCGATTTATCGTGCCTTCCCAGAAGAGGCGGAACTCGATGAACTCCAATCGTTGCTCGACACCCCAGCGCACCCGGCGGCTCTCCATACATATAGAAACTATGCGAACCTTGACCCATAATCCGGATAGTTTATATTCCTATCCCATAAGTCGAGTCAAGGAAGCGCAGGATGGCAGACCGGTATGTAACGAAGCACCCGAATGGCTGGGCCGTAAAGGCCGCAGGCGCACAGCGCCAGTAGCGTGCATTCGACCCAGCGCTCCGCCGAGCAAGCCGCCAAACAGATTGTGCGCAATCTCGGCGGCGGAGAGGTCCGCATCCAGGGCCAGAACGGACGATGGCGCGATTCGGACACTGTCGCGCCGGGTAACGATCCCATGCCTCCTCGGGACACGAAGTCCTGAACGAGAGACAAGGACATCAAAACTTAGGAGCTCGGATCGCGCCACCCGACAACGCCAATCTGGTCATCAACACCGAGGCCGAGCAGATCATCATCGCCGAGAGAAGGTGCGCACATCGGCCCTGGATTGCCTGTGTTCGCGGACAGCGCAGGTGGCCTGCAAGATGCCGCAATTCGGAAACCCATGCGCGAAATCCTTATAGGGGGCGAAGCGGTTTTCCGCGAACGCGCACGCCTTCTCCGCGTCCAGCTCGAGCGATGAGGACACAATGACCGACCAATCTCCGCCATCTGCTGCTAATCATGCCGACCTGCCCATCGAACAGCCCGCGCAAGATTTGTACGGCATCGATCCTTTCGTACGCTCCCTCGCGCGAAGCGTACGAGGAATGAAGAGCCCGCAAGGCATCGTCATCGGGCTCAATGGACCATGGGGATCCGGAAAGAGCAGCGCGATCAACCTCCTTCGCCATCACCTCGCGGAGATGGTCGAGAACGAAGATGTCGAGATCGTGACCTTCAACCCTTGGTGGTTCCGGGGCGAGGAAGCGTTGGTTCTGGCATTCTTCCGAGAGCTCTACACGGCAACCAAGCCGGCCCTCGGTGATCGCGCGAAGAAATCGCTCTCGAAGCTGGGCGCACGCCTCCTCAAAGCCGGCAGCGTGGTTGCACCGGCCGCCGACGCACTTGGCGCGTCGGGCGCCGGGTCGATCGCGGCAGGCGCCATGTCATGGCTCAGCGACATGATCGAAGACGGCGAAAGCGTAGAGGATCTGCACAAGCAGCTGTCCTCCGCACTCGCCGCCCAGGCCAAACGGTTCGTGGTGATCATTGACGACATCGATCGGCTAGCTCCCGATGAAGCGCTCGCCATGTTCCGATTGGTCAAGTCGGTTGGTCGCCTTCCGAACGTGATCTACATCCTAGCTTTCGACCGCCTCCTTGCCGAGAAGGTGGTCGCCGAGCGCTTCCCCTCAGAAGGCCCTCACTATCTCGAGAAAATCGTCCAAGCCTCATTCGAGCTTCCCATGCCACTGATCGAGGATCTGCACGCGCAGGTTCGGAATCTGATATTCAGCATCAGCCCACCGGACGACGAAAGCGTCGTTCACGTCATGAACCTGTTCCATGCAGTGCTCACTCCCGAGATCAAAACCCCACGGGACGTCGTGCGTTTCGGCAACGCCTTCACCGTCACGTGGCCCGCTGTGGCCGGTGACGTGGATCTTGGCGACTTCATTGCCATCGAGGCGCTGCGGCTCTTTCAACCCGCATTGCACAAGGCGATCCGCGAGAACCCGTCTTTACTATGTGGCTCCGCTCAGATGGGTTATCCCTCCCAGGTAACCGGCGACGAGCTTGACGCAATACTCCTGTCGAGCGTCTCGGACAAACCGCACTATCGCCAGGCTCTCATGCGGCTTTTTCCAAAGCTACAGAGCATTTGGGCTAACAGCTATCACTCCGGAAGCGACGTGCTGAAGCGCCGTCGAGCCTGCTCGAGCGAGCATTTCTCAACCTATTTCCGTTTCGGGCCGACCGACGACATTGCGTCTAAAGCGGAGGTCACGGCGCTGCTTGGTGCCGCGAATCATCCGGATGCTTTCAAGTCTCAGCTGCGCAGCGCACTGACGAAACATCGCCGCAATGGCGGCACCAAAGCCGGACCGCTCCTCGATGCGCTTTCGATCTACGGCACCACTGTCCCAATTGAAAATGTGCAGACCCTGCTCACCTCGCTGTTTGAGTTAGGGGACGAACTCGATGTGGACGCAGACGAGGGGAGAGGCTTCATCGGGGTCAGCAATGACCTGCGGATGCATTGGGCGATGCGCGCGATGCTGTTTGATCGGACTACGCTCAAGCAACGCTCCGCTATTCTGATGCAAGCGGCCAAATCCTCAAGTCTCTCTTGGTTGGGTAGCCTCGCCGCCTCCGCGTGGGATGATCACAACCCTCGCGAGGGTAAGGAACCGGAGGCTGAGGAGAAGTGCCTCACGACGGCCAAGGATGCTGCGAAGCTGGCCAAGATGGCGGTTTCCGCCATCGAAAGAGCCGCGGCCTCTGGTACTCTTATCGAGCATCGCAACCTTGCGCGGCTGCTCTACATCTGGCGTGACTTGAAACAGGATGACGGTAAAGGCGTTCTCGAGTGGACAACTGAACAACTCGCCGATGATCACGCCGTCGCTTGCTTTGCGCGGGCCTTCACTAGCTACAGTTGGGGGCAGAGCATCGGTATTGCAGGGCTAGGCGATATGGTCGCAAAGCGGAGCGACCGCGCATCGGTCGCGGCGATCCACACATTGCTCGATCGGGATTTCTTCCGCTCTCGGCTTGAAGCGCTAGAGGAAAAAGGTGTGGCGAACGAGAATGATGCAGTCGCGATAAGTCGCTTCCTAAGTGCATGGAGGCATCGCGATGAGCATGGGGATTAGAGCTACTCGGCCCCCAATAGTCAGTGTCGGCTGACGACCCAAATTAAGTGGTCCGTTGGAACGTGCGGAGACGTCAGGAAATAGTAGGTCCGAGACCGTGCGACCGACTACCGAATATCTGTGTCCCAATAATGCACTGAGGCCGGCCCTGTGCAAACGCCACTCTCAGCTGCAGTCCCGACCGCAAGCACGCGAGCCGAAAGCAACTGCCAGGAGGGTCAGAAACAGGCCCGGACATCTGAGCCGAGACGGCTCCCGACTAACATACGTCGTTCGGACGAAGCATTCGGCACGACAGCTCACGCCGGAAGGGAACGATCACCTGCTGCACAGATGCTCATCACTCGCCACGACCATCAAGGCTGGTGTCAGCCGCGTTGATGGCCGAGACGCATCGCGGATTGGCGGCCCCACCGCGAGAGCGCGATCGTGCGCCCACCGCACGACGCGGAGCAAAGCCTCTGTCCCGACCAGCGAAGGAACATTGTGAACCGGCCAGCTGGCCGCACTAGTGAACGGATACCCACGCAGGCCCAGCGCCTGCGATCAGGTCAGCAGGACAGGTGCCCCCCATGACAGGATGCTGCCGATCTGGGCGTGTTGGTGCCGGATGCGATCGTGTAGGCCGAGATCATCGCCGAGCAGGGCGACGAGCTCGTCGCATAAAGGGCCCGGCTGCGCGAGCCCGCGCACGGTGCTGCGATAGGCATCGGCCACAGGAGCATGGGCCAGTTCGAGCGCCAGCTTCGCGCCGAAGGCGAGGCCCGTGTACATGCCGATCGGCCACAAGTGGGCGATCACCTGCTGTCTGGGCGTGGTCAGTTCGTGGGACAGTCCGATCCGGGCAATTCCGCCGCGGACCTGGGTCGCCGCCCCACTGCAGACGTTGAGCACGAGCAGCCGCCGACCGTCGCCACCCGCCGGGATCCGGCGCAGCGCCTCGGCGCCGACAATCCTGTCACCAATCGCGAGGCCGCTCTCCTCAAGCCGATACGGCGAATGCTCGCCGTGGCCGATGACCCACAGCAGGTCCGCCTCCGCCTGCTCGTAGAAGCGGACGAACGCCTCAGGATCGTCCCCGTCCGTTCCGATGTCCAAGAGCCAGCCGGCCTGAGCCGCGACGCGCTCGAGTGCCTCGACCTCGTAGCCCGCGTGCATCGTGGAGCCGGGCCAGATGGCGACGCGCCGAATCGGACGGTCGGGCAGCGCCTGGCGCAGGCTCACCTCCTGCGCCACGGCTGCGTCCGTCTCCAGTGCGACCAGTGCGCCGATCGGGACCGGGAGCGCTGGGATGGGGAGCAGGGAGCGCGCGGCCGTGTCCTGGGGAAGCGCATCGCGAAGCCTTCCGGGCTCGAAATGGACGCGGACCGCGGCCTCGAATTCCTGGCCCGCCGCCTCGTCAGGCTGGCCGAGCCGGTCATGGGCGATGACGGGGAACTGGTCGCCCACGCTGCCGACCCGATGGAAGTCGCGTTGAGCCCGGGATGCCGCTGCCATCATCCGCTCGAAGCTGCCGGTATTCTCCTCGCGCCGAATGACCAAGCGACCACCGGGCCACACATAGCCGACGCCGTGGCGATGGGCCGTCGCCACCACGAGGACATCGCCGTCGCAGCTTCGACCGCCGGCGGGCGCGTACCATGCACCCAGGAGATCGAGGAAATCGTCGACGGTGCCATGCTCGGTCAGCATGTAGATGAGCGGATGGATGATCGAGACGCGGCTCTCGAGGGATGCGAGCGCGCTGGTAGGGCTTTCCGCACCCGTACGGTAGAAGGCCGCCAAGGCGGATGTGGCCTCGAGGATCTCTGCGCGCCGCGCGGCCCAGTCCTCGAGCGAGGCGACCGAGGCTGCGAGAACCTGCAGCAGCAGGTGCTCGGTTAGCAAAGGCCGCCACGCGTCGAGCAGTTCGAGCGCCCAAGAGCGCACGTCCCGTCCCGTGAATCGATGGGCCTCGGTGATCATCAGGATGCCGATGCGGGCTCGCGACAGGCCCGGCAGCGGCTTGTCCCACAGGCCCATCAAGACGAGGACCCATCGCTCGGCTTGCGGAGCCCCGGCGTTCACGGCCCAGTTAGCAAGCGAGGTGAGCCCCCCGATGCATTCATCGGGATCAACGTCGAGCAGGAGGGCGTCGTGGCAGGCCTGCCAGCACAAGTCGGCGATCGCCGTGGAGACTTCATCGAGGCCACCGAACCTTCTGGCCAGAAGAAAGACTGCGTCGGCCCAGCGGGGCAGGTATTTTAGGCTGAGGGTCTGGTATTCAGCTGCGCCGAGCGAGTCCGGCGGGAAAAAGGACCAATGGACGTCAAACACTCTACCGCGACGATCGCAACCGCGCGCGATGGTCCACATCACCCAGCCATAGCAGTCCCCGTTCAGGCCGTGGGCCAGTGTGAGTTCGATCGGCAGGAGGCCGAACAGAAAGCGGAACAGGTCGATGGTATCGGCCTCGACGCTGATCTCGTCGACCGCTACGAGGCTACTGATGTCGTCGGCGACCGCTTCACTGAAAGCGAGGAAGCGGTCCATGCCGGCCTCGGCCGCCCGGCGCTGGGCGATGACGAGCCCCAGGATCCGGGCGCGGCTCGCTTCATCCGACCAATCGAGGCGCTGGTCCCAATCCAATATCTCGGGATAGGCTGCACTGGTGCGCGGGAATTGGCCTCGGATTGTCATACCAGACGATTGACCGATCTGCTCCTCAGTCACAATCCCTGATCGTCGGTAGCAATGTGCGCCCTTAGCGCGTCTCGCCGCGCGACAACGCAAGCTAGCGTCAATCGATTATATTCTCTTGATGTTCCATTCGCGCAGGCCCGCCCCTTCGCTGCGAGGGAAGCAAGCATGATCCAGATTTCATTATTTCTGGCTTTCGGTCTTGCCAGAGAGTCGGAATTCTGTATTTCTGCCTTTGGCGTTGCGACCATGGAGTGGTCGCCGCTTGAGGATCCTCGCCATGGCCAGCCGGCAGACCGATGCAACCGAGCAGGAATCCGGGTCCGACAACGACAAGGGAAAGACGCTAAACTTCAAGGTCAGCGAAGAATTCAAGCGCGAGTTCAAAGGTTTTGCAGCGTCTCATGGTCTAAGCATGACCGACCTCCTCAAGGAAGGCTACGCGCTCTCGAAGAAGAAGCGGCAAAAATGATCCAACGTCAGCCCTGGCGGCCGGCCGCATCCTCACTGTGGAGACGGCGATGACGCTCCACAGCCCCGGCGCCAGTTTCGTCGGCGCAGAGTGGCTATTCGCCATCGGCGGCGGTGGCGATCTTCCCATTGTCGACGGCCTAATTGCGATTGCGGACTACGTACCCGACGGACGCCCGCCCGAAGAGGTCGCTGTGGTCGAGAAGGCGGCGGCCTATGGCGCGCGCGCGGTCTTCTTCGAAGCCGGACGCCATGGCCGCGCACCGGTAGCGCAGGCGCTGATTTTCGACACAACCGATCACGGCGATGATGGGCAGTTCGCGGAACTCCACAAGCGCTTGTGGAGCTGGGGTGGCGTTCCCATCGTCTATCGGGCCGGGCCCGGCCGCATTCAGCTATTCCGGTGTGCGCACGAGCCCGACTTTCTCGGGCCGGACGGCACGCCCGTCTGCCGGCCGATCCGAACCTTGACGATCGGCGCGGAGATCGCCGCCCAGGACGTGTGGTGGGATGCGAGCCGCATCCGCAACGGAGCGATCTGGGACGATCCCGATGCCTGCCGGCTGATGTTGTCAGCGAAGAAGTCCGCCCATCGCAAGCTTGTCGAGGAAGTGCGTGGGCTCGCGAAGCAGATGGGCGAGCGCAAGCTGCTAGACGCAGGCTTGCAGCGGCGGCTTCTCATCCTGTCGCTGCTGATCGCCTATCTGGAAGAACGCTCGGTGCTGTTGCCCGACGACTTCGATCGGGCCCTTCCCGGCGCGACGCAGTTCTTCCAGGTGCTAGGAAATGGTCCGGCGCTGGTGAGCCTGCTAGAAGCGCTCGAGGAACGCTTCAATGGCCACGTCTTCCGGTTGAAGGAATCCGAGCGGGCGGCTCTGACCGCCAGTGAGGGGCTCGCAAGCTATGCACGGCTTGTCGAGGGATATGAAGATTCGTCGGGGCAGCTTAGCCTGTGGCGGCTCTACTCGTTCCGCGATCTGCCGGTCGAGCTGATCAGCAATATCTACCAGCTGTTCGTCAAGGACGCTGCGAGTTCGATCTACACGCCGCCCGCTTTGGTCCGGCTGATCCTCGAGGAGGCGCTCAGCTGGAAGCGGATCGACGCGCTCATGGAGGGGGACGGCGTCATCCTCGATCCGGCATGCGGGTCGGGGGTGTTTCTCGTCGAAGCCTATAAGCGGCTCGTGCTCCACTGGCGCTGGCGCAATGGTTGGGCGCGTCCAGGCGTTGACGAGCTCCGTCCGCTCCTGCAGCGCGTGCATGGAATCGATCTTGAGGAAGGCGCGGTCGAGCTCGCTGCGTTCAGCCTCTGCCTCAGCTTGTGCGATGCGCTCGAACCGGAGGATATCCGGTCCAGCGTCAAGCTCTTCCCGCCGCTGGGTGACCATACGCTTCACGGAAGCTGCTTCTTCGAGGCGAAGGCGCGTGGACTGGTCACGGCACCGGTCGCGGTGGTGGTGGGCAATCCGCCATTCGAGTCCAAGCTGACGACCGATGGCGCGAAGCGGTGCTATGCTGCGTACAGAAAGGCGCATGGCAGCCTGGCCGACAACCAGCTTGCCTATCTGTTCCTGCACGAAGCGATGGAGCTGCTCGCCCCCGGCGGGATGCTCGCCATGATCGAGCCGTCCGGCTTCCTCTACAACCAGCACGCCCTTACATTCCGGCAAGCCTTTTTCAGCCGCTGGACGGTGCGAGAGGTGCTCGATTTCGTGTCCGTACGCGGACTTTTCAAAAAGGGCGACGCGGATCCCAAGGTCGTGGTCATCCTTGCGGAAGCGGCCCAGCCCAACCCGGACGGCCGCCTGCTCCATGCCGTGTTTCGGCGTAATGGCCGGGCCAGCGCCGAGCAGGGCTTCGACATCGACTATTATGACATGCATTGGTTCGCCAACGCGATCGCTGCCGAATCACGCGATATCTGGCGGGCCAATCTGCTCGGCGGAAGCCGGGTTCTGGATTTTATCGAGCGACTGCGGCAGTTTCCGACCCTCGAGCAATACGCATTGCAGCATGGGTGGGATGCCGGCGAGGGCTATTTCGGCGGTCAAAAAAATGCGTCGAGCAATATCGACCACCTAATCGGCCGACCGCTTCTTCCGACCGATGCGCTTGGCCCGGATGGTATCGAGGCGGATCGGATCACGGTCGTTCCGGACGCGCCAATCAAGGATCCGAAGACCAGCCGCCGTTTTCAGCCGCCCCTTTTGCTGATCAAGGAACATCAGGACCTTCACAGCGACCTCTGGCAGGACGGCTATCTCGCCTTTAAGAATGAGATTGTCGGTTTTTCCGCGCCTGGCGACGTAGCGCGGCTCACATCGGTCGCCGAGTGGCTCGACCGAGAGCATGTCGCGCTTAAGGCTTATGTCGCCGGTATCAGTACCCGGCTCTTCACACAGCGGGCAACCGCCGTCTTCAATGCCGATATTTTTGCGCTCCCCTTCCCTGAGGACGGCAACCTCGACCTGAGCGCCAACGAACGGATTCTGACCGACGACATCGTCACCTATCAGCGTGATTTCATTCGACTGGGAACGCGCGCCAAGCTCATGCATAGCGCGCCGGCCGATGCGCTCGAGCAATTCGACGGCACGCTCCTCGAGCAGATCAACGCTGTTTACGGCCGCAACCCCTTGCGGGCGTTGCCATCCTATCACTGGTCCGGCGCGATTTGCCGGGCGTATGTCTTCGGTGATGGACAGGTCGACTGGGCAGATGCCGAAGCGCTACGGCATAAGCTTGACGGCCTTTTGTACGAACGCCGCGGGTCCGGCCTCAAGATCACCCGGATCACCCGTCTTTACGATCAGGGTTTCGTCTTCCTGCTGAAGCCTGATCGACATCGTTTCTGGACACGCTCGGTCGCGTTGCGCGATGCCGACGACATCCTCGCCGATTTGCGCGCGCAGGGCTTCTGAGATGTTGGCGGATGGCGGGGAAAGCGTTGCTCGGGCAGGGTCACTCGGAACTGGCATCCATTTTCCCAGCGAGTGGCTTAGCGCACTGGTGACATTCATCGGCGGCGTCCTTCCGGACTGGCGCGACGACCCATTTCGCGAGGCAGCAACGGGTGAAACGAAACTTACGGCGCAGCTGTGCGCGCGCCTCAATAGCGCTTCGCGGCATGCACCGGGCTGGGACTTTCTGCAATTCCGACGGGAGGAACCGGATGAGGCGGACGGGCGGCGCGCAATCGACCTCGCCGTTGCGCCGAGCGGTGAAGTGATCTGGATAAAGGGACGCGAATATACCGAATACCGCACCTTGCTTCCGATCGAATGCAAACGACTGCCCACGCCATCGGGCAGCGATCGTGACGAGCGCGAATATCTGATCAGCCGGTTCAGCTCCACCGGCGGCGTGCAGCGCTTCAAGGCCGGACATCACGGTGCGGGTCATGAACAAGCCGCGATGATAGGCTATGTCCAGGCCCAGGACATCGGCCATTGGCAAGCGGAAATCGCCAGCTGGATCGACGGTATCGTCAAGGATGCGACCGAGAATTGGTCGGCCGCCGACAAGCTTGCAATGATCGCCCATGACGGCCTGCGGCGCACGGCAGCATTGCGATCGCGCCATAACCGGCGCGCCGGCCTCGAACCGATTCAGATCGATCATCTCTGGATCGAGATGTAAATGCGATCACGCATCTCAGCCTGGCGCTGAACTCGGCGACGAAATCGAGGACGACTCTCTCGCGCTTGCGCATGGCCCTCTGGAGCAAACGGATCTTCTTTGGGGTCAACTCGTGTGGACGGCCGCAGTGCTTGCCCCTTGCCTGTGCCGCGGCGATGCCAGCCCTCGTACGCT
>OFDC01001026.1_pt1 | contig 16564 bp, 16 predicted proteins | sample 1520941 | NCBI WGS metagenome assembly OFDC01 (sample SAMEA94258168, study PRJEB24077) | hot springs metagenome | biome: Aquatic biome; feature: Water | place: India | collected 2012-12-06 | depth 5 m | reverse complement strand
AGAGAAGAAGGTCGATGCGGCCAAATTCTCGGCTACTGCCGTCGTGCTTGCCGCTGATAACCAGCAGAAAACAGTTGAGATGAGCCCATCAGGGGAGAACCGCCTCGCAGGCAAAATCGACTTTCCCGTTGCCGGCAAATTCCGTGCGACTGTGACGTTGAAGTCGGGTACGGCCGAGGCCGGCAAGGGTCGCTACAGCCTTGACGCACGCTAGATGAGCTGGTAATCGCCAATATTATGCTTAAATTGACAAGTTTTAGTGTGTTGCCACGCTGCCTTTGGCAGACAGCGGTCGTGCGCGCTCTTGTTCTTGTCTTGGTTATGACTTTTGTTGTTCCTGTCTCGGCTTTTACGACCGGATTGGACGTGGGTCCTTCTGGCGCTGCCATCACGAGTTCGACTGATATCGGCTCGCCTGGTCCGACAGGGAACTCATTGGACGACGAGCTTGTCCAGCATGCTCATTGCATGCATTCGGTCGCTCGTACGCACTTTAAGACCTTGCCTATTCGGCGACTTACATTGGCCGTGCCGCTTCCGCGAGAAGCGGATTTGCAGCCCAGTCGCGCTTTATCATCCCTACCCTTCAAGCCACCCCGTCGCGCCTGATCGAGCTCGTGGGGGTCTAGCCCCTTGAGCTTTCCGCTCTCACTTGGGAGCGCTTTGGTGGTGCGTTGAGCGCTCCGCTGCTCTTGTCAGCGCTGAGCAATGTATGGGCAAGCTTCGTGCGCCCGTGGTGAGGGTCTTGCTATGATCAAACGTCTTTTCGTCATCGTTTTTGTCGGCGTGATCGGAGTTGCCGTCGGCAGTCTCGTGCCGGCCGTTTCGCAGGCGGTCCGCGCTGCGTTGAATGCCGTCCCACTCCCGCCAGCTATCTCGCAGGCTGCCCACGCGGTGATGCAGGCCGGGGAGGGGAAGCGCGAAAGCGATGACCATGGTCACGGCTCCAAAAAAGCCGACGCGCACGGTTCGGGCGAGAAGGAAGGACCGGAAGGCGCAGTTGTGATGACGCCCGAGCGGATCGCTACCGCCGGAATCACGGTAGCGCCCGCAGCAGGTGGATCACTGTCTCGTACGCTGACAGTACCAGCCGTTATCGCAATGGACGCTGACCGTGTCGGTCGTGTCGCTGCCCGGGTCATCGGCACCGTCGCCGAACTCAACAAGCGTTTGGGCGACCAGGTCGTTAAGGGCGAAACAGTCGCCGTGCTCGATAGTCGGGAGGTTGCCGAGGCCAAGAGCGAATTGCTTGCCTCTCTGGTCAATCAGGACCTCCAAAGCACGCTGTTCGAGCGCGAGCAGTCGCTTTGGGACAAGAAGATTTCCGCCGAACAGCAATACCTTAAAGCCCGCAGCACATTTTCCGAGGCGACGCTTCGGGTCGACCTAGCTCGCCAAAAGTTGACCGCTCTCGGCGTCAGTGATCGCGAAGTCGCTAGCGTGAGGCGTGAGGTCAAGCCCTTCCGTCAAGTCTCTTCTAGTGAAGGCGAGCTGCCGAAGTCGCTTGGCATGCAGCGCTACGAGTTGCATGCGCCGATTGCGGGCCGTGTAGTCGAGCGTCGGGTTGACCTTGGCGCTCCAGTCGGTGGCGAAGGTCAAGAGAAGGAGGTTTATGTCATCGCCGACCTGTCGAGCGTTTGGGTCGAACTCGCGGTTTCGACCGCTGACCTGGCCCAGGTGCGCGAGGGTCAGCTGGTGTTGATCAACGCTGGTGCGGACGGTCCCAAATCCGAAGCCCGTATCACGTTCATCAGCCCGATGCTCAATCAGGATACTCGCTCGGCGCGTGTGATCGCTACTATGGACAACAAGGGTCTAATGTGGCGACCTGGCTCGTTCGCGACAGCTCAGATCATCATTGAAGAGATCCCGGTTGACATCCGGCTCCCGCGTGCCGCCCTCCAGACGCTCAAGAACGAACAGATTGTGTTCGTACGCACCAAGCAGGGTTTTGAGAAGCGGGATGTCGTGCTGGGCAAGCAGGACGATTCATCCGTTGAGGTCGTGTTTGGCGTCGATCCTGGCGAAGAGGTGGCAGTGACCAACTCCTTCGTCCTCAAGGCGGAGCTCGGCAAAGCCGAGGCCGAGCACGCGCACTGAGGACCTGACCAATGATCAATGCTGTTCTCGCCTTCTCCGTACGCCAGCGCTGGTTAGTGCTGCTAGTCTCGCTGCTCGCTGCTGCGCTCGGCGTATTCGCGCTGACGCGACTGCCAATCGATGCAGTTCCTGACATTACGAATAATCAAGTCCAGGTCAATGCGGTCGTCCCGTCGCTTTCGCCGTTCGACATCGAGAAGCAGGTCACGTACCCGGTCGAAACCGCGCTCGCCGGTATCCCAGGCCTCGAATACACCCGTTCGCTTTCACGCAATGGCTTCGCCCAAGTAACCGCTGTCTTCAGTGAGAAGACAGATCTTTACTTCGCGCGGCAGCAGGTCAACGAGCGCCTTGGCGAAGCGAAGGCAAGTTTGCCGCCCGGGGCCGAGATTCACATGGGCCCGATCTCAACTGGCCTCGGTGAGATTTTCATGTGGACCGTCCACTACAAAAAGCCTGGCGACGGCGCGCCGGTGCGTGACGGCGAGCCCGGCTGGCAGTCGGACGGCAGCTACCTGACTCCGGAAAAGCAGCGGCTCAAGAACGACTTCGAGCGCGCTGCATATCTCCGCACTGTTCAAGACTGGATCATTGGTCCCCAGCTCAAGACGGTGCCTGGCGTCGCCGGGATCGATGTCATCGGCGGCTACAAGAAGCAATATCAGGTCCAGCCCGACCCTGCGAAGCTCATCGGCTACGGCTTGTCCTTCAAGGACGTGGCTGAGGCCATCGAGGGCAACAACCAAAACCGCGGCGCCGGTTATCTGGAGCGCAACGGCGAGGGCTACGTTGTGCGCTCGGCCGGGCGGATTGAAAGTATGGAGGAGATCGGCAACGTCGTCGTATCCACCCGCAGCGGCACTCCAGTGCGCATCAAGGACGTCGCAACCGTTGGCATCGGACGTGAACTCCGTACCGGCTCGGCTTCTATGAACGGGGAGGAGGCGGTAGTCGGTACCGCCCTGATGCTGATCGGTGGCAACAGTCGCACAGTTTCAGCAGCTGTGGATGCTCGTATGAAAGAGATCGCACGTTCGTTGCCGCCATCCGTTGAAACGCGAACCGTCCTCAACCGTACGCTACTTGTCGATGCCACGGTGAAGACGGTGGCAAAAAACCTGTTAGAGGGCGCGCTCCTTGTCGTTGGGGTGTTGTTCCTCCTGCTCGGTAATATCCGAGCCGCGATCATTACGGCCATGGTGATCCCGGTGGCGATGCTGATGACCATGACCGGCATGGTGCAGGGGAAGATCAGCGCCAACTTGATGAGCCTTGGCGCGCTCGACTTCGGACTGATTGTCGATGGTGCGGTCATCATCGCTGAGAACTCGCTCAGGCACCTGGCCGAGCGCCAACATCAGCTAGGCCGGAAACTCACAACGGAGGAGCGCCTCGAAACTGTGCGGGTCTCAGCCGAAGAGATGATCAAACCCTCGGTCTACGGACAAGCCATCATCATTCTGGTCTATGTGCCGCTCCTTACCTTCACCGGGGTCGAGGGCAAGATGTTCGCGCCTATGGCGCTGACCGTCATTATTGCACTGGTGGCCGCCTTTGTCCTCTCGCTCACCTTCGTGCCAGCTCTGATCGCTATCGTCATTACTGGCAAGGTCACGGAGAAGGACGTGTTCCTGGTGCGTTGGCTGAAGGCAATCTACCGGCCTGTTCTTGCCGGCGCGATCCGGCGGCCGGCGGCAGTCATCAGCGGTGCGGTGCTGATCTTTCTCGCGGCGGTCAGCTTGTTTAGCAGGCTCGGTCAGGAATTTATCCCCCAGCTCGACGAAAAAAACATCGCCATGCATGCGATGCGCATCCCCTCGACCTCACTTACACAATCCCAGGACATGCAGCTCAAGGTCGAAATGGCCGTGGCGCGTTTCCCCCAAGTGGCGCTGGTGTTCTCAAAGACCGGAACTGCCGAGGTCGCAGCCGACCCCATGCCGGTTAACGTTTCCGATAACTTCATCATCCTGAAACCCGAGGCCGAGTGGCCCGACCCGAATCTGCCCAAGGGTAAACTGATCGCGGATATTCAGGCGGCCGTGAACGAGGTCGCTGGCAATAACTACGAGTTTACGCAGCCGATCCAGATGCGCTTCAACGAACTCCTTGCGGGCACCCGCGGCGACCTCGCTGTCAAGGTGTTCGGCGAGGAATTCGACACCATGCTGCCCGTGGCAAACCAAGTCGCGACCGCCCTACGCAGCGTCCAGGGCGCCGAGGACGTGAAGGTGGAGCAGGTAACAGGCCTGCCGTTCCTAGAAATCCGCATCGACAAAGCCGAAATCGCCCGCTTGGGCCTGTCACACTTTGCAGTGCAGGATGTGATCGGCGCGGCTATCGGTGGGCGCGAGGCAGGCGTGCTGTTCGAGGGGGACCGACGATTTGAGATCGTGGTTCGCCTGCCCGACTATGTCCGCGACGATCTCGAGGCTTTGAAAAATTTGCCGGTGCCCTTGCCCGGGGTGGGCGCCGCAGGCCGGATGGCTTCTGTGCCGCTGAAACAGGTCGCGAGTTTCTCCACGGCCGAGGGACCCAATCAGATCAGCCGAGAGAACGGCAAGCGCCGCATAGTCGTGACTGCGAACGTTCGTGGTCGCGATATTGCCTCCGTGGTAGCTGAAGCGCAGACCAAGGTTGCGGCGGGCGTGACGCTGTCGCCTGGATCCTGGATTACTTGGGGCGGGCAGTTCGAAAACCTGGAGGCCGCCCGTCAGCGACTGATGGTCGTCGTACCCGGCTGCTTCTTCCTAATTTTCCTGCTGCTCTATTCAGCGCTTGGCTCACCGCGTGACGCGCTGTTGGTGTTTAGCGCTGTACCGCTGGCGCTGACGGGCGGGATCGCCGCCCTGTTCCTGCGTGGGATGCCGTTCTCGGTGCCGGCGGCGGTTGGTTTTATCGCACTGTCGGGTGTAGCGGTGCTCAACGGCCTGGTCATGCTGACCTTCATCAAGCAGTTGGTAGAGGAAGGGCGACCGCTTAAGGAGGCAATCTGCGAAGGGGCCCTCACGCGCCTTCGCCCAGTCGTGATGACCGCGCTGGTCGCCTCGCTTGGGTTTGTGCCGATGGCGCTCGCTACGGGCACAGGCGCAGAGGTGCAGAAGCCGCTCGCCACTGTCGTGATCGGGGGTCTTATCAGCGCGACGCTGCTCACGCTGATCGTGCTGCCTGCCCTTTACGCGCGATTTGCAAGCCGACCGCAGAAGGAAGAGGAAACATCGCTTTTGGGTGATGCCCCGGCTCCCCGTCTTACGCCCCCGCTTCGGGAGGCCGCCGAATGACGGGGCAGGCATCGGGACATCGATATCAGAGACAGGAACAGTCTTCTCCGAACGTCGGCACGCCAGACATGTGCATAGTAAGCTGGCTTTTGCCATTCGGCTTGGCTGCTCTGGTCGCAATCGTTGCTGTGTCGCCGGGCTCGGCCGAAACTCTGTCAGGAGCGTTGGCGCGGGCTTACGGGGCTAACCCGCAGTTGAATGCACAGCGCGCACAAGTCCGAGTGGTAGACGAGACTGTGCCTCAGGCCCTTTCCGGTTATCGTCCACGGGCGCAACTGCAGGCTGATGGCGGTGCTCAATTCCAGCGGGAACGCAGTCGCGAGCGAAGAAGTGCAATTTCCGGTGTTGATGGCGAGGAAGAACTTACGGCGCAGATCAAGCGAACACAGCGGCAGAGTACGCTGCCGCGGGGTGCTGAACTCTCCTTCGAGCAGAACCTCTTTGATGGGGGCCGAACGAGAAACTCTGTTTCACAAGCAGAAGTTCAGGTCCTCGCCGCGCGTGAAACATTGCGCAACTCTGAGCAGAATGTCCTGCTCGATGCCGCTACGGCCTATATGGACGTGCTGCGGGATCAAGCCGTGCTCGACCTACAGCGGACCAATGTCAAACTTCTGGAAGAAACGCTCTATCGGGCACGCGAACGCTATGCGGCCGGTGAGGTTACACGAACGGACATCGCTCAGGCAGAGGCGCGCCTTGCCAGCGGCCGGGCCCAGGTCAACCTCGCGGCAGCTAATCTCAATACTAGCCGAGCCCGCTATCGACAGTTAATCGGCTCCGAGCCGCGATCCCTGACGCCGGGTACGCCGGTGGCAGACAAGCTTCTCCCGCGCAGCGCTGCGGATGGCATGCGGACTGCCCTATCCCAACACCCAGCCATCGCGGCAGCCCTCCACGGCGTCAATGCAGCGGAACTGGAGGTGAGGGTCGTTAAAAGCGCTCTCTACCCGGCCGTTGGATTGGTCGCGAGCATATCGCAGCGCTACGACAGCGAGGCACGTGGCGATCGGATGAGAGCGGGTTCCTCCACGCTCCAGGTGACGGTCCCGATCTACGAAGGCGGTGAGATTTACTCTCGGACGCGGCAAGCCAAGGAAAGTGCCAGCCAGCGCCGAGCCGAGGCCGAGGTTGTCCGCGACGAAGTCCGCGCGGCGCTGTCGACCTCATGGAGTGTGCTTGAGACCGCCAAGGCGCAGATTGAATCTGCGCAGACGCAGATCCGGACCAGCGAGATTGTTTTGACCGGAGTTCGCGAGGAAGCTCGGGTCGGCCGGCGTACGACACTGGACGTCCTTAACGCGCAGCAGGATCTCCTGAACGCTCGCGTCAATCTGGCGACGGCCCAGCGAGATCGAGTGGTAGCCTCCTATGCACTGCTACTGGCCACCGGGCGACTCTCGGCGCGCCGGCTTGGCCTTGCAGTTCAAGTGTACGAACCTACGCAGCATTCCGACCAAGTTAAGAACCTCTGGGGCGGATTAGACACCCCAACTGGCCGTTGATCCAAAATCCGAGTTCTATCGCGAAATCGCCCAAGCTCGCGATGGAGGCGAGGGCGGCTCCCCGCAGCCCCGGGGAGCCGCTTCTCAGCTCAAGAGTTTACGCTGCGGAAGCGGTATTCGCAGAGCGGCTTCGTGTAAGCTTTGTAATTCAGATGAGCTGATCAGTGACACAGGATATCGTCGAACAAATCTATCGTCTCATGCATATGGTTGTCTGGGTTCACACTCCAGGAGACCAGCGTTGGATACTTCCAATATTCGTATTAGTGCTTGTAATTGCGCCCACTTGGCTCGGCCTGCAGGTGCTGCGTATTGGTTCAGTAACTCTTATAAAATGGCGGCGTCAAGCACAAAGCTATCGAAAGGATGCGGCTCCGGGTTCGCCAAATATAACAAAAATATCCATAAAACTTGAAAAATTTGTCTTGCGTCGAACATGTAAATTACAGATTCGCATCGTGATTTTATCATTGCTCGCTCTACCACTAACGTATGTCCTGCTGCTTTTGCCAAAGCTAATCGTGAATCAAGTTTTGGCTGACGACAAATCAACGACCGATTTGTTTATAATTAATTCGCTTGGACCGGCAAAATTATTGTTCCTATTATGTGCCTGTTACCTGTTAGTTCTTATTGTTAGCAGCCTAATTAAATATACCGCAAATGTCGTTCGGGGAAAAATTCATGAACGCATAGTGCGGCATATCCGGCTCTCCGCAATCCGAAGGCGCCGAGATGAAGGTTGCCCGCGCGCGAGATCGACACTGGCTGCTGTCGCCATTCAGGAATGCGAACCGATCGGCTATTTCGGCGGAAGCCTCCTACTCGTGCCACTGATCCAAGGCGGAACGTTTATCACCAGCTTGCTCTTTTTGTTTTTTCAGGACATCGCTCTTGCCTTCTCGGCGTTAATCATGTTGCCGTTACAGATCGCAGTGCTGCCGCGGCTTCAGCGGCAGATCAACAGCAAGGTTCGGGAGCGTGTGCATATGACCCGCGCCTTCAATGAATCTCTCGCGCATGGAGAGGGTGCAGGAAACGATGAGGGGCTGCTGTCACCAACGCGCCTTCGTATCCGTCAAACAGCGACAATAGAAGCAGCACAGATAGAAATCTCGAAGCTTAAATCACGTTTCAAATGCCTCTATAATTTTACAACAAATCTGACACCATTTTTCTTCTTCACAATTGGAGGCTACCTTGTTTTGCAACAGAGATTATCTCTTGGTGCACTTGTTGCGGCGCTAGCCGCATATCGCGAGATTGCTCCGGCGTTGCGCGAGTTGTTTGATTTTGCGAGAAACTGGTCGGATGCTCGGGCCCGTTATGCAGAAGTGATTGCCGTTGTACGAGCGGCTTGAGCAGGCAACGTCATCTGAGATACCAAGAACTCTCTGTTGGCGTGTCAACCTTCGGTTTGCTTGCATCTTTCGATTCCGGCGCTGACCGGAATCTTCCACATGCCGATGCCTGCCTACTAAGGCAGGGGCACCCTAAAAGACGGTCTTAGTATAGCGTCGGAAAGAAATACAATGACTCCTGCACAAGCCCGAGCAGCACGCGCGTTTTTGAACCTGGATATGAAGACAGTCTGCGAGCAAGCTCCCATAGGAAAACGAACGCTGACGGAATTCGAGCGTGGCTCACGCGCGATAGCTGATACGACTTTGGTACGTCTTAAAGGCTATTACATTGCACAGGGTATTGGCTTCAAATCGACCATCAGCGGCGACGAAGTCGCGCACCATGTCAATTCTAATAACGATAAGTATGATATCGGTAACGTAAGATCAAAATTAGAATACTATGATCGATTTAATTTAAATGAGTTAGAGATTAAAGTAGGTACAATTAGATTTCATATCAATGAATTCGGATCATTAATAAATTTTTCGAGCGATATTATACAATTGGCGTTGGATGTTTCGGAGTTGAATCAAAAGCAGTTCGCGCTAGAATTAGATTGTTCGCCGGCGTTTGTTAGTGCAGTTTTACTTCAGAAAAAATCATTGTCATTTGATCTAGCGTCGAAAATACAGAATAAATATCCTCTCAAAAAGATATCGGATATGGTTTTATCAGAAAAAAAACTCAGGAAACTGCTTACAAATATGCGCCGAATCTCGGAAGATCTGCTAGGAGAGGTCCAAAAAATGCAACAAGCGAATTCTGTAGCTGAAAAAATTAACCTTTGATTTTTTTTGGGATGATTCCGGAGGAAGAATGTTGCCTGATAGCCACATGGGCGACTAATCCTTCCAAAATGCTGCCTCTAGCGATCTCGGCGACGTGATCGCGGTTGATCGGCCCCCCGGCATTCGTATGGTTGTCCTGCGTCGGGACGTTCCCGGTCGCTGTTTTTCGTCTTCGCCTCTGAATGGTCAGGGACGCGGGCGAAAGACCGGGAACAAGCCGGTTCGGTGATTGGGTCTCCTGGGGCCATTCACCAACGAGCCGGCGGAAGCCCGAGGGTCTCGAAACTCTTTTGGAGGTTACCAATGAAGCTCGTTAAGAGCCTCCTCCTCGGTTCCGCCGCCGGCTTCGCCGCGGTCGCCGGGGCTCAGGCCGCCGACCTTCCCTCGCGGAAGGCCGCTCCGGTCGAATACGTTCGCGTCTGCTCCGCCTACGGCGCAGGCTTCTTCTACATCCCCGGCACCGAGACCTGCCTCCGCGTTGGCGGCCGTGTTCGCGCCGAGTACACCGTCGGTGAGCGTTACGGCGATCAGTTCGACTCCTACGGCACCCGCGCTCGCGGTCGCTTGAACGTCGACGCCCGCACCGCTACTGCCTATGGCACACTGCGCACCTTCTTCCGTTACGAGCTGACCAACAGCTCGAACTTCTACAACAGCGCGATCGGGTTCAATCAGGGCATCGTCGCGCCAGGTCTGGTGCGTCAGAGCTCGCCGTTCGCTACCGCTACAAGTCTCGGTACGTTTTCGAACCTCGACTTGGCCTTCATCCAGTTCGGGCCGATCACAGCCGGTCGCGCTCAGTCGTTCTTCGACTTCTACGCCAATGACTACGGCTTCTCAGTCCTGCGTACCGCCGACGCTCGTCTGAACCTGCTCGCCTACACCGCGACGTTCGGCTCGGGCTTCTCGGCCACGATCTCGCTCGAAGATCGAGTCACGGGCACCGCGTTCCGTGAGCAGGGTTCGTTTGATCGGTTCACTGGCGCCGCGTATCAGACTCAGGGGCAGAACTTCCCGGACGTGGTAGCTTCGCTCCGCGTTGATCAGGGATGGGGCTCGGCGCAGTTGTCGGGCGCGCTTACTCAGCGCGGGGTAGATGCTGGCGCATTGACTACGGCCGCTGCGCTGAACCCTGCCACAGGGGCGGTGACCGTGACCAACGTTCCTGGCGCCCTCGGCACAATCGGTGGAGATGAATACGGCTTCGCCGTTCAGGGCGGCGTGAAGATCAACATGCCGTTCCTTGCGGCTGGCGACGTTCTGTTCCTGCAGGCTGCCTATGCCGACGGGGCTCTGGGTTATTTGGGCTTTGGGAGCACCGGTGTCGGCAGACTGGGTTCGATCGCCGTGGGCGATATTGGCCTGAACCCTGCAACCGGTTCGGTCAAGACTTCGACGGGCTTCTCGATTGTCGCTGCACTCCGCCACTTCTGGACCCCGCAGCTCCGCTCGGAACTGATCGGTTCGTATGCCGAGCTTAAGCTCGGACATAACGCGGCTCCTGGCGTTTACGCTGCTGCAGCTCCTGCTGCTCTGAGCCGCTCTCTCGATCCGAAGGAAGTCACCGCCGCCGGCAGCCTGATCTGGTCGCCGGTTTCGGGGCTCGACATCGGTGTTGAGGTCATCTATCAGCGCGTTGAGCTTGCCCAGCGCGTTCTTCGCGTGAACAATTCGGGCGCGCGCGTCGCCGGTGTGGGCTCTAAGAGCGAAGATACCCTCGCTGGCCGCTTCCGTATCCAGCGCGACTTCTGATCGGTCACCGATCGAAGTCTCGACTACGAGACATGGAGCCCCGGGGAAACCCGGGGCTTTTTTGTTTGTAATTATGGAACAAGAGAAGTTCGAGGCAGCCAGGAAGGGCACGCGTGAGCCGTTGACAACGGCGGTGTGGCAGCTTTGCACCTCGTCCTGACGCTTAAGCCATTTTTTTATTGCAGCCATATCGCGGCTGTCGACTACGCGCGGCGTGAAGCCGGCCTGCTCGAGATGCCGGACCCACGCCTTGCAGCAGCCGCAGGCCGGGTGAGATGAACCTTGATTCCTAGCTAATATATTTCCCTTTGACACAAATATTTTGTGAGGAGTACCACGGCTATCGCGTAGCCAGACAAGCAAAAAGCGCCCTGAAGGGGGCTTTCTCATGCTCGTGCATATCGAAGCTACGCTGACTTGTCGCGGTGACCATGTTGGTCGAGATCACCAAGCTTGTGCCCGGGATGATCGTGGTGCTCGCCTGGCTTTTCAGACGCCGACTTATCGCGGTGCCCGTGCTCGTCGAGATCTCCGGGCTTGTGGCCTGGATGGTCATGATTCTGGCCGGGTTTTTCTTGTGCCATGTCTCAACTCCCTTTCGAGGTACCCGAACAACAGTCGGAATGGGACCATTGTTCCCTTGCGAAGAAAGTCTCCGCAGGGATTGAAGCTCTAGCCACTTGAGGTCCTATCTATTCGGATGTGTCCGAAGATCGAGGGAGCTTGCAGATATGACATCGGGGGTGAGGCGGGACCAGCCTGGGCCGGAAAGCGCGGGAGCGTCAGCTCCTCGTGCGGACATGTCATCGGTCACTGCTCGTGTGTCGCATCCGCTCGATTGCCTTGTCATCGGAGGCGGTCCGGCCGGGCTGACGGCTGCGATTTACCTGGCCAGGTATCATCTGTCTGTTTTGGTTGTGGACGGCGGAGAAAGCCGCGCGGGTTGGATCCCCGTCAGTCACAACCACGCCGGTTTCCCGGACGGGATAGGGGGATTGGAGCTTCTGGCACGGATGAAGGAACAGGCAACGCGCTATGGCGCCCGTCATATGGCGGCCGAGGTGACCTCGTTGACGAAAGAGGGCGATCTGTTCGTGGCGATAGCCGAGGGCCTAACCCTGCATGCCCGCACGGCCCTCCTGGCGACTGGCGTCGTGAACCGCCGTCCAGCCATGCCTGATAATGTGCATGCCGAGGCGCTGGCGCGCGGCTTTCTGCGATATTGTCCTATTTGCGATGGGTTCGAGGTGACTGATCGCCGCGTCGGCGTTATCGGCACCGGCACGGGTGGGCTGGGGGAGGCCGAGTTCCTCCGCAGCTTTACGGCGGATGTGACACTGATTTCGCCTTACGGCCCGCATGATCTCGATGCATCCCAGCACCAACGCGTACATAGGGCTGGCATCAAGCTGCTCGCGGGGCCCTGTCTCGCCTTCGATCTCCGCGAGGCGACGATCGCGGTCGCCTTGCCCAACAAAAATTGCGAGTTCGACGCCGTCTACCCGGCTCTGGGAAGTCAAGTCCGATGCAAACTCGCGGTGGACGTCGGGTCGGCTGTTTCCAGTCAAAAATGCGTCATTGTCAATGATAAGCAGAAGACCAATGTGCCAGGCCTGTATGCCGCGGGCGACGTGGTCGAAGGTCTGGACCAGATCAGCTACGCAATGGGGCAGGCGGCCGTGGCCGCCACTACTATTCGCAACGATCTAAGCGACCGTTGCCCGTTACGTCGGTAACACACTCGATTTCACAAAATACTGGCGGCCATCCAGATAGCCATGACGACCATCATCAGGTTCTCGGTCAAGGAGACGAAGCCGAGCGGCACCTTGCTGTTTCCTCCGACGCAGGCGCACTTGATTTCGCGGCGGTCGATGTAGACGGCCTTGATCACGGACACAGCGCCGATCGTGCCGATGAACGCCGCGATCGGAACGGAGAGCCAGGTAAGGGCCCCGGCGATCATCAGAACGCCTGCTGCCAGTTCGGCATATGGATACACATAGGAATAGGGCACAAACCGACGCGCCAGGAGATCGTAGCCAAGGAACATGGTCGAGAAGGCCTCGACGTCCTGAAGCTTGAGCAAGGCAAGGATGCACATGCTGAAGGCGATGAACCATTCGAGCGAACGCAGCTCCAGCAAGCTGCCCGAGACCGCCCAATTGGCAGCGAGAGCCATCAGAGCTGCGACCCCAAACACCCAGATGACGGGGGTGTAATTCGTCGCGCTTGGATCAGCGACGCGCAGGCCGAAGAAGCGGCGTAGATCATCGTAACCGCCGACGCGCTTTCCCTCGATGAATGTCTGCGGCGTGGTCTTGACGTCGTGTTCAGCCTTGAATGCGTCGGTCTCCGCCCGTGACGTCAGCCAGCGGTCATCGACGGTATAGCCGCGTCGGCGCAGGAGATCACGCGCCTTCAGTCCAAATGGGCATTCATGCTCCGGCATCACCATCCGGTAGATGGTGGCGCGAGGGACTTCGTTGGTGGTCATGGGACTGTCTCCAAGCGAGCGAAACGGGGTTACCGTCGCGCCAGAATGGCCTCCATCTGAGCGATCTCCTGTCGCTGGCCATCGACGATGCCGCGGCACAAGGCCTTGATCTCGGGATCCGTCAGGGTCGCCTGTTCGCACATCAGGATCGCCCCTGAATGATGCGGGATCATTGAGCGGAGGAATTCCTTATCCCCAATGCCGGCTTGCATCCGCATCCCGGCGAAGCTGAGCGCAAGATCACAATCGCGCCGGCACCGATCTCCATATTGACGCGCGGGGAAGGAAACATCGAACGCATCGATACCAGCATGATCACCGTCATCGGCGCGACCATCATCAGGGTCATATAGACGTTGTTCAGGTTAAAGCGGAAATGCGAAATCGTCGCGATCATCGTGTACATCACGAGGTACATAACGACGAAATCCAGCATTAATTCAAGTGCAAGGCCGCCGTAGCGGCCCTGCGTCATTTTGCTGTGGTCTTCCATGATCAATGTCCTCAACGACGAACGCCGCTATGGCCGACTTTTCGGATTGGAGAACTATTTGCCCTTGGCCTTGAGCCATTTCTCGATCGTCGCGATTTCCTTCTCCTGAGCGGAGACGATCTCCTCGGCCAGCTTCTTGGCTTCGGCATCGTTGCCGTTCGCGAGTTCAACCTTGGCCATGTCGATCGCGGCCTGATGATGGCCTTTCATCTGCTTCATGAAGTCGACATCGGCGTCGCCGGTGTAGGCTGGCATGCCGCTCATCATTTTCATCATGGCCTGCTTGTAGCCTTTGGTAGCGGCCGAGTCGGAGGCCATCGGCTCCATCATCTTCATATGCATGCCAGAATCCATCATCGGCTTTGTCGCAGGCTGCTGGGCGGAGGCCGCCGAGATGGCAAGGGCTGATGATAGAACGATCAGGTTAGAACGGATCATGAGGCTGGTATCCTTGTCTGGACGATTTGGTTGGAGGCGAAGGGCGAGTTCGCGGGTGGCTAGGCCGCCATTTTGCGGCAGCTTTCGGCGCAGGCGCGGCAGGCCTGGACGCAGGCGTCCATGTCCCCGAGGCGTTCGCATTCGGCGGCGCAGTCCGAGCAGATGTCGGCGCACTCGGCGCAGAGATGCTTATGGTGCGGCGAGCCGATCAGCATCACATGCGCGGTGGCGCGGCACGTCTCGGAGCAGGCGAGCATGAGCCTGATATGGTCGGGGCGGGCGTGATCGCCTCCGACCTCCAGGCAGTGCCCTGTGCTCATGCCGAGACAGGTCTGATAACACCTTAAGCAGGTGTCGATGCAGGCCTGCATGTCCGGATTCGAGTGATGCATGGCAACCTCCGTATGACCGATTTGGTCGGGCGCATACCAACGACGATCTCATCCGAGTTTGGCTCCGGAGGTTACAATTTGTAACGATTGAAGGCAGATTGCGATCAAACGCTCGTGCATAAATCAAGAATTACGCACAGCGCGCTCGACGCCGCGATATCAGTGGGTTACGCTGTGCATATTATATGTGCGCAATGCGAGCTTGATTCATGCCCTTCACCTATGGCTACGCTCGCGTCTCGACCGACGGCCAAACGCTCGACGCTCAGGTCGCGCGACTCGAGGCGGCCGGCGCATCGAAGCTCTTCAAGGAGAAGGTGTCGGGTGCCAAGCGCGACCGCGTTCAGCTCGACAAAATGCTCGCCGCGCTGAACGCCGGCGACGTCGTGATCGTGACCCGTCTAGACCGCTTGGCGCGATCGACGCGGGACCTTCTCAACATCCTCGGCGTCGTCGCCGACAAGGGCGCAGCGTTCCGCTCGCTCGGTGACGGATGGGCGGACACGACGACTGCCCATGGCCGGCTGATGCTGACGGTGCTCGCCGGCCTGGCGGAATTCGAGCGCGAACTGATCCGCTCACGCACCGGCGAAGGGCGCGCTCGCGCAAAGGCCCGCGGCGTTAAGCTCGGCAGGCGGTTCAAGCTAACCCAGCATCAGCGCGATGAGGCGGTCCGGCGGCGCGACGCCGGCGAGGAATCGATGACCGAGATCGCTAGGAGCTACAATGTTTCGCACTCGATGATTTCGAGACTCAGGGCGAGGTGAAACCGCACGCCGTGCCGCCCGGCCCGCTCCCGGTCGCATGAATTCTGTGAGTTATGCCGCCTTTGTCAGCGTAAAATCGACATGGATAGCGTCATAGGGGAAAATCACGCCGCGGTCGGCGCGATCGAGGATCCCGGCAGTGAGCAAGGCCTGGACATCGCCATGCACGGCTTTGACGTCGCGGCCGACACGGCGGGCGATCTCGCGGATGGCTATCTCGCCCTCGCCGGTCATGGCGCGCAGGATTTCCCAACGCTTGGCGGTCAGCACCTTCCAGAGCAGCTCGGCCGAGGCGAACGACAGATGCGCGCCCTGCACTTCGCCACGAAACGCAGCCGCCATCCGCTGGGTGGTCGCCTCAGCCGAAGGCAAGCCAAGAGTCACCGTGTTCATCGCTCGTTGCTCCTCTTCGCCATCCAGGATTCGACATCATTCCAAAAATCGGCACGCAAACGCTCCGGATCGACAAATGCGTAGGGCGCCTCGTGCTCGCCCAGGTGCTTATGGTCGCCCTTGCCGGCCTCATTGTCGTATCGCAGCACACAGACCCCATCGCTGATCAGCGCCAGGCTGTATTTGAACTCATGTCGCGAGCCCCGCACGGACGATGGCACACGCCAGATCACGATCTCGGCGAACGCAGTCTCCGTCAGGATCAACCGTTCGCGCAGCAGCAGGGTTGCATTCATGTTGGATAATAGTCCAACGCGCGTGATGTTGTCAACGTCTCCAACATGGCTATTGGGGGCACTTGTTATCGCCCCCATGTGAGCAGGTATGGCGCGCCCCGGCTTTGCCGTGACCGGGCTCTAGTCGGGGCAAAGGCCCCTCCCCGAGCCGCCGACCGGCGTCTCGGCCTTGCGGTGACGATCCCTCGCGCAGGCCGGCGCCAGGCGCCGGCAAAAGCCGCGCCGGCGCCGAGCGCGAGGAGGCCGGCGGCGAGGAAGGTGCGGAGACGCATGGAAGTGAGGTCCGTTGGGCTGCTTGTCGTCAAGATATTTGGCGTAAAGTCGGATATAGCCGCTGGCGAATTCCCTGGTGATGTTCGCCTTGATCTGGCCGCCCGAAAAGCCGGTGTAGCCGATCTCGCGCGGGCCTTCGCCGCTGCGGTAGAAGCCGCCGATGTGGAAGCGCCAGCCATCGC
>OFDC01001025.1_pt1 | contig 16615 bp, 16 predicted proteins | sample 1520941 | NCBI WGS metagenome assembly OFDC01 (sample SAMEA94258168, study PRJEB24077) | hot springs metagenome | biome: Aquatic biome; feature: Water | place: India | collected 2012-12-06 | depth 5 m | reverse complement strand
TGCGCTCGGGATGACACAGAGTGTGGATCAGCCGGTGCAATGCCATGGCAAACGAATCCTTCGATCTGATCGTGATCGGCGCCGGCCCCGGCGGCTATGTCGCCGCGATCCGCGCGTCGCAGCTCGGCCTCAAGGTCGCCGTCGTCGAGAAGCGCGCGACGCTCGGGGGCACCTGCCTCAACGTCGGCTGCATCCCCTCGAAGGCGCTGTTGCAATCCTCGCACCTGTTCGAGGAAGCCGGCCACGATCTCGCCGCGCACGGCGTCGTCGTGGCGGCGCCGAAGCTCGATTTCGCGCAGCTCATGAAGCGCAAAGGCGAGGTCGTCGAGGCCACGACCAAAGGCATCGCCTTCCTGTTCAAGAAGAACAAGATCGCGTCCTACACCGGCGCCGGCCGCATCGAGGCGCCGGGCTCCGTCGCGGTCGTGGGCGACGACGGTGCGGTGAAGGACACGCTGGCTGCGAAGAACATCCTGATCGCCACGGGCTCGGAAGTGATGCCGCTGCCGGGCGTGACGATCGACGAGAAGAAGATCGTCTCCTCCACCGGTGCGCTGGAACTCGGCGAGGTGCCGAAGCGCCTCGTCGTGGTCGGCGCCGGCATCATCGGCCTCGAGCTGGGCTCGGTGTGGCGCCGCCTCGGTGCCGAGGTGACGGTGGTCGAGTTCCTCGACCGCATCACGCCGGGCGTGGACGACGAGGTCACCAAGTTCTTCCAGCGCGCGCTCGCCAAGCAGGGGCTGAAGTTCAAGCTCGGCGCCAAGGTCACCAGGGCCGAGACGACCGGTGCGGGCGTGACGCTGACGGTCGAGCCCGCGAAGGGCGGCGCGGCCGAGACGCTCGAAGCCGATGTCGTGCTGGTGTCGATCGGCCGCCGTCCCTTCGTTCAGGGCCTCGGCATCGACAAGGTCGGCGTGAAGATGACGGAGCGCGGCCGCATCGCCGTCGACGGCCACTTCCAGACCTCGGTGCCCGGCATCTATGCCATCGGCGACGTGATCGACGGGCCGATGCTGGCGCACAAGGCGAGCGAGGACGGCGTGGCCTGCGTCGAGACCCTCGCCGGCCAGAAAGGCCATGTGAACTGGGACCTCGTGCCCTCGATCATCTACACGCAGCCCGAGGTGGCCTGGGTCGGCAAGACCGAGGAACAACTGAAGTCGGCCGGCGTTGCCTACAAGGTCGGCAAGTATCCGTTCACCGCCGACCCGCGCAGCCGCGCGAACGGTGCCACGGAGGGCTTCGTGAAGGTCTTGGCCGACAAGGCGAGCGACAAGGTGCTGGGCGTCCACATCTTCGGCGCCGAGGCCGGAACCATGATCGCCGAAGCCGCGATGGCGATGGAATTTTCCGCCTCGGCCGAGGATATCGGCCGCACCTGTCACGCGCATCCCACGGTCAACGAGGCGATGAAGGAAGCCGCTCTCGCCGCCTGGGACAAGCCCATCCATCTGTAGGCACGCCATGCGCCAGCCCTTGATGGCGCTTGCGATCGTCGCCTGCCTGGCGATGTCGGTGGTCGGGGGCTTCATCCCGATCCTCCAGGGCTGGATCTTCTTCGTGATCGCCCTCTATCTGCTGGCGACGGAATTCGAGACCGGCCGCAAGTGGGTGACGTCGGCGCGGCGCCGCTGGCCGAAGCTCGACCAGTGGATCGTCAAGGCGCGCGACCACAAATGGGCGCCGCGTCACCTCAAGGAATTCGAGGACATGACCGATCCCTCGAAGTAGCGGGTGTCGTTTCCGCGGAATCAAACGTTGCCTGTCACGCGCAGGACGAGATCGATCAGCCAGCCCACGGGTTCACTGAGGACCCAGCCGATGACGTTCAGATCCATGCCGAGCTGATTGCCGATCAGCGGCAGCAGGAAAATCAGTCCGAGCAGGATGGGCATGCCGTAGGGCTCGAGCCGGGCAAGCGGCAGCGCGAGGGCATCGGGCAGCAGGCCGACGGCGACGCGCCCGCCGTCCAGAGGCGGCAGCGGCAGCATGTTGAAGACCGCCAGCAGGACGTTGATGAGGATCGCGTTCTGGAGATTGAGGATCGTCCAGTTCGCGGCCGGCGGCGGCAGCAGGACGGCGAGATGCGCGAGCAGGCCCGCCGCCAGGGCCATGAACACGTTCGTGGCGGGCCCGGCCGCGGCGACCCAGACCATGTCGTGCCTCGGATTGTTCAGCGCGCGGAAGTTCACCGGTACCGGCTTGGCGTAGCCGAACAGGAAGGGCGCGTGCAGGAAGATCAGCAGGCCCGGCATGAGGATCGTGCCGAACGGGTCGATGTGCTTCAGCGGATTGAGAGTCACGCGGCCCTGTTGCCATGCCGTCCGGTCGCCGAAGCGCAGGGCCACGAACCCGTGCGCGGCTTCGTGCAGCGTGATGGCGAGGATGGCCGGTATGACCCAGGTGGAGATCGTGTAGAGGGTGTCGTTCACCGTGAATCCACCTGTTGTCTCCATCCTTGCTTGGTTTACGGTCCGGCCGATGCATCTTCGATGGACGAACGGACGCGGGCAAGGTCTGGGCATGGCGAGAGCGTGGACGGCTCGTCTCCTCGTCCTGATCGCCGTCGTTTGGGCGATGCCCGCGCTTGCGCAACAGAACGTCCGCGTGCCGTTGGAGCAGGACGGCCGTACCCTTCAACTCGCGGCACAGTTCTTCCGCCCCGCCAACGCGGGGGCGCCGGTGCCCGCGGTCGCGATGTTCCACGGCTGTGGCGGACCGGGTCAGAACACCGCGCGCATGGCGGGTCTCCTCGCCTCGTGGGGCTACGCCGCCCTCGTGGTCGACAGTTTCTCGGCGCGTGGCCTCAAGGACGTGTGCGGGCGCAACTGGCCGACGCCGGCCGCAGCCGAGGCGCGGGCGGCCGATATCGATGCGGCGCTCGCGTGGCTGAAAAAGCAGCCGGGCATCGATCCCCGAAGGCTCGCCTACATGGGCTATTCCTACGGCGGCGGCGTCGCGATGCTGCGCGCTCTTTCCGGCAAGCCCCAGGACTCGGCAGCGTCGGCCGTGCGGGCGGTCGTGCTGGTCTATCCCGACTGCGCCCTGGCGGATGCGTTGGGTCCGCGCCTCGCGGTGCGTCAGCCGATCCTGCTGGCCGTGGGCGCGCTTGACGACTGGACGCCGGTCTCGCAATGCCGCGCGGTGATGGAGCGCGTCGTGCGCGGCGCGGATCTGGTCGAAACGAGGATTTACGACGGCGCGCATCACAGTTTCGATGCGCTCGGCCTGCCGGTGCGCTATCTCAGCGGGGTTGGCAATCGCAGCAAGCCCGGCGGTTGCTGCGGTGCGCATTACGGTGCCTACGAGCCTGCATGGAAGCAGTTCGTGGTCGACGTTAGGGCGTTCCTCGACAAGGCACTGAAGCCGTAACGCGGGCCGGCAGGAGCCGCATGCGTTCGACGGCGTGGATAGGCGGGCTGGCCGCTCTGGTCTTTCCCTTTGCGCAGGCCGACGCGCAGGAAGCGGCCGAAGCCGATGGCGTCCGCCATGTCGGCAAGGTCCACAACCGGATGCGTGCGGCCGAAGCGCGCGAGCAATATTTCCTCGACCAGGAATTCGACGATGCCGCCCGGCGTTATGCGCGGGCGAAGAAGGAGATTCAGAATTCGACCGGCATCTTCTACTCGTTGACCTCGTCGGTCGTCAGCCAGTGGGGCGCGCCGGGCAGCGACTACGGCGCGGTGCAGGCCCAGTTCTCGCCGGCGCTGAACTGGAAGATGTTCGACGATCCCGGGATCGGCGCCGGCTCCTTCCAGTTCGCCTATCTCGCGACCCAATACTGGTCGGGGCAGACCGGACAGAGCCTGCAGAACCGGCTCTTCCTCAACAGCCCGGTCAACGACTATCCGGTCAACCAGCTCACCTTCGCGCAGGTGAGCTATACGCACGACTTCCCCGGCCACTTCGTGTCGCTGACGCTGGGGCAGTTTCCCTTCTCGAACTTCGACACCAACGCCTACTCCAACAACGAGCAGGTCAATTTCCTCGGCTACGGGCTGGCGCAGAACGGCAGCCAGAACTACTCGCAGGGCAGCCTCGGCGCCTACGCCCAGGTCAATCCGACCAAGGAGCTGACGTTCATCGCCGGCTTCCAGGACGCCAACAACGTCGCGGCCTCCAACTACGTCCAGTTCAATACGGGATTCCGGGGCCAGTATTCGTGGTTCGTCTACGGCGCCGTCTCGCCCAGGCCCGGCAAGCTGGGCCACGGCACCTATTCGCTGCTCTACTACAATCTGCCGAGCGTCCCGATGCAGCCGCAGGCCAGCTCGGGCCTGTCGTTCAATGCCTCGCAGACGCTCGACGAGAAATGGGGCCTGTTCCTGCGCGCCAACACCGCGTGGAACTCGAGCTGGTACATCCAGTCGTCGATTTCCGGCGGCGCGGTCTACAACAATCCCCTGGGCCGGGCGCCGCGCGACCAGATCGGCCTCGGCATCGCGTGGAACGCCACGAACCAGCGGCTCTATGCGGGCACGCCGGTGCGGCCCAGCGAGACGATGGTCGAACTCTACTGGTCCTGGTCGGTGAAACACCTGTTGATCACGCCCGACGTCCAGCTTTATTTCCAGCCGGCGCTGGCGCCGACGCAGCAGCTGGCGGCGGTCTTCTCGCTGCGGCTCACGGTGCTTTTCTGAAGTCCTGCCCGTAGCCTGTTCGAGGGGGAGAGCCTGTCCATGACCAATACGATCGATCCGTCCGGGCGGGGACACGGGCGGATGAGCATGTGGAGCGTCTCGGCGCTCGGCATCGGGTCCATGGTCGGCGCCGGCATCTTCGCGCTGCTGGGTCAGGCAGCCCTGATGACCGGCAGTGACGTCTATCTCTCCTTCGCCATCGGCGGCGTCATCGCGCTGCTGTCGGGCTACTCCTATGCCCGGCTCGCCGCCCGCTTCCCGAGTTCGGGCGGCATCATGGACTATTTCGACCGGGCCTTTCCGTCGAAGACCGTGGCGGGTGGGTTGTCGGTCCTCTATCTGGTGACGCAGATCGTCAACATCGCGATGGTCGCCAAGACCTTCGGCGCCTATGCCGACCGTCTGCTGCTGGGCGACGTTTCGGCGGCCTATGTTGCCAACATCTTCGCGTCGGCGATCGTGATCGTCCTCTTCATCGTCAACATGGCGGGATCCGGCACGGTCGGGCGTGTCGAGGAGCTGCTGGTCGGGATCAAGCTGGTCATCCTGACGGCGCTGCTGGTGGCCGGTGGGTCGAGCATCGATCCGGCGATGCTTACGCAGGGGCCGACCGTCGGGCCCGGCATACTGCTCGCGAGCGTCGGCCTCACCTTCTTCGCCTATGGCGGCTACGGCATGATGACCAACGCCTCGGGCCACGTCGCCAATCCCGCGAAGACCATTCCGCGCGCCATATTCCTCGCGATCGGCGTCGTGATCGTCCTCTATATCGGCCTGTCCATCGTCGTGATGGGCAACATCTCGCCCGACGAGCTGACGCGCTTTGCGACCACGGCGGTGGCGCAGGCCGCCAAGCCCGTCCTCGGTCAGGTCGGCTTCGTCGTCGTGTCGATCGGCGCGCTGTTCGCGACCGCCTCCTCGATCAATGCGAGCTTCTTCTGCGCCCTCGAAGTCTCGCGCGGCCTCGCCGGCAAAGGGCAGCTTCCGCCCGTGTTCGAGCGGGTCGCCTGGGGGCAGGGCACGCGCGGGCTGGTGTGGTCGGCCGGCGCCGTTCTGGTGATGGTCAACCTTCTCGATCTCGGCGCCATCGCCCAGGTCGCGGGCGCGACAATCCTGATCTGCTATGTCGGCGTCTTCGCGGCGCACTGGCGACTGCACGGCGAAGCGGGGGGATCGCGTCTCCCGATCGTGGTCGGCGCGGCGCTGATGGCCGTGGTGCTCGTGGCGTTCGCAGTCAGCCTCTGGTCGACGCAGCCCTCGGCCATCTGGCTCACCGGGCTGGCCGTCGCCGGCAGCCTCGGCATCGAATGGCTGATTCAACGCCGCCGCCGATCGTCCTGACGAGCGCATCCCGTCCTGGCGTTTTTCTGGCTCTGATCCACAAATCTCATCCTCAGGAGGCCCGAAGGGCCGTCTCGAAGGATGGGCAACAGACGAAGTGGTCTTGCCCATGCCCATGCTTCGAGACGCACTCCGGAGTTTACCCCGAGGTATTCGAGGGGGAGCGCTCCTCAGCATGAGGTAGGAAGTGTGTTTCCGTCTTGCTGGGAAGGACTCTAGTCCCGCGGATTACGGTAGACGACGCAGGCGCCGCCCTTGGCCCTCAGCTTCGCGCAGAGAGCATCGGCCTCCGCCCGGGTCTTTGCCGAGACCCGCACGGCATAGGTGGGCAAATCGTTGCGGCGCGAATTCAGGACCAGCGGCAGCCGATCGTCGAGCACGGGTTCGTACTTGCGCCGCAGCCGCTCGTAGTGGGCAAGCACGCGTCCTTCGGACCAGTTGCCGGCAAGCTGGACGCCCCACGGTCCCCAGGCCGGGTCCGACGTGAGCAGCGGGCGGCGGCGCGGCGTGTCGGTCATGTTCCTGGCGAATTCGATGCAGCGTTCGCCTGTCTGTGTCGCCGTCGATTGCAGCTGCGGCATCGGCTGGGCGGTCCAGGCCTCGGCACTGTAACCGGTGACGATGCGGACATAGGCTTGCGTCTCGCCGGGCAGGATGGCGCGGCCGGCGCGCCAGGCCTCGACCTGGCCGGGACCGGCATTGTAGGCGGCGGCGGCCAGGCCGAGATTGCCGCGGAAGGTCGTGCGCAGTTCGCGCAGGTAGCTCGCCGACTCGCGCAACGCCTGCAGCGGTTCGAAGGCGTTGGTGAGGCCGCGCATCGCCGCGGTTCCCGGCATGAATTGCGCGATGCCCTGCGCGCCGGCCGGGCTGACGGCCGAGGGATTGAACCGGCTCTCCTGCCAGATGAGGCGGGTGAAGAACTCTTCCGGCAGTCCATTGTCAGCCGCGGCCTGGGCCAGCGTGCTGCAGATGTCGGCGACGGAGGGGCGCCGGTCATTCACTGGTTCGGCACGCGCCTGCACCACCGGCGCCAGGGCGATGGCGAGCGATACCAAGGCCAGCAGCGACTGGAGCAGACATCGCGGGATGAGCAGCGCGTGATCCATCGGCGGGAATGGTATCATCGCCGGCCGAACTCATGCACCGCATTGGACTCCGTTTCATGATCCGCAAAGCCACCCTTGCCGACCGTCCGCGTATTTCCGAAGTGCGCCTTGCCGTGCGCGAGAACCAGCTCAGCGCGGCCTCGGCGGGCAAGGTCGAGACCACCGCCGACTGGATCTTCGAGAACGCCACCTTCTGGGTGTGGGAGGAGGCGGGTGCGGTGCAGGGCTTCTCCGTCGCCGATCCGCGTGACGGCACCATCTTCGGGCTGTTCATTCATCCCGACTACGAGGGGCGGGGCCTTGCACGGGCATTGCTGCCGCTGGCGTGCGAGGACCTGCGCGTCGCGGGTTTTTCCGTGGCGACCCTGTCGACGGACCCTGGCACGCGCGCCGAACGCTTCTATCGCCTGAACGGCTGGGAAGAGAGCGGCTACCAGGACAACGGCGAGATCATCTTCCGGAAGGCGCTGTAACGGCGCGTTTCAGCGCTGCCCGGGCGAGGAGGCGTGTCGAGTCGAGCGTCGGCAGCAGCGAGTTGCCGTCGTTCATGATCAGCGGGATTTCGGTGCATCCGAGGATGACGGCGTCGCAGCCCTCTTGCTTCATGCGACCCATCACGCGCTGGTAGGCCGCGACGGCCTGCGGCGTGAACACGCCCCGCACCAACTCGTCCATGATGATGCGATTGGTCTCGTCGCGCTCGGCATCGGTGGGGCGCAGCCACGCGAGCCCCTGCGCCTGGATCTTCTGCGGATAGACCTCGCTGTCGATCAGCCAGCGCGTGCCGGTGATGCCGAGTTTCCTGTAACCGCGCGCCGCCGCTTCGGTGGCGACCACCTCGGCGATGTGCAGCCATGGAAGCGGCGAGCGCGGCAGCACATGCGCCATCGCCTGATGGATCGTGTTGTCGGGGCAGATCAGGAAGTCGGCACCGGCTGCGGCGAGCTTGCCGGCCGAGGACAGCATCAGCTCGGCAACGCCGGCGCGGTCGCCGCGGTCGAGCCGCTCGACATAGTCGGCCAGCGAATGGGTGTGCATCGAGACTTCGGGGTGCGCGTGCGGTCCCATCGACTGGCCGCCTTCGACGCAGATCGTCTTGTAGCAGAGCGCGGCGCCCTCGGCGGAGCAGGCGACGATCCCGATATGCTGCGGCATGGTTCAGCCCTTGGCGCGCGGATGTGCGGCGCGATAGACGGCGGCGAGGCGGGCGGCATCGACGTCGGTGTAGCGCTGCGTCGTCGACAGCGACGCGTGGCCCAGCAATTCCTGGATGGTGCGCAGGTCGCCGCCGGCGCCCAGCAGGTGCGTCGCGAAGGAATGGCGCAGCGCGTGCGGCGTCACGCTTTCGGCGAGGCCGAGCTCGTGGCGGATCTCGCGCACCCGCTTCTGCACGATGGCGGGATCGAGCGCACCGCCGCGCGCGCCCACGAAGACGCGATCGGACGGCTTGGCCGCGGCCAGCCACGGGCAGGCCTCGCGATAGGCTTTCAGCGCTTGCAGCGCCTGCGGCAGCAGCGGCACCAGCCGCGTCTTGTTGCCTTTGCCGGTGACGGCGAGCGTGTCGCGGCCGCTCTTCAGCAGGTCGTCGACCTCCGCCTTGGTGAGCGACAGCGCCTCGCCGATGCGCAGGCCGGCGCCGTAGAGCAGGACCAGCACCGCGGCATCGCGCAGGTCGATCCACGGCGCGCGGTCCTGGTCGGACTGCGACTGGAGAACGTCCTCCATGTCGCGTTCGCTCAGCGCCTTCGGCACGGCGCGCGGCAGCTTCGGCGTCTGGATGGTGGCGATGCTCGCATTGTGCGCGAGGCCGTTCTTGTCGAGGAAACGGAAGAACGAGCGCACCGAGGAGAAGGCCCGCGCCGTCGAGGTGCGCGCCATGCCCTGAACCGAGCGGTCGGCCAGCCAGGCACGGAACTCGGCGGGCTTCAGCCTTGCGAGCGCGTCGAGAGTCGGCACCTCACCGAGATAGGTCGTCATGAAGCCGAGGAAGGTCGCGACGTCGTGCTCGTAGGCGGTGAGCGTGTGGGCGGCAAGCCGGCGCTCGGTCTTCAGCCAGTCGCGCCACGCTTCCTGGGCGTCTGCGACCCTCAACGCCGCCTTACTCCGGCAGGTCGAGCCAGGCGCGGATCGTGTTCTCCAGCACCTTCGACAGGAAGAACAGGAGTTCGGTCGCCATCTCGGGCCCGAAGGCCTCGGGATCGCGCGCGCCGAAGCACATGACGCCGTCGGGCGAACCCGACGAGACCTGCAGACGCATCAGAACGTCGGACTTCACGAAGCGCGCGACGTCGCCGAAGAAGGCTTCCTCGCCCACGATGTCGGAGCGCAGGCGGGCATGCTTGTCGGGGCCGATGGCGGCATCGATGGCGCCCGGCGCCAGCACGTAGACGCCGCGCACCGGCACGCGCTTGGGCGCGTCGGCATTGGCCTCGATCGCCATGGTGATGAAGTCGACGTCGAGCAGCTCGGGCAGTTCGTGCGTCACGACGTGGATCATCTTCTCGAACGTCGTCGCCTGGATGATGCTGATCACCGCGGCCTGGATGCGGTTCTGGACGATCTGGTTCTGCTTGGAGTTGGCGATGATCTCGGTGCGCTCGACCTTGAGCTTCTCGATCTCGCCGCGCAGGCGCTTCAGGATCGCCTGCTGCATGTCGATGACGCCCGGCCCCTGGACGCGCGGCGTCACGCCCATCTCGGCGGCGAGTTCGCCGTTCTTGTCGAAGAAGTCGGGATGGGCCTTGAGATAGGCCACGACGTCGTCGGCGGTGATCAGCTTCACCTGCCGGCCGGAGCCGTCGGGCGCCGGGATCGTACCGTCATTGCCCATGTGCCCGTCCCCGGGTCAGAGGATCGACTGGCCGGTCTTGGCCCAATCGTCGAGGAAGGCCTTGAGACCGTTGTCTGTCAGCGTGTGCTTGAAGAGCTGGCGCAGGACGTTGGGTGGCAGCGTGCCGACATGGGCCCCGAGCTTGGCGGCGGCGATCACATGTTGCGTGTGGCGGATCGAGGCGACCAGCACCTCGGTCTTGAAGTGCGGGTACTGGCGATAGATCGTCATGATCTCGCCGATGAGATGCATGCCGTCCTGGCCGATATCGTCGAGCCGGCCGACGAACGGCGAAATGAAGGTCGCGCCGGCCTTGGCCGCGAGCAATGCCTGCGCCGCGGAGAAGCACAGCGTGACGTTCACCATCGTGCCTTCGGAGGTCAGCACCTTGCAGGTCTTGAGACCGTCCGGCGTCAGCGGCACCTTCACGGTGACGTTCTTGGCGAGCTTCGCGAGCTTGCGGCCTTCCTCGAGCATCGTCTTGTGGTCGGTCGCGACCGTTTCGGCGCTGACCGGACCCGGGACGATGGCGCAGATCTCCTTGATGACGTCGAGCATCTGGCGGCCCGACTTGGCGATCAGCGAGGGGTTGGTCGTCACGCCGTCGAGCAGGCCGGAGGCCGCGAGATCCTTGATATCGGCGACATCGGCGGTATCGACGAAGAACTTCATATAAAATACCCCAATGGCCAGTGGTTCGGACTCGCCTGTTGCCACAATTTCTAGCGATTCCCCCTCGGAGCTACAAGCCAAGGGGGACGCGGCGTCGCGTCTCGAATCGGTGGAAAACACGGTCAAGATCCTGCTGCCGCTGCCGCTGGGCGATGCCTACGACTATCGCGTGCCTGACGGCATGGCGGTCGTGCCGGGGCATTTCGTCATCGTGCCGCTGGGCAAGCGCGAAACCGTCGGCGTCGTCTGGGGCGAAGGCTCGGGCGACGTCGCGCCGGAGAAGTTGCGCGACGTGATCGCGGTGCTGCCGGCCCTGCCGATGGCCGACGCGATGCGCCGCTTCGTCGACTGGGTGTCGGCCTACACGCTGATGCCTGCAGGCGCCGTGCTGCGCATGGCGATGAGCGTGCCGTCGGCGCTCGAAGCGCCCAAGACCGAACTGGTCTATCGCCCGGCCGCGCCGACCGAGGACACTGCGCTCAAGCTCACGGCGGCGCGCCGTCGCGTGCTGGCGCAGTTGAAGGACGGCCCGGCGATGGCCGCCGCGGAGCTTGCGCATCTCGCCGGTGTCGGCACGTCGGTGGTGAAGAGCATGGCATCGGTCGGGCTGCTGGCGGCCGAGGAGCGCATCGTGCGTCGCTCCTTTCCGCAACCCGACGGGCTGCATGACGGGCCGACCCTGTCGGCCGCGCAGAAGATCGCCGCCGACGGCCTGGTCGAGAAGGTGAAGGCGCATGCCTTCTCCGCGACGCTGCTCGATGGCGTGCCGGGTGCGGGCAAGACCGAGGTCTATTTCGAGGCGGTTGCCGCCTGCCTTGCCGCCGGCCGGCAGGTGCTGGTGCTGCTGCCGGAGATCGCGCTGACGGCGCAGTGGCTCAGGCGCTTCGAGGACCGCTTCGGTGCGCTGCCGTCGCCTTGGCACTCCGGTCTCACCAGCCTGGAACGCCGCGAAACGTGGCGCGGCATCGCCGAGGGGCGGGTGGGCGTCGTCGTGGGCGCGCGCTCCGCGCTTTTCCTGCCCTTCGCCAATCTCGGCCTCATCGTCGTCGACGAGGAACACGACAGTTCGTTCAAGCAGGACGAGGGCGTCGTCTACAATGCGCGCGACATGGCGGTGGTGCGCGCGCGCCTTGCCTCCGCGCCCATCGTGCTGGCATCCGCGACTCCGTCGCTCGAAAGCGTCGTCAATGTTAAGACCGGCCGCTACGGCGAAGCGCATCTGCCGGGACGCCATGGCGGTCATCAGCTCGCGTCATTATCCGCGATCGATCTCCGGCGGCAGGCACCGCCGCGCGGCCGCTGGTTGTCGCCGCCGGTCGTCGAGGCAATGAAGAAGACGCTGGCGGCCGGCGAGCAGACGCTGCTGTACCTCAATCGCCGCGGTTATGCGCCGATCACGCTCTGCCGCGCCTGCGGCTCGGGGCTGGAGTGCCCGCAATGCTCGGCCTGGCTGGTCGAGCATCGTTTTCGCCGGACGCTGGTCTGTCATCATTGCGGCTACTCGGAACCGCCGGCGCAGACCTGCCGGCATTGCGGCGCGGTCGATCAGTTCGTCGCCTGCGGCCCCGGCGTCGAACGGCTGGCCGAGGAGGCGCTGGAGCTTTTCCCCGAAGCACGGCTGGAACTCTTCACGTCGGACAGCCTGATGAACCGCGACGAGGCGTCGGCCGCGGTCGAGCGCATGGAGAAGGGCGAGATCGACATCCTGATCGGCACGCAGATGGCGGCGAAGGGCCATCACTTCCCCAACCTGACGCTGGTCGCGGTGATCGATGCCGACCTCGGCCTCAACGGCGGCGATCTGCGCGCCGCCGAGCGGACCTTCCAGCTTCTCTATCAGGTGGCGGGCCGCGCCGGCCGCGACGGAAGGCCGGGCCGGGCACTGATCCAGACCCACAATCCCGATCATCCGGTGATGCAGGCGCTGGTGTCGGGCGATCGCGACAGGTTCGTCGAGGTCGAATTGCACGATCGTTCGATGGCCGGGATGCCGCCCTACGGGCGGCTGGCGTCCCTGATCATCTCCGGGCCGGATCCCGTCGCCGTCGACAATGTTTGCGCAGCCCTCGCGCGCCAGGCGCCGCAGCAGGAAGGCGTGACGATCCTGGGGCCCTCGGTCGCACCGATGGCCTTGTTGCGCGGCCGGCACCGGCGGCGGTTCCTGCTCAAGGCCGGGCGGGATATCGCCGTGCAGCCTCTGCTTCACGCCTGGCTGGAGAAGATCGGCCTGCCCGGGTCAGTGCGTCTGCAGGTCGATGTCGACCCCTATTCCTTCCTTTGAGTCCACACGCCCGGACCCCCGCGCCGAAAAACCGCTGTAGAACAGCGCTTTGCCGACGTTGCGCCGGGAAATGCAGCATGGTAGCAACGCGCGCTTTTCCGGGGTGGGGCGGCAAGCGACGCGGAGCGTTCTGCCAGTGAAAAGTATGTAATTTCAATGGCTTGCCGGCCGCGTTCCGCGGCAGGGGAGAGGCTCCAGACGTGACCACCGCAACCACCGGCGTTGCCGGACGCTACGCCAGCGCCCTTTTTGAGCTCGCCGACGGCGCCAAGTCGCTCGACCAGGTCGCGCAGGACCTCACCACTTTCCGCAATCTCGTCGCGGAAAGCGCCGAACTCGCCCGCCTCATCGCCAGCCCGGTCATCGGCCGCGCGCTGCAGGGCAAGGCGCTGCTGGCCGTGCTCGATGCTGCCGGCATTTCCGGTCTGACACGCAATTTCGTCGGCACCGTGGCCGCCAATGGCCGCGCCCGTGACCTGCCGGCGATGGCCTCGGCCTTCCTCGCCGAGCTGGCCCGCCGCCGGGGCGAAACCACCGCGACGGTCACCTCGGCCGTTCCGCTTTCCCCCGCCCAGCTGCAGCAGCTCAGCGACGCGCTGCGCTCGGTGCTGGGCAGCAACAAGGTTTCCATCGACGCGCGCGTCGAACCCGACATTCTCGGCGGTCTCGTCGTGAAGGTCGGTTCGCGCCTGTTCGATTCGTCTGTCCGCAGCAAGTTGCAGCGCCTGCAGCTTGCCATGAAGGGAGTTGCCTAAATGGATATCCGTGCCGCCGAAATCTCGGCCATTCTGAAGCAGCAGATCGCCAACTTCGGCACCGAGGCCGAAGTGGCCGAGGTCGGCCAGGTCCTCTCCGTCGGTGACGGCATCGCGCGCGTCTACGGCCTCGACAGCGTCAAGGCTGGCGAGATGGTCGAGTTCCCGGGCGGCATCAAGGGCATGGCGCTCAACCTCGAGAGCGACAATGTCGGCGTCGTTATCTTCGGTGAGGATCGCACGATCCGCGAAGGCGATACCGTCAAGCGTACCGGCGCCATCGTCGACGTTCCGGTCGGCAAGGGCCTGCTCGGCCGCGTGGTCGACGGTCTCGGCAACCCGATCGACGGCAAGGGCCCGATCCAGTCGACCGAGCGCAAGCTCGTCGAGGTGAAGGCGCCCGGCATCATTCCGCGCAAGTCGGTGAACGAGCCGATGCAGACGGGCCTCAAGGCGATCGACTCGCTGGTGCCGGTCGGCCGCGGCCAGCGCGAGCTGATCATCGGCGACCGCCAGACCGGCAAGACCGCCGTCGCCATCGACACCTTCCTGAACCAGAAGGGCATCAACAAGGGCACCGACGAGAGCCGCAAGCTCTACTGTGTCTATGTCGCCGTCGGCCAGAAGCGCTCGACCGTCGCCCAGATCGTGAAGACGCTCGAGGACAACGGCGCGCTGGAATACTCCATCGTCGTCGCGGCCACCGCGTCCGACCCGGCCCCCATGCAGTTCCTGGCGCCCTACACCGGCTGCGCCATGGGCGAGTACTTCCGCGACAACGGCATGCACGCCGTCATCGTGTACGACGATCTGTCCAAGCAGGCCGTTGCCTACCGCCAGATGTCGCTGCTGCTGCGCCGCCCGCCGGGCCGCGAAGCCTATCCCGGCGACGTGTTCTATCTCCACTCGCGCCTGCTCGAGCGCGCCGCCAAGCTGAACGAGAAGAACGGCTCGGGCTCGCTGACCGCGCTGCCGGTCATCGAGACGCAGGCCGGCGACGTGTCGGCCTACATCCCGACCAACGTGATCTCGATCACCGACGGCCAGATCTTCCTCGAGACCGAGCTCTTCTATCAGGGCATCCGTCCGGCCATTAACGTCGGTCTGTCGGTCAGCCGCGTCGGCTCGGCCGCGCAGATCAAGGCGATGAAGCAGGTCGCCGGCACCATCAAGCTGGAGCTGGCGCAGTATCGCGAGATGGCGGCGTTCGCGCAGTTCGCTTCCGACCTCGACGCTTCGACCCAGCGCCTGCTGGCGCGCGGTCAGCGCCTGACCGAGCTGCTGAAGCAGGGCCAGTTCGCGCCGATGCCGGTCGAGGAGCAGGTCGTGTCGCTCTATGCCGGCACCCGCGGCTTCCTCGACACGCTGCCGGTCAACAAGGTCAACGACTTCGAGCATCAGCTGCTCGACGCGATCCGCGCCGAAGGCTCGATCCTCGCGTCGATCCGCGAGAAGCGCGAGATCGTCAAGGAGACCGACGACAAGCTGAAGGCGTTCCTCGGCGACTTCGTCAAGAAGTTCGCCTAAGGCGCTCGCAGGTTTAGATGCCCAGTCTCAAGACCTACCGGCTCCGGATCCGAAGCGTCCAGTCGACGCAGAAGATCACGAAGGCCATGAAGATGGTGGCGGCCGCCAAGCTGCGGCGCGCCCAGGAACAGGCCACGGCGGCTCGCCCCTACGCGGAAGCCATGGACAAGATCCTGGCGTCGCTGGGCGCGAGCTTCCAGGGCGCGACCGGCGGTCCGCGCCTGCTGGCCGGCACCGGCTCCGATCAGGTCCACCTGGTCATCGTCGCCACCGGCGATCGCGGCCTCTGCGGCGGCTTCAACAGCACCATCGTCCGCGAGGCGCGCCGCCAGATCCGCGCCCTGCTGGCCGAGGGCAAGACGGTCAAGATCTTCTGCGTCGGCCGCAAGGGCCGCGACCAGCTGCGTCGCGACTACAGCTCGCTGATCGTCGAGACGATCACCGATCTCGGCCGCCCGCGCCTGTCGTTCGGCGATGCCCAGAAGGTCGCCGCGCGCGTCATGGAGATGTACGACGCCGGTGAATTCGACGTCGCCAAGGTGATCTTCAATCAGTTCAAGTCGGCGATGACGCAGGTCGTCACCGTCCAGCAGCTGATCCCGCCGCCGATGCCTGAAGCCTCGGCCGCGCCGGCCGCTGCCGGCGGCGCGATCTACGAATTCGAGCCGGACGAGGGCGAGATCCTCGCCGACCTGCTGCCGCGCAACCTCACCGTCCAGATCTTCCGCGTCCTGCTGGAGAATGCGGCGAGCTTCTACGGCTCGCAGATGACGGCCATGGACAATGCCTCGCGAAACGCTGGCGACGTGATCAAGAAGCTGACGCTGCAGATGAACCGCTCGCGCCAGGCGTCGATCACCAAGGAACTCATCGAGATCATCTCGGGCGCCGAGGCCATCTAGGCCGGCTGCCAGGCAATCGAAGGAAAGGGATCCGTAATGGCTACCAACAACATCGGCACGATCACCCAGATCACGGGCGCGGTCGTCGACGTTCGCTTCGAGGGCGAACTGCCGAACATCCTGAACGCGCTGCACGTGAACGCCGACGGCCGCCTGGTCGTGCTGGAAGTCGCCCAGCATCTCGGTGAGTCCGAGGTTCGCACCATCGCGATGGACACGACCGACGGCCTGGTCCGCGGCGAGAAGGCGGTCGACACCGGCGCCCCGATCGCCATGCCGGTCGGCCCGGAGACGCTCGGCCGCATCCTGAACGTCATCGGCGAGCCGGTCGACGAGCGCGGCCCGGTCGGCAACAAGCAGACCCTGCCGATCCATCGCTCAGCACCGGAGTTCGTCGAGCAGTCGACGGAAGCGCAGATCCTGGTCACGGGCATCAAGGTCATCGACCTGCTCGCGCCGTACGCCAAGGGCGGCAAGATCGGCCTGTTCGGCGGCGCCGGCGTCGGCAAGACCGTGCTGATCCAGGAGCTGATCAACAACATCGCCAAGGGACACGGCGGC
>OFDC01001024.1_pt1 | contig 16623 bp, 14 predicted proteins | sample 1520941 | NCBI WGS metagenome assembly OFDC01 (sample SAMEA94258168, study PRJEB24077) | hot springs metagenome | biome: Aquatic biome; feature: Water | place: India | collected 2012-12-06 | depth 5 m | reverse complement strand
GCAATTTAGTCTTAATTTAACTGTTGAGTGTAAGACATTGAATATAGTGATATGAATATAGCAAATCTTATGGAGTTAAGCAATTGCCTTATATCCACCACCTAAAGTCAGTGGTTTTACGGCAATGGCTGATAAGCAATTATCTCACCTTATTTCTCACCTTATTAAAGATGAGCGTTAAATCGATGATTTTTGTTAATTTTCATTTTGTTGACACCCTCATTGTTGTGGTATGCTTTTTTGCTATAGGGATGACAACAAAAATTTGGCAAAAAAATTACCACAATACAATTTTTTTAATCTACAATAAATTACTTAAGACAAGGATAGCTTAAAATTTAATCCAGTTAGGAAGGCGCTTGATGCAAGGAATGCACAAGATCTTGTCTAAAGGAACAGCCATGCAAAATCCGATATTAGTACTTAATTGTGGGTCTTCGTCAATCAAATACGCGTTATTAAGCAATGACAGCAGCGAGCGCGTTGCCGGTCTTGCGGAAAACTTGGGCTTAGATACGGCACGTATCAAACACACCGACCTCAATGGAGAAAAAGTCGAAATCTCTTTGGCAGGCGCCAATCACCAATGGGCGCTGCAAAAAATATTAGGTTTATTAGCCGATTACAAACCGGTTGCCGTGGGTCACCGTGTGGTGCATGGGGGACGCGAGTTTTCTCATGCCGAAAAAGTCAATGACCATGTCTTGGCGGAAGTCAAACGGCTAAAAGTATTGGCGCCCCTGCACAACCCCGCCCATGCCTTAGGTATTGAAGCGGTGGAAAGAATCTACCCAGATTTGCCGCAAGTGGTCGTGTTTGATACCGCCTTTCACCAAACCATGCCCGCCAAAGCCTACCGCTATGCCATTCCAAAAGATTTGTACAATGAGCATTATATCCGTCGCTATGGCTTTCATGGTAGCTCGCACGCCTATGTCAGCCACCGCGCTGATAGCCTAGTCCCTCACAACCAAGCCAATGGTTGGATTACCGTGCACTTGGGCAATGGTTGCTCGATAACCGCCGTGTATGATGGCAAAAGTCTGGACACCAGCATGGGTCTGACCCCGCTGGAAGGCGTGGTCATGGGTACGCGCAGTGGTGATGTTGACCCAAGTTTGCATATTCATTTACACCGTATTTTGGGCTATAGCCTTGACCAAATTGATACGATTTTAAATAAACAAAGCGGGTTATTGGGCATTTCAGGTATCTCAAGCGACATGCGCACGGTGGAGCAAGCCGCCAACGAAGGCAACGAAGATGCCAAACTCGCCATCGAAATTTTCTGTTATAAAGCCGCTCGTTATATCGCCTCACTCAGCTGTGCGTTACCGACCTTCACTGGCTTGGTATTTACCGGCGGTATCGGTGAAAACAGCGCCTCAATTCGCCAAAAAATCTTACAAAACTTGCCGCATTTTGGCATTAAAGCGAACCTTGACAAAAATGCCGAGCTCTCTTTCGGTGCAGAAGGTAGTTTCCACCAAGCCGACAGCCTACTGCAACTGTGGGTGATTCCGACCGATGAAGAATACCAAATCGCCAAAGAAACCAAAGAAGTCTTGGGTTTATAAACCCTCTCACTCTGATGACCCATCAGGATTTTTAGTTTGAATAAAACAACAAATAGGAACTATCATGCAAACGATTTTATTTGTGCCTACTAGTAGCGGCATTGGCTTGACCTCAGCTTGTTTGGGTTTTATCCGTGCGCTCGATTATATCGGGCTAAAAGCCGGATTTTTAAAACCTTTTAGCCAAAATATCACTGCCAATCATGAGAGTGATGACAGCTCAAATGTGCTTGTAAAACATGCCTTTAACTTAAACCCGCCACCCTCCATTGACCGTAGCCGCTTAGAGCGCATGATTGGGGATGGTCAGTTAGATGACTTGATGGAAGAAGTGGTTGCCATGCACCAAACATTGGCTGACCAATATGACGTTATCGTCTGTGAAGGTCTGGCTGCTGACAATGATTCAAGTTATGCAGAATTGGTGAATTTAGCCATCGTCAACGCGCTAGATGCCAAAGTCATCTTGGTCAGTAGTGGCGATATTGCAAGTCCTGATAGTTTGGCAGATAAGCTAGATATTTTTGCCCGTGATTTTGGCGGCATGGCAAGCGAGCGCACGTTAGGCACGATTTTGATGCGCGTCAAAAACGTGGACAACCACTATGATGAAGCACCCGTCGCCCCGGGTAAAGCCAAAGTTGATTTGGCAGCTGAGCAGTTACAGGCGATTAAATCCCACTCCCCTTATTTTGACTCCGATAAATTTCGCTTGATTGGCGTGGTGCCTTTTAGCAATGCCTTAAGTGTCCCCCGTACCTGGGACGTGGCTCGTGAGCTTGACGCCAAATGGCTCAATGAAGGTGACGCCAAAAACCGCCGTGTGCTCAAGACTTTACTGGTTGCGCGTACCGTTGCCAATATTGGAGATTCTTTTACCCGTGGCAACTTACTGGTGACCGCAGGCGACCGTGATGATTTGATTTTGGCGACTGCGCTTAGCACCATGAATGGTGTGCCGCTAGCAGGTCTTATTCTGACAGGCGGCATCATGCCAAACCAAAAAATTATCAATCTGTGTCGCCCCGCGCTAAAAACGGGGATTCCTGTGATGCTGGTTGACACTGACAGCTTTGATACTGTCATCAAACTTAACCACATCAGCCATGAAATCCCCGCAGATGATACCACTCGCGCCAGTGAAGTCGCCGATTTTGTCGCCGCGCATTTGGATTTGGACTGGATCAAAGCCACTTTTAGTCAAGGTAACAACAACCGCAAACTCTCCCCTGCGGCTTTTCGCTATACCTTGGTCAAAAAAGCCCAAGCTGCCAAAAAAACCATCGTACTGCCTGAAGGCACTGAGCCCCGTACCGTTGAAGCGGCGGTCATCTGTCAAAATCGTGGTATTGCCCATTGTATCTTACTTGCCAAACGCAGTGAGGTCGAAGAGGTTGCCAAGAACTTGGGGCTCACCCTACCTGAAGGCCTGCAGATTCTTGACCCAGAGAATTTGATTGACAAGTACGTCAAACCTATGGTTGAGCGCCGTAAAGGCAAGCTCGATGAACTGCAAGCCCATGAACAACTCAAAGACACCGTCGTGCTGGGTACCATGATGCTGTACTTGGGTGAGGTCGATGGTCTGGTATCTGGCGCCGTGCATACCACCGCCAATACTGTGCGCCCGGCGTTTCAGTTAATTAAAACAGCACCTCAGTACTCGCTGGTATCGTCGATTTTCTTTATGCTATTGCCTGAGCAAGTGGTGGTGTATGGGGACTGTGCCATCAACCCAGACCCTACCGCGGAGCAGCTGGCTGAAATCGCCCTACAATCCGCCCAATCTGCCAAAGCGTTTGGTATCGAACCCAAAGTTGCCATGATTAGTTACTCGACAGGGACATCAGGTGAAGGTGCGGACGTGGATAAAGTGCGTCAAGCCACCGAAATCGCCAAAGCCAAAGCGGCTGAGATGGGCATGGCTGGTTTACTCATTGACGGTCCGTTACAATATGACGCAGCCAGTGTCGCAAGCGTGGCAAAATCCAAAGCGCCAAATTCTCCAGTGGCAGGTCAAGCCACTGTATTTATCTTCCCAGATTTGAACACAGGTAATACTACCTATAAAGCGGTGCAGCGCTCTGCCAACGTGGTGAGCATCGGTCCTATATTGCAAGGCTTAAATAAGCCTGTGAATGACTTGTCGCGTGGCGCCTTGGTTGAAGATATTGTCTATACCATTGCGGTCACAGCCGTGCAAGCCGCTAGCAGTGAGTTTTAAGCGTTCATGTTTAAAAAAAGGTGAGTGTGACACTCGCCTTTTTGTTGTCTGTCACACCATCATATTGGCTAGAATCAATCGGCTTAAATATGGCTTAAATATAATGCTAGGCAACTTTTAACAATTAAGCGTTTTTTTCACAATTAATCAATTTTCCCACAATCTGTTATGCCCAAAAATTGCTTTATGGTAAAATTCCGCACAAAGTGATTTTTGTGCGCCATGTACCAACCAATAAACCGCCAAACTAGCCGTAAGATGCGTCAATGATGATGAAGGATTTTAGTTTTCTTTGCCCTAAACTTGTGTTGGGCGTGTGGTTATGACAATGCCTCGCTGTATTCGTGTGTGGTTGGGTGGCTCATTTGATCCGATACATTTGGCGCATTTACAGATGATTACGCATGTGTACCATGAGCTCATGCGCGCCTTCCCCAATGTTGATATCATCGCCAAATTATTGCCTACCGCAGGTTCGCCCTTAAAAAATAAGCCCACCTCCAACCAGCAGCGCCTTCAAATGCTTTTGCTTGCGATTAACGATGTGCCTTTTTTGTCGATTGATGAGACTGAGCTACAGTGTCAGCCGCCTGTGTATAGCTTTCATACCTTGAGTGAGTTTAAACAGCGTTACCCCAATGACCTACTAATTTTTATCCTCGGACAAGACAGTGTTGAACAGCTTGATAAATGGTATCGCGGCTTTGAGCTGCTTTCGCTGACCAATCTATGGGTGCTACCCCGTCCTGCCTTGGGCAGCCGCAGCCTTAGCCCCAATTTAAACCAAAATTTGAAACAAAATTTGAACCAAAATGCTTTCGCCAATACGGATAAGCCCCCTAGTATCAATTCTAGTATCAATATTGATAATCGGTTAGTGCCTTTTATCATTCATTCGCCAAAAGACTTGATAAATCAAACCACTAACCATATTTATATTGATAAGTTTGTCGTGCCTGATATCGCCAGTCGTGATATCAGAGCTTGGCTATACAGCGCAGAAGCGCGGCAACGACAGCAAGCGCGGCTAAGTTTACCGAGTCAAGTTTATCGGTATATTGTTGAGCATCAGTTATATGCCCCACACGTTTAGCCTGATATTGATTTACATTTTTTGATAACCTGTGCGTTAGATTTTTGTTAAAATAGGGTACTTTTTTTAGGATTGTCATGATCCTATTTTAAGCTACCCTTATAACCCAATCATTATGACCCAATCCATGGAATCCACGCATTTATGACCGATACCAAATTTGCTAGTTTAGTCAATCAACACCCTGCCCACCAACAGTTAACCACTTGCCTTGACATCGTTCAAGATGCCTTGGATGATTTAAAAGCCAAAAACATTACCGTACTCGATGTTGCTGATATGACTGAAGTCATGGAGCGTATCGTGATTGCCGAAGGGACATCGACCCGCCACCTTAAAGCGGTTGCCGACCATGTCGCGATGAAAGCGAAGCAAGCAGGGTTTAATCCGATTGGTGTCGAAGGTCAAGGCACCAGTGATTGGACCTTGATTGATTTGGGCGCTGTGGTGGTGCATGTGATGATGCCACAAGCCCGCACATTTTATGACCTAGAAGGCTTATGGCAAGGTGAATCGCAGCGCGAGCGTATCGAGAAAACGTCATAGTGTAGTCTATAGCTTAGTTTAGTCTATACTATGCTATACAAGCTATGGCTATACAAACTATGCGTTATCAACTAGGCGCTACAACCAAATGGGTAAACCAGTTTTACCCATTTTTTTATGACGTTAATTTTCTTTGGTGAAAAGTTATGCCAATGCAGCCGTTTGCTGACGTTGATGGTTTTTCATCCAAAGATTGATACCGATAAGGATAACAATATAGCCAATTTGTGCCAAAAATGTCTGTAGTGTCGGGTAAAATCCTAGCCATTCAATCGCTGGCAAGCCGCTCATGGCAGTCATCGGTAGATATCCCGTCAATTGCAGCGCGTGCAGACTGACACCTAAAATCTTAAAGCCCAGTAGGTAAATTACCCAAGTTAACAGTTTAAACAACTGTGGAATCGGTAATTTGACCGAGGTTCTTAGCATCACCCAAGCCACTGCTGCCAGTGCTACAAGCGCCAAACCAATCCCAGTTAAAAAATTACTCATGCTGATATTGGGTAATATACCGACATAAAACAATATGGTCTCTGCGCCTTCTCGAAACACGGATAAAAAGCTCAATCCAAATAACGACACAAAGCTGCCTGCCGTCATGGCTTGCCCCATATGACGCTTGATATAAGCGTTCCATGATTGGACGGATGATTTGCTATGCAGCCACGCCCCGATGCCAATCATCATGATAACCGCAACGATGCCGATGACCCCTTCAAACATCTCACGATTGGCAGCAGAAGTCACCGCAGGGAATAATAGCTGTAATGCCATCGCGCCTGCGATACTGGCAAGTAAGCCAAAAGCGACGCCAGCATACACCCATTTTTTGGCTTTGACTTGTTTGGCAGCGGTTAAAGCCGATAATAGCGAGATGACAATCAATAAGGCTTCCAACCCTTCTCGAAGCAAAATCAGCATCGAGTCAACCGCGGTATATTGGGCTGTTGGGTTGATTGCTGCCAATTCATTGATAATCGATTGCAGTGTTTGCTGCTGTTTAGGGTCTTGCCCCTTCGCCATGGCTAGCGGAATTTGACTTTCCACCCGATTATATAGGCTAGGGTTACGCGTGCTGACATCGCCTTCGACCATTGGCCATATACTAATAAACTCGCCTAACTTGGCTTGACCCGTCGCTGCATCGTTTGTTTTAAACGCCTGTAAACCATCGCGCAGTAACTGGATACTATCTGCCAGAGTGACAGTTTGTGTGGTTTGTACAGCGGCTACGTCACCCTTGTTATAACTGTCGATGGCGTCTTTTAGGGCGGCAGATTGGGTTTTGATTTGCGCCATGTTGATGGGTTGGGTTTCAATCGCCACTCGCATCAGCGCCATGGATGTTTCGATTTTGCCGTAATGCCCCATACTGGTATTGCGTACGACCCGCTCATTACCTAGCCAAACTGCATTAAACTGGTTGTAAGCCGCCCGTAACGCTTCGACATCTGTCGCTGCTGCACGTTGTATGACTTGATTAAGGTTGTCATACGCCGGTACCATTTTTTTGGCAAACTCTTTTCGCTTACCGCTGTAATCTACAGGATTTTGCTCTTTTTCAAAGGCATATAACGCATTTGACACGGCTGATAAATTGGCTTCTGTGGGGTTGCTGATGGCTTGCCCAATCGCTTGGCTTGTCTGTTGCCCAAGTGTGGAATTTTTTGCCGTTGCATCTATGGCATCAAAGGCTGTTTGAATTTGCGCGAGGGTGTCCTTGGCTTTTGGGATATCATTGGCTTTAATTGCCGCCATCGCGTCGGATAGCTTGATAAAAATAGGGCTTAAATTCAGCTTTTTGCTGGCTGATTGACTGGCTTGCGTCGCTATCTGTGCACTTGCAGGCGTTGGTTGCTGCGCTTGTAAGCCTTGGCTGGTGATGAGCAGCGAACTTGCTAGACCAAAACTTAGCAAGGTTTTTTGGGTGATGTTTATCATGAGTAACTTTTTAACCGTCTGTTTTTAAGCGTCTATTTTTAAGCGTCTATTTTTAAGCGTGTGTGTTGAACCGTCTATTTTTAACTCATATTAACCTTAAGCTTCAAATAATGCTTGTCCAATATAGCCACCTTGCGGGATACCACCAAAGCAGGCAAATAGCCCACTGCCAATGTGGGTGATGTATTCATTCATTTTATCAAGGCGACCTAGCGCATTTTGGATGATGATAAATTGCTCAGGCGATTTTTGGAATGAAATAAACAGCAGTCCTGAATCAAACTGCCCAGTGGCTGGGTTAATGCCGCTACTGTAAGAATACGAACGGCGTAGCATTTCCACGCCTGTGCGTTTTGCCAGTCCCACGTGGGAATTTTCAGGTATCACTGCTTTACCCTGCGCGTCTTTGGCGTGCACATCAAAGGTGTCAAATTCGCCTTTTTGTCCAATCGCCGCACCGCTATCACGATGTCGACCAAAGGTGTCTTCTTGACCTTTAAGTGAGGTGCGATCCCAAGTTTCAAGATGCATTTGGATGACACGGGTGACCAAATAAGTGCCGCCTTTCATCCAATCAGGCGCGTCCGCCCATAAGTTTTTGTTCGCAGCTTTGAGGGTGCTTTGGTTGGCAGTACCGTCTTTAAAACCGAATAAATTACGCGGCGTATGGTTGCCGGTATCAAACCCAACAAAACCTGACTGACTCCAACGCATGGTGATATTAGAACGCGCTTGGCGAACCAGTTGCCGTACCGCATGGAACGCCACTTGCGCATCTTCGGCGCAGGCTTGAATACAGATGTCGCCGCCGGTCAAATTTTCTCGTAATTGATCGCGCGGGAATTTTGGTAAATCTTGGAATTCTTTGGGCTGCTTATGGGTAAGTCCCATTTTTTTGAGAAAACTTGGGCTAATACCAAAAGTCAACGTCAACCCATATGCGCCCATGTTGTCTGCTTCGCCTGTGTCGGTCGGGGGCACAAATGGGTTTTTTTCATACGCTTTGATGTTTTTACCTTGCGTCAAATTGGCCGCATAGGTTGTCCAGTCTTTGAACATCTGTTTGACATCGTCGAGCTTGTCGGTATGCAAATCCATCACCAAAAAATAAATATTACGCTGTGACGGCGTGGTAATGCCTGCTTGGTGTTCGCCATAAAAATCATATTTGACATCAGCAAAACAATTTTTGGTAGTATTGGCATCACTACCGGCGTGTTTGGGATTTTCGTTTTTATCGCTGTCTTTGGACTGATTACTATCCAAAGCTTGCAAGTTAGGTAAATTTTCGCTTGGTTTTTGCTGGCAGGCTGACACGGCTAAACCTGCGCCTGCGACACTGAGCGCACCAAATTGGCGTAAAAAACTGCGACGATTTGAGGTTTTTAATCCCACCCCTGTTTCTTGCGCTTGCTTATCTAATTTACTATGTTTCATACTGCCCCTAACTTGATACTTACCTTTTTATTCAATCCTAAAACTGTAAAGTGAAGCAATTTTTTGCTTCACCTTTGACTTATTGCAATACAATGCCCATCTGCGCTAAGGGTTCGCCGAGTTTATTCACCGCTTCGGCTAGCGCTTTGGTATCTGCAGGGGTTAACTCTTTGTAGGATTTATAGTCTTGTTGCCCGACTTGGTGCTTGGCAAGTAGTTGGTTGACTGCAGCAAATTTTTGCTCAAGCTCGGTGACTAACGCTGGGTTTTTGGCTTGGATTTTTGGTTTTAAAATGGCAAATATTTTCTCAGCACCTTCAATATTGGCTTTAAAATCATACAAGTCTGTGTGCGAAAAAATTTCTTCTTCGCCGGTGATTTTGCTCGTTGATACTTCATTGAGCAAATCTACAGAACCTTGTACCATCAAGTCGCCTGTGACCTCTGCCGTTGGAATTTTGGCGTGCAATTCTTTGACATCCGCAATCAGTTGTTTGCCCAGTTGCTCGGTGCCTTTGGTGGTGTTTTGCGTCCACAAGATTTTTTCAATCGCATGGAAGCCTGTCCATACTTCATTGGGCTCAAGGTCGGCTTCACGGTTATCGATACGCGGGTCAAGGTCGCCAAAACTTTCAGCAATCGGCTCTGAGCGCTCAAAATACATACGCGCTTTTGGATATAACGCCTTCGCCTCTTCTAATTTACCCGCTTCGAGCAGTGCGACAAATTTTTGGGTTTCGGTGAGCAAGCTATCAATTTGGGTTTGTACCCAAGCTTTGTATTCCGCCGTTTCTTTACTCATATCCACTGAGCTCTGGGCTGACGCTGTGACTGCAGAAGCATTGCTCGTTGCAGGCGCTGTTGCGGCACTACTTGCAGCAGGTGCTACGTCGGTTTTTTGCTCGGTTTTTTGGCAAGCCGTCAACAGTAATGCAGATATCGTCAGGGGTAATATTGATAAAGTAAAAGTACGGCTCAACATAAAACATCCTTAAAAGTAAACACGAATAAATAATAAAAAAATAATGACAATTTGCGAATTATAGTGTAAATGAGAATCGTTATAAATATTTATTTTACGTTGATTGTGCTTAGAAGTTTAGGCAAAAAAATACCCCGCAGCAGCGAGGTATTGTGATTGGCTATGACGCGCAGATCGCCTAATAACGAGAAAATAGCCTAGCCGAATTTACCGGTGATGTATTCTTCAGTTTCTTTACGGTCTGGGTTGGTGAAAATTTTATCGGTATCCCCCATTTCCATCATTTCGCCCAAGTACATAAACGCGGTATAGTCAGACACCCGTGCCGCTTGCTGCATGTTGTGGGTGACGATGGCGATGGTGTAATCATTTTTTAGGTCTGAAATCAAATCTTCAATTGAGCCTGTTGAGATAGGGTCAAGTGCCGAGGTGGGTTCGTCTAGTAGCAATACTTCAGGACGGGTTGCCACACCGCGGGCGATACACAGACGCTGCTGCTGACCACCCGACAATGACAGACCCGATGCTTTAAGTTTATCTTTAACTTCATTCCACAGTGCCGATTTTTTGAGCGCCCATTCAACGCGCTCGTCTAGCTCAGCGCGGCTTAGGCTCTCATAAAGGCGTACACCGAATGCCACGTTGTCATAGATTGACATCGGAAATGGCGTTGGTTTTTGAAATACCATACCCACGCGAGCGCGCAGCAAGTTGACGTCCACCGATTTATCCAAGATGTTTTGTCCATCTAGGTTGATTTCGCCCGTGGCACGCATGCCGGGATATAGGTCATACATACGGTTAAAGGTACGTAGCAGAGTTGATTTACCACAGCCTGAGGGTCCGATAAACGCAGTAACTTTTTTGTCAGCGATATCGATGTTGATATTTTTAAGGGCTAAAAATTTACCGTAATAAAAGTCTAGATTACGAATTTGCATTTTTGCGGTCATGATGAATACCTTAATAAAATTTGTTTGATACTAGCAAATAGCTTTAATCTTCTATTGATCATCAATGTGATGATTGCTCTTTACCACTTAAGGCACGTGCCAAAATATTCAATGTTAATACTGCCAAGGTGATGAGTAACGCACCTGCCCAAGCCAATTGGTTTGAAATAGGGTATGGTTGGCTGGCGTATTGATAAATCACGTTTGGTAAGTTGGCAATGGGCTGACCCATATCAGTACTAAAGAATTGGTTATTAAGCGCGGTAAATAATAACGGCGCGGTCTCACCCGAGATACGTGCAAATGCCAGTAAGATACCTGTTAATACCCCAGTTTTGGCAGCACGCAGAGTAACGGATGTTACCAGTTTCCATTTTGGCGTCCCTAACGCATAAGCCGCTTCGCGCAATGTATTGGGAATTAGACGCAGCATATTTTCGGTGGTACGTACCACCACAGGAATAACCAATAGCGCTAAAGCCATTGCACCTGCCCAACCTGAGAAGTTACGACCTTGTACCATGAGCGCAAAAATAAATAGACCAATCACAATCGAGGGTGCGGATAGCAAAATGTCGTTCATAAAACGGGTGACTTTACCAAGCCAGCTGTTTTCGGCAAATTCAGCCAGATAAATACCTGCCATGATACCAATCGGCGTACCGACTACAAGCCCTAATCCTGTCACCATGATTGAGCCGATAATCGCATTGCGAAGACCGCCGATTTCGTTTGGCGATGGCGTGTCTTGAGTAAAAATAGGCATGGTCAATAACGCATGCGAGCCTGATAAAAACAATTTGAATAAAATTAAGCCTAAAAAGGTCAAGCCAAATACAATGGACAAACCGGCAAATATCAGTCCTAAAGCATTACTTAGACGGCGGCGTTTGTAGATGGCGTTGTTACGATTCATATTGGTAGTAGTCATAGTATTCCCCAGCGTCCTTATTTTGTACCCGCATTTTTATCCATACGACTGAGCATCAATTTTGAAATCACCAGTACAATAAAGGTAATGATAAATAGTAAGAAACCTAAATGTAGTAGCGATGATTGGTGCAAGCCTTCAGACTCTGCAAATTCATTTGCCAATGCCGAGGTGATTGACACCCCTGACTGGAACAAACTTGGACTGACGTTATAAGCGTTACCAATAACAAAGGTGACTGCCATGGTTTCACCCAATGCGCGACCCAATCCCAAAATGATACCGCCCACCACACCGGCTTTGGTATAAGGCAACACCACGTATCGCATCACTTCCCAAGTGGTTGAACCCAAACCATAGGCAGATTCTTTAAGCATCTTTGGGGTAATGGAGAAAACGTCACGCATGACCGATGCAATAAACGGGATAATCATAACTGCCAAAATCAAACTTGCGGTGAACAGACCAATACCCATCGGCGCACCTTGGAATAAACGACCCACAAAAGGCACATCACCCAAATGGTCAATCAGCCAAGGCTGGATATGCTCTGAAAACCAAGGCGCAAATACAAAAAATCCCCACATACCATAGATAATTGAAGGGATACCCGCTAACAACTCAATGGCAATACCCAAAGGACGTTTTAAAAAATTGGGGCAAAGCTCTGTCAAAAACATGGCAATACCAAAACTTACCGGCACCGCAATCAAAATGGCAATGACAGAAGTCACTAGCGTACCATAGATTGGTGCGAGTGCGCCGTATACATCCATCCCTGTATCCCAGTCTTTACTGGTATAAAAGTTAATGCCAAACGCTTTCATACTTGGCAATGCGCCAAGCAATAGTGAAATTAAGATACCACCTAACAACAACAGCACGATAAACGCAAAAAGACGGGTCGCGTTGACAAACAACCAGTCTAATTGTTTTTGCTTTGCGAGTTTTGCGTGTAAATCCGACATAAGAACCCAGCCATCAAAAAATAGTTTTAGTTTACTAATTCTAGAAATTTGAAAAAAAACGTAGAGCACTAACTTGTTTATTGCTCTACGTATCGTTTGACATGCCTAACCCTTTTAACTGTTAATCATCATGAGATTATTTTGCCGCTGACGTAGTTGCCGTGGCAGCATCTGAGCTAAATAGTGGTTTACCATCAGCCCCTACAACTTTTTTCCACTCTTCGCGGAAGATAGCTTTGCTTTCTGCTGAGAATGGTACAAAGTCCAAGGATTTTGCTGATTCATCACCGTTTGAATACGCCCAGTCAAAGAATTTAAGGGTATTTTTGACGTTTTCTGGTCTGGTTGGTTTAGTATGGACTAAGATGAAGGTTGCTGCAGAGATTGGCCAGGCATTTGGGTCTGCTTGGTTAGTCAATACGATGTTAAAGCCTGGTGTACCTTTCCAATCTGCATTACCCGCTGCAGCAAAGCTTTCAGCCGACGGTTGTACAAAGTTGCCTGCTGCATTTTTTAGCTGAGTATGCGACATTTTGTTTTGTTTTGCGTAAGCGTACTCAACATAACCGATTGAGTTTTTGGCACGAGCGACGTTACTTGCCACGCCTTCGTTACCTTTACCACCTGCACCTGTGGCAGCGGTTGGCCATTTAATTGATTTATCTACACCTGGACCTGCTTTCCATTCTGGTGATACAGCAGCTAAGTAGTTTGCAAAGTTAAAGGTTGTACCCGAACCGTCAGAACGGAAAATCGTCGTGATTGGCGCATCGGGTAGTGTCACACCTGGGTTTAATGCGGTAATCGCTGGGTCATTCCATTTAGTGATTTTACCCAAGTAGATATTGGCAAGGGTGGTACCGTCTAGTTTTAATTGACCGGGTGCAACACCATCAATGTTAACAACCGGTACAACACCCCCGATAACGGTTGGGAACTGGATTAAACCGCTTTTATCCAACTCTTCTTTGCTTAAAGGCGCATCCGACGCACCAAAGTCAACAGTATTGGCTTGGATTTGTTTGATACCACCTGATGAACCGATTGATTGGTAATTTACTTGACCGCCAGTGGCGTTTTTGAACTCAGCTGCCCATTTAGCATAAATAGGTTGTGGGAAAGAGGCGCCTGCACCTGTGATGGTAAATACGGCGTTTTTGTCGCTACCTGTAGCGCCTGTAGTAGAAGTGCTTGATGTTGCTGAGGCACCCGCTGCTTGATTGTCTGCTTGTTTGTTACCACAAGCGGTTAATGCTAAGGTCGATGCTACGATAACACTTAATAATGAATAACGCATGGATAGCTCCTAAAAACGTTTTGAGTTTACAATGAAACTGCCTAAATGAAAAAATGTCACCAACGGTAGGATTTAACTTTTTGGTTATTTTCACTAGGATAGCTCAAAGCTGATATAGCTCAATGCTGACCGATTTAACTGTCATGACAATAACCATCATTCGGTTTGTATAAAAATTGTGTATATGATTACAAAGAAATGTGACAGTATCATGACAATTTGATGACTGACCGATTGCGCACGTTATAAGTAGTCTAGATAAGTACATTTAACATTAAACTTGCTTATCGATTGCCAAAGCCTTGAAAAGCTTTAGCGGTGAATGAGAAGTAAAAAAGTTAAGCAGTTGAAAAGTTATCCATAATTTAACAATTTAAGACTATAAAAACCAATGGCAGTCGCAACCAAGGTTAAAAGCACATGGACGCCAATCAAGGCGACACCTTGCCATACCTTGCCGGTATTCAACAAAGTAAACACTTCGGCACTAAAGGTACTAAAGGTTGTCAGTCCCCCCAAAAAACCGGTGGTGATAAACAGTCGTAAGTTTGGGTGCATCTTTTGGGTGAGTATCAAGGCAAATCCCATCAACAGCCCGCCTAGTACATTGGCAAATAGTGTGCCATAGGGCAACCAAGGATGTACGCTGTTGAGTCTGGATAACCCCCAGCGCAGCATTGCCCCCAATGCCGCCCCCAGTCCTATCCACAGCCATGGCATCTTTAAATCCTTGTAGATGATTATGGGTTAGCTAGATTGACAGCAGGCAGCGTTGTCATATCCCAACGCGGCAAGCAGCTAACCGCTAGCTCATCGTGTTGACCGGCGTTCAAGCGCTGCCACCCGGCAAAGGCAATCATGGCGCCATTGTCAGTACACAAGGCAGGCGGGGCATAATGCACAGTGGCATTGATTTTGGCTAATGCCTCAGCTAGCGATTCTCGTAGTTGTTGATTGGCACTCACCCCGCCTGCGATTACTAATCGTCTCATGCCTGTTTGCTGCAAGGCTTTAACGCATTTTTTCACCAACGTATCGACCATCGCATATTGAAAACTTGCCGCAATATCGGCGCGCGTCTGGGCATGCTCAGGATTATGGCTATCGGTTGGATGGTCTTTAATCAAATTATGCACGGCGGTTTTCATACCACTAAAAGAAAAATCCAATCCTTTGCCGAGCATCGGGCGCGGTAATTCATAAGCTAACGGATTGCCTGTTTGCGCCAAGCGGGCAATATTAGGTCCACCAGGATAAGGTAACTCTAGCATTTTAGCGGCTTTATCAAAGCATTCACCTGCAGCATCGTCAATCGACTCACCTAATATTTGGTATTGCCCGATGCCTTTGACCGCCACCAACATAGTATGTCCACCCGACACCAGCAACGCGACAAACGGAAAATCGGGCGGATTGGCGCCTAATAGCGGCGCAAGTAAGTGCCCTTCCATGTGATGTACGCCAATCGCAGGAATATTAAGTGCCATCGCCAAACTGCGCCCAAATAATGCCCCAGTCATCAACGCGCCCACCAGTCCAGGACCTTTGGTAAAGGCAATTGCATCGATATCGGTTTTTTTGAGCTGGCAGTCATCAAGCAGTTGCTGCAACAAGGGCACTAATTTACGGATGTGATCGCGGCTTGCAAGTTCAGGGACTACCCCACCATATGTCGCATGTAGCGCGATTTGACTGTATAGCACTTGTCCGACCAACCCTTGATTGGGTTGGTGACGTTGGTCACTATCAAAAATGGCTAATCCCGTTTCATCGCAGGATGTTTCCAGTCCTAGCACACGCATGGTATTTCCTTAAACGATAAATAAACGTCAACATAGCGATGGCAAGTTAGTTATTTTTTGCCATCATTGATGATTTTGACAGGAATGGTTAACCCTTTGGCAAAGGGCTCAGCAAAGACGTAAGTGTATTGGCTCGGGGCAATTTGCTGGGTGGTATGGATGACAAACGCGCTGTTTTTACCGGCTGTGAGTTCATGTGACACATAGGCAGTACCCAGCTGGTCGAGCACTTTGGATAAGACTTCATTGACTGCCATGCCCACCGTTAAATTGTAGCGGGAGGTTTCATTATCCACATGATACATCTCGGCATACGCTTTGACAGGCTCACTATCGAGCGCAAAGGGGTATTTAAAGCTAGCTTTATCGACGGGCTTAACGCCCGAATCCACCAATGCCCAGTTGATGTGTTTGGGCGCACCGTTTTGGGCGATTTGGGGGGATGCGGTACTGGCGACAGCTAAACTTTCAACGTGATGCGGACTTTGAACGCTCGCCACTGTAGCACTTACTGTGGCACTTACTGTGGCACTTGCTGTGCTGTTTTGCTGAGGCTTGTTATCACTGGCAGGTTGACAAGCCGAGAGTATCGCCTCACCCATCAGCAAACTTGATATCATAACTGCTTGTTTCACTGGCACGCCTCCCATATATCCAAACTCTTTGTCTAGCTTAGCTTAACTTATCTTAGCTTAACTTATTTTAGCTCAGTAGCTTAGGCAGTGACGCCCCATTACTGACGGGCTGATAAGAAAGATGACGATTGATGCGTTTTTCCGCCAATCGAAATATCCCAATCAATAGCCAAGACAATAACAATTGACTTCCTCCCCTTGCTAAAGCAAGGGGATTCCTTCTACAAGACGGTCAAG
>OFDC01001023.1_pt1 | contig 16641 bp, 14 predicted proteins | sample 1520941 | NCBI WGS metagenome assembly OFDC01 (sample SAMEA94258168, study PRJEB24077) | hot springs metagenome | biome: Aquatic biome; feature: Water | place: India | collected 2012-12-06 | depth 5 m | reverse complement strand
CCTGGCGGCGCTGGATCACGTCCTGGATCTTGTAGCGGCGGCGCAGCGCCATGCGCTTGGCGCGCAGTTCGTCGGCTTCCTTGCCCTGCGAGCGACCGCCCTGACGGCGACGGCCCTGACGGCCGCGGCGGCGGTTGCTGTCGGCCTCTTCGCCTTCGTCCGAAGCTTCCGAGGTTTCCTCGCCTTCGTCGCCCTCTTCGCCTTCGTGGTCGAAGCCGTTTTCGACGACGCCGCCTTCGATGGTGGCGACTTGGTCCTTCTCGGAGGTGTCGACCTCGGTCACGCCCTCATCAGAGTCGTAGCCTTCGCCATCGGCGTAGTCTTCGTCCTCGGCGTCCTCGGCGGCGCGCAGGGCGGCCTCTTCCTCGGCGTGGGCGGCCTCTTCGGCCAGCAGGGCCTCGCGGTCCTCCTTGGGGATCTGGTAGTAGTCAGGGTGGATTTCGCTGAACGCGAGGAACCCGTGGCGATTGCCGCCGAAATCGACGAACGCCGCCTGAAGCGAAGGTTCTACGCGGGTTACCTTGGCGAGGTAGATATTGCCCTTGATCTGCTTGTGATCCGCAGATTCAAAGTCGAATTCTTCAATCCGATTGCCCTTCAGCACCGCCACCCGGGTTTCTTCCTGGTGGCGCGCATCGATCAGCATGCGCGTGGTCATTACAAATACTCCAGCCGCGCCGCCGCTGGATTGCCTCTGGGGCTACCAATGCGTTTCTGGCGCGGTTCGTTTGGGATGCACGAACGGCAGTTGCACGGATCGCTCCGTTGCCAATGCCATTCGCGAATGCGGGTTTGCCGGATCGGAGCGTTGCGGCGCGCAGTGTATCGACTGCCTTGCCCTGTCGCTCGCCGCCCGGCGGCGGTTGGTTTGTGTCTGCTGTGAAGACAACTCGCGGCGAAGTGCGCGTGCCGGCAAGCGTCCAAGCCGCGACCGCCCCGGTGGGGCAGCTAGGCAGGAACGAAACGCGGCTCATCATCACGGCATCAACCTTGTCGCGTGGAGGAGGGCGCTTGCGCTTCTTTCTCTCCACGTTGGCGGGATCTTCACCAGCGGGCTTTCCCTCGCCCACCGCGGCGCAAATGTGCGCTTTCCGGCGGTTTCGGCGTGGATGCGCCGGTGCTGGCTTGCCCCGGTAGATGGGTGCTAGCACCCCAATTGCAAACCGGCAATTAAAACAATGCCGGGAACGACCCGTTAACCATGCGCGCCTTTTCGGTCTGGACCGGCAGGGGTGGGGCGGGGCATAGACCGGAGAAGATGGAGAACAAGGGGGTCCTGATCGCGGTCTTTGCCGCGCCGGTTGCGGCGGCGGCGCTGATGTGGGCGGCGTTTTCATCGGGTCTTGCCGAGATCGAACCGCGTTCGGTGCTGCGGCTGGACATGCCGCCGAGCGGCGGGCGCGTCGGGCTTCCGCCGGTTGAAGGGCCGGCCGATGTCAGCCGGCCTCTGGTGGTGATCGACGCCGGGCATGGCGGCCATGATCCCGGCGCGAGCGGTTCGGCGGGAGAGCGTGAAAAGGACCTCACGCTGTTGCTGGCGCAATCCCTGCGCGATGCCCTGCTGGCCGAGGGCAAGGTGCGGGTGGCGATGACGCGGAACTCGGACCGGTTTCTGGTGCTGGAAGAGCGCGCCGACATCGCGCACCGCCTTGCCGCAGACCTGTTCATATCGGTCCATGCCGACGCTGCGCAGAATGACTCGGCGCAAGGGGCGACGGTCTACACGCTTTCGGACAAGGCATCGGACGGCGTTGCCGAGGCGCTGGCGGCGCGGGAGAACAAGGCTGATACCGTCAATGGCGTGAACCTCGACGGGCAGGGGGCGCAAGTATCCTCGATCCTTGTCGATCTGGCGCGGCGGGAAATGCGGGGACGGTCGTTGCGGTTCGGGCAACTGGTCGTCAGGGAAGGGCAGGACACGGTGCGCTTTCACCAGACTCCGCAACGCGAGGCGGCGTTTGTTGTCCTGAAGTCGTTGGACCTGCCATCTGCCCTGATCGAAGCAGGCTATATCAGCAACGTGGACGATGCCCAGAAAATGCGCGATCCGGCGTGGCGGCAGGTCTTTGCCGGTTCGGTAGCGCGCGCGATCGCGATTTTCCTTGCCGAGGGCCAGGCCGGTACCTCTCAGGCTAACGTGCCTCAGGCGGGCGCATCTGAGGGTCCTGCGACGCGCTGAGCGGATTGGCGGCAGGTTGGCTCTGGCTTGGCAGGGCGCGAGCGTGCTAGAGGCCCTGCAACATGGCCGAAGAGACGTCCCAGCAATCCCGGTTCAAGCTCATCCGCGACGAAGGTCGTGCACGGTGGGGCAACCTTTCCAGGTGGTATCGCGCAAAGTGGGGCGACAGCCGCCGCTTCCGCTTCCTCAACTACGCCATTGGCGCGATTCTGGTTGGCTGGTTCGTGCTGTGGGCGGCGGTGATCCGCACGATGCCTTCGGCCGACATGCTCCTGACCTATCAGCCGCCGCTGCCGACGATGGTGCGCGGCAACGATGGCGAGATCGTATCGAGCTATGCGCGCGAGCGCCGCGTGCAGCTGCGCTTCGTCGATTTTCCCGAGCCGTTGATCAATGCGTTCCTTTCCGCCGAGGACAAGACGTTCTGGACCCATGGCGGCATCGACTACCTCGGCTTTGCCGGGGCGGTGGTCGATTATGCGAGGAAGGCTGGCTCGGACGAGCGGGCCAAGGGCGGCTCGACCATCACGCAGCAGGTCGCCAAGAACATCCTGCTGGGCGACGAATACTCGATCACCCGCAAGCTCAAGGAAATGGTGCTGGCGCGGCGGATCGAGGGCGTGCTGACCAAGCAGCAGATCCTCGAACTCTATCTCAACGAAATTCCGCTGGGGCGGCAGAGCTTTGGCGTGCAGGCGGCGGCGCGGGCCTATTTCGACAAGGATGTGGGCGACCTGCAGCTGCATGAGGCGGCGTTCCTCGCGATCCTGCCCAAGGCACCGGAGCGCTATGGCCGGGCCAAGTTCGAGGACAAGGCAATCGAACGGCGCAACTGGGTGCTCGACCAGATGGTCAAGAACGGTTGGGCGACGCCGCAGCAGGCTGCCGCCGCGCAAGCCATGCCGCTGGGGCTCAAGCCGCGTCGCGCCGAGAATTACACGGCCGATGCGGGCTATTTCCTTGAAGAAGTGCGCCGCCAGCTGATCGAGAAGTTCGGCGAGAAGGCCGAAGATGGTCCGCACAGCGTCTATGCCGGTGGCTTGTGGGTGCGCACGTCGCTCGATACGCAATTGCAGACTGCGGCGCAGAATGCGCTGCGGGCGGCGCTGCTGCGCTATTCCGGGGGGCGCGCCTGGCATGGACCGATCGCGCGCATCGATGTCGATAACGACCGCTGGCAGACCGAGCTGATCACCAGCAACATTTCGATCAATTACCAGAACTGGCGGATCGGCGTGCTGCTCTCGCGCAGCGGCTCCTCCGGGCAGGTGGGCTTTGCCGATGGCAAGACCGCCAGCCTGATTGGGCTGCCGGACAGCATGAAGCCGGGTGACGTGACGGCGGTGGCGCCGGTCAATGGCTCGACTTACGCGGTGCGCACGGTGCCCGAGGTTTCGGGGGGCATGGTGGTGGAGGACCCGCAGAACGGGCGCGTTCTGGCGATGCAGGGCGGGTTCGACGCGCGGCTCGGCTCGTTCAACCGCGCGACGCAGGCCAACCGCCAGCCGGGCTCGACCATCAAGCCGTTCGTCTATGCCACGGCGCTGGACAACGGGATGACGCCGGCCTCGATGGTCGTCGATGGCACGTTCTGCGTCTATCAGGGCGCGGCACTGGGCGAAAAGTGCTTTCGCAACTTCGGCAACGAGGGCGGATCGGGCAGCCACACCATGCGCTGGGGGCTTGAACAATCGCGCAACCTGATGACGGTGCGCGTGGCCAACGACGTGGGCATGGACAAGGTCGTGCGCACGATCCGGAATGTCGGGATCGGCGAGTATGAGCCTTACCTGTCGATGGCGCTGGGTGCGGGTGACACGACGGTGATCAAGATGGTCAACGCCTATGCGGCGCTGGCCAACCAGGGGCGTCAGCACAATCCGAGCCTGATCGACTACGTTCAGGACCGCAACGGCAAGGTGATCTGGCGCGCCGACAACCGCCGCTGCGACAACTGCGCGATGCCGCAGTGGGACGGCAAGCCGATGCCGCGCTTCAAGCCGACCGGCAAGCAGGTGATGGATGCACGCACGGCCTATCAGGTGGTGCACATGCTCGAAGGCGTGGTGGTGCGGGGCACCGCGGTGACGCTGCGGGATCTGAACCTTCCACTATTCGGCAAGACGGGGACGACATCGGGCCCCACCAACGTGTGGTTCGTTGGCGGATCGCCGGACATCATCGCGGGCGTCTATATCGGTTACGACCAGCCGCGCAGCCTGGGTGGCTATGCGCAGGGCGGGCGCATTGCCGCGCCGGTGTTCAAGCAACTGGTACAGGAGACGCGCACGCGCTGGAAGGACGTGCCCTTCGCGGTTCCCGAGGGTGTGCGCATGGTCAAGATCGACCGCGTATCAGGCAAGCGCGTGTTCGGTGGAACGCCCGAGAACGACGTGGCCAAGGCTTCGGTGATCTGGGAAGCGTTCAAACCCGACACCGAACCGCGGCGCACGGCGCGCGAAGGCGAAGTCAGTGCCAAGCAGGCGGTGATCGACGCCTTGCGCAAGGCGCGTGCCGCACGCGGCATCCCCGAAGGTGGCGCCGAGGAAGCGCCGGTCGAGCAGGACTTCCTGGAGGAACAGGGCGGGATCTACTGATCGTTGTGCGGCCTGTCCTCAAAGGCATTGGCTAGTTCGGAGAAGCTCTGTTAGCCTTCCTGCCATGACGATCCGCACCCTTGCCGCTGCCGCCGCAGCCATCGCCCTTTCCGTTTCCGCCCCGGCCTTTGCCGAATTGCCGACCGGTGCGCGCGCGCCGGATTTCGCAGCGTCAGGAGCGCTGGCGGGCAAGCCGTTCTCGTTCAAGCTGCAGCAGGCGCTGAAGAATGGGCCGGTTGTGCTGTATTTCTACCCCAAGGCCTTCACGCAAGGTTGCACGCTGGAGGCCCACGCCTTTGCCGAAGCGACGGCGCAGTTCAAGGCGGCAGGCGCCACGGTCATCGGCATGTCGAACGACGACGTGGCGACGCTGCAGAAGTTCTCGACCGAGGCTTGCCGCGACAAGTTCGCGGTGGCCAGCGCCAGTCCCGCCGTGATCAAGGCCTACGATGTGGACCTGCGCAAGCCCGATGGCTCGTCGACCGGGCTGACCAAGCGCACCAGCTATGTCATTGCCCGCAACGGCAAGATCGTGATGGTTCATTCCGACATGGACTATCGCGACCACGTGAAGATGACGCTGGCCGCGGTGCGCAAGCTCAAGGGCTGAACGCGCACCCTGCTTAACCACTCGGCTTTTCACGCTTGGGCTTTACATGCCTGCCCGCTTCGCTAAGCGGCGCAGTTCGTTCTTGTTCGAATTGACCGGAGTTCAGCCCCATGCGTGCCGAAGGGCAGGCCCATATCGACCGCATCAACGCCGCGCTGGCGCTGGTGCGCAAGTTCCTCGACTGGGATCGCGCCGTGCGCCGTCTCGACGAGTTGAACGCCCGCGTCGAGGACCCGAAGCTGTGGGATGATCCCAAGAAAGCCGAAGAGGTGATGCGCGAGCGTCGGCGCCTCGAGGCGTCGGTCGGGACGGTGAACGAGATCGGGCAGGAAATGGCCGATGCCATCGAATTCATCGAGCTCGGCGAGATGGAAGACGACGAGGCCACGGTGAACGAAGGTCTTGCCACGCTGGCCGCGCTGGCCGACCGCGCCGACAACGACAAGGTTCAGGCCCTGTTGGCAGGCGAGGCCGACGCCAACAACTGCTTCCTCGAAGTTCACGCCGGCGCGGGCGGCACGGAAAGCCAGGACTGGGCGGAAATGCTGCAGCGCATGTACACGCGCTGGGCCGAGCGCCACGGGTACAAGGTCGATCTGGTCGATTACCACGCCGGCGAAGCGGCGGGCATCAAGTCTGCCACGCTGCTGATCAAGGGCGAAAACGCTTACGGCTATGCCAAGACCGAGAGCGGCGTGCACCGTCTGGTGCGCATCAGCCCCTATGACAGCTCGGCGCGGCGGCACACCTCGTTCAGCTCGGTCTGGGTCTATCCGGAGATCGACGACAACATCGAGGTCGAGATCAATCCGGCCGACCTGAAGATCGATACGTACCGTGCTTCGGGCGCGGGCGGGCAGCACGTCAATACCACGGACTCGGCAGTGCGCATCACCCACGTTCCGACCGGGATCATTGTTGCCAGCCAGAACGACCGCAGCCAGCACAAGAACCGTGCGACCGCGATGGGCATGCTGAAGGCGCGCATCTACGAGGCCGAACTGGCCAAGCGCGAGGCGGCGGCCAGCGGCGAATATGCCGCCAAGACCGAGATCGGCTGGGGCCACCAGATTCGCTCCTACGTGCTGCAGCCGTACCAGCAGGTGAAGGACCTGCGCACCGGCGTGGTCTCCACGAACCCGACCGAAGTGCTCGATGGCGCGCTCGATCCGTTCATGGCGGCGGCGCTTTCGCAGAAGGTCACCGGCGAGAAGGTGACCGTGGAGGACGACGATTGATGCGGCGGGCTTCGGCCCATTGTTCAGTCGCTTTCGCCGTTCTGGCATTGCTGGCGCTTGGCGCTTGCAAGCCGCAGGTGGACGACAAGCGCCCTGAGACTGCGCGCGAGTTTCCGACCGCCGACCGTCCCGTTTCCGGCGTGGTCAGCAATGCCTTTTCCAACGAGCAGGAACGTGACCGCCTGGGCGAGGCGGACATGGTGATGAACCTTGCCGGGATAAAGCAGGGCATGAGCGTGGCCGACATCGGCGCAGGCGAGGGGTACTATACCGTTCGTCTTGCCGAGCGCGTCGGTGACAAGGGACGTGTGCTGGCGCAGGATATCGATGGCGATGCCTTGCGGCGGCTGGGATCGCGTGTGGAGCATGACCGGCTAGACAACGTCTCGATCAAGCCGGGCGGTGTTGACGATCCGCGCCTGCCCGAGCGCAGCTTCGACCGCGTGCTGCTGATCCACATGTATCACGAAGTGACCGAGCCTTACGCCTTCGCGTGGCGGATGTGGCCATCACTGAAGGCCGGAGGCAAGATCGTGGTGGTCGACCTCGATCGTTCGACTGATCGCCACGGCATTCCGCCGGCGCTGCTGATCTGCGAACTGGAAGCCGTGGGCTTTCGCTTGGATGAATTTCACCGTAAACCAGAGATTGCGGGATATTATGCCCAGTTCGTCGCGGCGAAGAGCCGTCCTGAGCCGGGCGAGATAAAGCCGTGCCGTCTGAAGACGGCCAAGGGTGCGAGCGCGACAAGCGCGTTGAAAGGAAATTGATGTCTGCGTTCAAGGGGTTGAAGCCGATTCTCTATGGTGGCCGCGAGGTTTGGCCACTGGTTGAGGGCGGCAAGGGTGTTGCGGCAACCAATCACATGAGTTCGGGCGCGTGGGCTGCTGCCGGGGGGATCGGCACGGTCAGCGCGGTCAATGCCGACAGCTACGATGCCGAAGGCAAGATAATTCCACAGGTTTATAACGCCCTCACCCGCAAGGAGCGCCACGAAGAGCTGATGCGCTATGCCATCGATGGCGCAGTAGAGCAGGTGAAGCGCGCGCACGACATTTCGGGCGGCAAGGGTGCCATCAACATCAACGTGCTGTGGGAAATGGGCGGGGCGCAGCCGATTCTGGAGGCGGTGCTGGAGCAGACCCCCGGTCTGGTGACCGGCGTGACCTGCGGCGCCGGAATGCCCTACAAGCTTTCCGAGATCGCCGCGCGTTTCAACGTGAATTATCTGCCAATCGTCTCGTCAGGCCGCGCGTTCCGTGCCCTGTGGAAGCGGGCCTACCACAAGGTCCCGCAGTTGCTGGGCGCCGTGGTTTACGAAGACCCTTGGCTGGCAGGCGGCCACAACGGGCTTTCCAACGCAGAAGATCCGCGCAAGCCGGAAGACCCGTTCCCGCGGGTGAAGGCACTTCGCGATGTCATGCGGGCAGAAGGCATCGCGGACTCGGTGCCGATCGTGATGGCCGGTGGCGTATGGTTCCTGCGCGAATGGAACGACTGGATCGACAATCCTGAACTGGGCGCGATCGCCTTCCAGTTCGGTACGCGCCCACTGCTGACCGAGGAAAGCCCGATCCCCCAGGGCTGGAAGGACCACCTGCGCACGCTTGAGCCGGGTGACGTGCTGCTGCACCGCTTCTCGCCCACCGGCTTCTATTCCTCGGCCGTGCGCAATCCTTTCCTGCGCTCGCTCGAAGCGCGGTCCGAGCGCCAAATTCCGTACTCGCGGGTCGAAGCGGGCGAGCATACCGCTCAGCTTGACGTCGGTGTGCGCGGCAAGAATTTCTGGGTGACTCCGAACGACCTTGCCCGCGCGCGCGAATGGCATGGCGCGGGGTTTGTCCATGCGCTGCGCACGCCGGATGACACGATGGTGTTCGTGACGCCGGAAGAGCGCGACGAGATCCAGCAGGACCAGAAGGACTGCATGGGTTGCCTTTCGCACTGCGGTTTCTCGTCGTGGAAGGACCATGACGATTACACCACCGGGCGCCTCGCCGATCCGCGCAGCTTCTGCATCCAGAAGACGCTGCAGGACATCGCGCACGGTGGCGACATCGACAAGAACCTGATGTTTGCAGGCCACGCCGCCTATCGCTTCAAGCAGGATCCGTTCTATTCGAACAACTTCACCCCGACGGTGAAGCAACTGGTCGACCGTATCCTTACCGGGGACTGACCCTTTCCGGCCAACGGGGCGTCCCGCGCTTTGCCGGCGCGGCGCTCCGGTCAGGCCGGGGTGCTGGATGTGCTGGCAGCGGGTAGATGCCCCTTGTCGGCCTTGCGGAATTCTAGATCCAGGAATCGTTCGAGCACGAACATCTTGACTGCGAAGCGGGCTTCGATCGGCGAAAGGTCGGGCTGCCTTGCCGCGATGCGCGTGAAATGGTGACGCGCTTCGACGATGGGCATGCCGTCGGGCAGCACTGCCTTGACCTCGGTGACCAGTTGGCGAGCCGCTGCAATCTTTTCGAGAGCCTGCCCTTCGGTCAATTCGCCTGCGCACGCCCTTTGCTGGACCCTGCAGAAGAATTTTGAACAGACAGATGGGCGCCATTGCTCGTAGCGGGTGCAACAGGCGCCATCGAGGTAGTGGCAGGCAAATACGAACGTGGGATGGCCTTGCGCATTGCGCGAAGTTGTCAGGCCGATGCTTTCGACATCGCTGATTTCGTCTTCGCGGATCTTGGCATCCTCATAGAGGGTGCCGTCACAACACAGGCCGCATGCCAGGCAAAGCCTGCTTTCCAGCGTGAGATCAGGTGCGGCGGCAGACATTCCAGCAGGAATACAGGCGACGTCGGCGTGGCGCCACTTGTCGGAAGGCAAGCGCAGCGGGGAAATTAGTCACAAAGCCGGGATAACTTTCGGCAGGAATCGACCGCAAGTTCAACTTTGCGAGGCAGCGCCATGCTGGGACGCCTGCCGCTGTTCCGCGCCGCGAAGATGTGCACTTTTGGCTCCTCTGAACTCGCTGTCGAGAAAGCGTTCGAGCACGAACATCTTGACCAAGAAGGTGGCTTCATCGGGCGCAAGATCGGGCTGCTTTGCAGCGAGATCCGTGAAGAGCCGCCGCGCTTGCGAGATTGGCACTCCGGGGGGCAGCAAGGCCTTGATTTCATCGGTCATCTGCCTGGCCCGGGCAATCATGCTGAACGCTTTTTCCTCGGCGAGTTCGTGCTTGCGCACGCGCTTCTGGACCTGACAGTAGTAGTCGCCGCAGACCGACGGTCGCCAGGACTGGTAGCGCGTGCAGGCCGTGCCATCGAGATAGTGGCACCCTAGCCGGAATGCCGGCTCATCATTGGTCGTGCGGAAGGTTTGCAGACCGATCGCGGCCGTGTCCTCGACCTCGGATTCCTCGATCAGGGCAAAGCCGAAGACCGTGCCGTCGCAGCAAAGGCCACAAGCGAGACAGAGCTTGCTTGCGATGGAGAGTTCGTCAGTTTCGGCCATTTGACGGGATGATACCGGCGGCAAAGCAGCCTTGCTATCTACCGAAGGTCATGAGCTTCAGGAAATTTTAGCTAGGGACAGCTATAACCAAGGTTAGTGATTGGCGGCTTGCAGCAGGCTAGGCCGCCGCCTGACCTGACGACCTTTGAAGAAACATCGCCTTGCGAGAATCCCGGAAGTAGCGGTCGAGCAGGAGGTCGAAGGCTGTCAGTTTAAGCAGGAAGGCCGTTTCGACCGCCGTGCGCTCGGGCTTGGCGGCGATGTGTGCGCGGCGATCGCGTGCGGCGTTTAGCGTTTCCCCTGCGATCAGGAATGGCTGCAACTGCTCACGCGCCTTCAGCATTTCGTCCACGCGCCGAAAGGCCTCGGCACTCTCGATCTCGCTGGCGCGCATGGCCTTCAGTGTCTTGCAACGGAAGGTGCGGCAGGTTTCGGGGCGCATCGCATAGATCTGGCAGCTCTGGCAAACAGAGTGCGGGCAGGGTTGAAAGAAGATCGCATCGGTTTCGCGCGATTGCATGGCGAAGCGATGGCCAAGTGCCTGCTCCTCGTCGCGGGTTACTTCGACATGGGTGAACAAGGTGCCGTCGCAGCATGCCGCGCAGCCCGTGCACAGATCCTGTTCGAGCAGGGGCGGGGCGTCGGCCTCAGGTACGGTCATGACACCTGATTATGGCTGTGCGCTGGCCGGTGCAAGGCGCGACTTGACGAAGCCGCGCCTTGCCTGCGTTCGATCAGTCGAATTCCCAAGCGCGTTCGCCGTGGCTGGTGATGTCGAGGCCTTCGCGTTCCTCGTCTTCGCTGACGCGCATGGGGATGACCATGGAAACCATCAGCGAGCAGACGACGGTGGCGATGCCGCTCCATACCGCCACGATGCCGACGCCGGCAAACTGGGCCACGATCTGGCGGCCCAGTGTCATGCCCTCGGCAAAGCCAGTCCCGCCGAACGAAGGCGAGATGAACACGGCCAGCAGCAGAGACCCGATCATGCCACCAACACCGTGGACGGCGAAGACGTCGAGCGAGTCGTCAATCTGGAGCCGCTGCTTGACCAGCTGGATCATCGGATAGCAGACGGCCGCAGCGACTATGCCGAACAGCATGGCAGAACCCGGGGCGATGAACCCGGCGGCAGGCGTTACGGTGGCGAGGCCGGCAATGGCGCCGGTAGCAAAGCCGACCGAGGTGGCCTTGCCGACGCTGAGCTTTTCGATGCCGATCCAGACGAGCGCGGCGACGCAGGCGGCAAGGTGAGTGTTGATGATCGCCGAGGCGGCATCGTCATTGGCGGCGAGGGCCGAGCCCCCGTTGAAGCCGAACCAGCCGACCCAGAGCAGGGCGGCACCGGCCATCGTGAGAGCAGGGCTGTGCGGCAGCATCAGCGTCTTGGGAAAACCGGCGCGCTTGCCAAGCAACATCGCTACGATCAGCGCCGATACGCCTGCGGTGGTGTGGACGACGATCCCGCCGGCGAAATCCAGCGTGCCGAAGCGGGTTGCCAGCCAACCGCCGCCCCAGATCCAGTGCGCTACCGGTGCGTAGACCAGAAGGCTCCACAACGCGGTGAAGGCGACGACCCAACCGAAGCGCGCGCGATCGACCCATGCGCCGACCATCAGGGCGGGCGTGATCAGCGCGAAGCACATCTGGAACAGGGCAAAGGCGCTTTCCGGGATCGCGGTATTGGCGCGGACGTTGCCGAGGTTCAGGAGCATCCAGGCGTTGCCTGCGCCGAGCCAGCCGCCCGACACGTCGCCAAAGGCCAGGGTGTAACCGACCATCACCCAAAGCACCGAGGCGACTGCCGCAATTGCTCCCACCTGCACGAGCACGGCAAGGAAGCCCTTGGCGCGGACGAGACCGCCGTAGAACAGCGTCAGGCCCGGCATCGCCATCATCAGCACGAAGGCTGAAGACACCAAAATCCAGGCGGTGTCTCCGGTATCGGCAACATCCTCGACGCTGACGGCGCCTTGGGCATGGGCCAGTGCGGGCAGCAGAATCGCTCCTGCGGCGTAGGCCATCGCCAGTAGTTTACGCATGCGTGACTCTCCCCCTCGCGCAGTGGTGCTGCGCCAGATCCTCTCCGCGCGGGGCTTTAGAGCAACATTGCGGCAGCGCACAAGCGCGCCGACAACCGTTTGTTGTGCGAAACGCGACGAACGGTTCCAGTTTCGGACAGTGGCTTGGCGTTAAACGAGGCCTTCGAGCACCTGGTCTGGCGGGCGATGACCATCCGCCCAGAAGCGGATGTTGGCGATGACCTTGTCGCCCGAAGCAATGCGGCCCTCGAACGTGGCGCTGCCCATGTGCGGCAGGATCGCCACATTGTGATGGGCCAGCAAGCGCGCATCGACCTGCGGTTCGTGTTCGAACACGTCGAGCCCGGCGCCGCCGATGCGGCCATCGACCAAGGCTGCAATGAGGGCCTCTTCCTCGATCAACTGGCCGCGCGCAGTGTTCACGATGTAGGCGTGCGGTTTCATCAGGCCGATGCGTCGCGCATCGATCATGTGATGCGTTTCCGGCGTGGCCGGGCAATGCAGCGTCAGAATGTCCGCCTCGGCGACCAGCCTGTCGAGATCGGGTTCGAAATTTGCGCCGAACATCGTCTCGAGCGCTTCGGGCAGGCGGTGGCGGCTGTTGTACAGGACATCGAGCCCGAAAGCCCTTGCCCGATGCGCGACGGCCTGGCCGATGCGACCCATGCCGATGATGCCCAGCGTCTTTCCGGCGAGGCGGTGGCCCAGCATCGTGGATGGTGCCCAGCCTTCCCATTTCCCGGCGCGCAGGGTGCGGCCACCATAGTTCAAGCGGCGGGCGACCGAGATGATCAGGGCGATCGTCATGTCCGCAGTGTCGTCGGTGAATACGCCGGGCGTGTTGGTGACGATGATCTTGCGGGCGCGCGCGGCGGCAAGGTCGATATGTTCGGTGCCCGCACCGAAGTTGGCGATCAAACCAAGTTGCGGACCAGCTTCGGCGATCATCGCCGCATCGATCCGATCCGTTACCGTGGGGACGAGGACATGGGCCGATTGCATCGCCGCGACAAGCTGGTCACGCGACATGGCGCGGTCTTCAGCGTTCAGGGAGACGTCGAACAGCTCGGTCATCCGCGCTTCCGTTTCCGGGAGCAGGCGGCGGGTGACGGCGACGCGCGGGGTGCCATCGACACGGCGGGTCGGGCGAAAGTCGGCGGAACTCGGCATGGCTGCAAAGCTAGGCCGGGGGTGGGGCAGCGGTCAAGCGCGGTAAGGCCCTGCCATCGTGGACAGAGCGCTGTGCGGTGTTGCTCTTGCCGGTCATTTTTGCGACGGCTGGGACATGATCAAGAGCTACAGTCGTGCCCCTGCTGCCATCCTTGCGTCAGTCGCCTGCGCCCTGCTTGCGCCGACAGCCGTTGCGCAGGACGCAGACGCGGGCGTGCCGTACTGGGTATCGACCCGCAAGGACACTGCGAACATGCGCGTGGGCCCGGGTCGGGAATATCGGATCAACTGGACCTACACCCGCAAGGGCGTGCCCATGAAAGTGTTGCGCGTGATGGGGGGCTGGCGTCTGGTCGAGGATCCCGATGGCGCGCGGGGCTGGATGCTGGCGCAGTTCCTGAGCAGGGACCAGACCGGTATCGTCAAGGGCTCGATCACCGGCCTGCGCGAAAACAAAGACGGATCAGGGCGTCTGCTCTGGCGCGTGGCCCCCGGAGTCATGGGCAAGATCGGCGATTGCAAGGCTGGCTGGTGCAGCTTCGACGTTGACGGTCGCAAAGGCTTTATCAAGGCGACGGCGGTGTGGGGTGCGGGCAAGCCCTGACGGCGATGGCCGGTTCGTGATGCGAAAAGACCCCGGCCTTGCGGTCGGGGTCTTTCGTTGTTCCGGGCGTGGTGCCGGACTGTTGCGGATCAGACCAGTTCGATGGCCAGGGCCGTCGCTTCACCGCCGCCGATGCAGAGGCTGGCAACGCCCTTGGTCTTGCCATGCTTCTTGAGCGCGGCGATCAGCGTGGTGACGATGCGGGTGCCCGACGCGCCAATGGGATGGCCGAGTGCCGTTGCGCCGCCATGGACGTTGATCTTCTCGTGCGGGATGCCGAGGTCGTGCATCGCGAACATGGCAACGCAGGCGAAGGCTTCGTTGACTTCGAACAGGTCGACATCGGCGATCGACCATCCGGCCTTGTCGAGAACCTTCTGGATCGCGCCGACCGGGGCAGTGGTGAAGTCCTTCGGTTCCTGCGCGTGGGCGGCAAGCGCGATGACCTTTGCGACAGGGGCGAGGCCCGCAGCCTTGGCAGTGCTCTCACGGGCGAGGACAACTGCTGCCGCACCGTCTGAGATCGACGAGGAGGTGGCGGCGGTGATCGTGCCGTCCTTGGCAAAGGCGGGCTTGAGCGACGGGATCTTGTCAGGACGGCCCTTGCCGGGTGCCTCGTCGGTGTCGACGGTGACTTCGCCGGCGCGCGTCTTCACGGTGACCGGGGCGATCTCGTCCTTGAAAGTCCCGTCCGCAACAGCCGTCTGGGCGCGGCGCAGGGACTCCACGGTGTAGGTGTCCTGCTGTTCGCGGGTCAGCTGATAGGCGTTGGCGGTGTCCTGCGCGAAGGTGCCCATGGCGCGGCCAGCCTCGTAGGCGTCTTCCAGACCGTCGAGGAACATGTGGTCATAGGCCGTGTCGTGGCCGATGCGCGCGCCTGAGCGGTGCTTCTTGAGAAGGTACGGCGCATTGGTCATCGATTCCATGCCGCCGGCGACGACGACATCGACGCTGCCCGCAGCCAGCGCTTCGGCGCCCATGATGATAGTCTGCATGCCCGAGCCGCAAACCTTGTTGACCGTGGTTGCCTGGACCGACTTGGGAAGACCGGCCTTGATGGCCGCCTGGCGGGCAGGAGCCTGACCAAGGCCTGCCGGAAGCACGCAGCCCATGTAGATACGGTCGATGCCATCGGGCGAGACGCCTGCGCGCTCGACCGCAGCCTTGACGGCGGTGGCGCCGAGATCGGTGGCAGAAACGTCTGCCAAGGCTCCCTGCATCGCGCCCATCGGGGTGCGGGCATAGGACAGGATGACGACGGGATCGGCTGACGAGAACTGTGCCATGTCTTGACTGACCTTTGCATTTGGCCCTTGTGTCTGGGCGCTGATGCGCGGGCTTGTGTGCGCCCGCGTTCATCTGCGTACATAGTGCTGCACTGCAGCGAACGCAAATGGGGCATTGGTCGAACAGATGCTGGAAGCTGCATTTTCGAGCCTGCCTGCAGGCGTTCCGCTGGTCGGTTCGGCCATTCTGGGCGCAATTGTCGGGAGTTTTCTGGGCGCTGCTCTGGAACGGTTGCCGTCGGGCCGTTCGATCGTGAGCGGTCGGTCGGCTTGCGACGGGTGCGGCAAGGCTCTGACGGTGGTCGAGCTGGTTCCGGTCCTGTCGTGGCTGGTGCAGGCGGGGCGTTGCCGGACCTGCGGCTCTCGGATCGGCGGATGGCAACTGGCCTGCGAACTGGGCGGCGCGGGCATCGGCGTGGCATCACTACTGCTTGCGCGCGATGGGCTGGCGCTCGCCGCGATGCTGCTGGGGTGGCAGTTGCTGCTGCTGGCTTTGCTCGACTTGAGGCACTTGTGGCTGCCGCGGCTGCTGGTCGGCTGGCTGGCGGCTAGCGGGCTGCTCGTTGCGTTCGCGCGGGCGAGGGTGACCGACGACGCCGGGGTGATCGGAACAGCCCTTGCCGGGGGCGTGCTGGGTTATGCAATGCTGTGGCTGATCGCGCGGTTCTATCTCAAGGCTCGTGGGCGCGAGGGGATGGGCTCGGGCGACCCTCCGCTGCTTGGCGCCATCGGGCTCTGGCTGGGGCCGCTCGGCGTGGTCGAGACCATGCTTGGCGCGAGCATCATCGGCATTGCGGCGGCTATTGTCATGCTTGTCAGCAAGCGTAAGATCGATGCCGACACGGCCCTGCCGCTGGGGACCTGCCTTGCCGCTACGGCATGGCTGCTCTTCCTGCTGCAGGGACCAGGCTGAGAACGATTCGGGGAGCGGGGCGACATGTTCAAGGAAACGGCGCGCGACGACATGATGACTGCGCTGGGCAAGCAGCGCGAGGCGTTCACGGCAGCGCGGCCCGAGCCGCTCTCGACGCGAAATGACCGTTTGGAGCGGTGCGCCAGAATGCTGCTGGCACATGGGGAGGACTTCGCCCGGGCTATGAGCGCCGACTTTGGCCATCGCAGCCACGAGCAGTCGATGCTGACCGACATCATGCCTTCGATCAGCCTGATCCGCTATTCGCAGAAGCGCATGAAGGCGTGGAGCAAGCCTGAGAAGCGCCACGTCAACTTCCCGCTGAACCTGCTTGGGGCGCGGGCCGAGGTGCGGTACGAGCCCAAGGGCGTGATCGGCATCGTAGCGCCGTGGAATTTTCCGGTGGGGCTGACGATGGGGCCGCTGGCGCAGGCCTTCGCGGCAGGCAACCGAGCGATGCTGAAGCCCAGCGAGTTTACCGAGCGGACCGGTGAGTTCCATTTGAAGTGCGTCATCCGTCGAGCGTTACCATTTCATCCGGGG
>OFDC01001021.1_pt1 | contig 16665 bp, 18 predicted proteins | sample 1520941 | NCBI WGS metagenome assembly OFDC01 (sample SAMEA94258168, study PRJEB24077) | hot springs metagenome | biome: Aquatic biome; feature: Water | place: India | collected 2012-12-06 | depth 5 m | reverse complement strand
GATCGGTAACACGGTCCGCAATGTCGAGAAGTTTTCCGCGGCGCTCGGCGACAACGCCGATGGCGTCGACAAGCTGATGAAAAGCTTCGGCAGCATCGCCGAGACGATCGCGCCGCTGTCGGAGAAACTCGGCGTGCTCAGCCAGGAACTGACGGACATCGTCCGCTCGGTCGACCAGAAGAAGGTCGCCTCCATCGTCGAGAACGTCGACAAGTTCACGGCGGCGCTCGGCGGCTCCAGCGGCGATGTCGGCAAGGCTGTCAAGGACGTGGCCTCGATCACCGAGAAGCTGAACAAGGCGGCGGATCAGGTCGAGGGCGTGCTGGTGAGCGCGCAGGCTTTCCTCAACACCGCCGCCGGCAAGGACGGGCGCAGCGCCTTCACCGAGGTCAGCGACGCCGCCAAGTCGATCCGTGTGCTCGCCGACAACCTCGACAAGCGCACCGCCGAGATCACCAGCGGCATCAGCCGTTTCACCGGGCCGGGCCTGCGCGACATCGAGGCGCTGGCCAGCGACGGCCGGCGCACCCTGACGGACCTGAATCGCACCCTGCGGAGTTTGGAGCGTAACCCGCAGCAGTTCATCTTCGGCGGCAAGCCTCCGCTCCCTCAATATGGTGGATCCCGCTAAACCCATGTCGATCCCGATCTCGTTCTCGAATCTCCGCAGGCCGCGTGCGCTGGCGCTCTCCCTCGCGACCGCGCTGCTCCTGGCCGGCTGCGGCGGGGGCAGCGTTCCCACCACGTTCGACCTTTCAGCCCCGCAGAATGTCGGCCGCGTCGGCGGCTCGCGCGCCACACTGATGGTGCAGGAGCCGACGACCGTTCAGGCGCTCGATTCCGATCGGGTCATCGTGCGCGATTCCGCAGGGGCCCTGTCCTTCGTCGGCGGCGCGCAATGGGCCGACCGCGTGCCAAAGCTGGTGCAGGTGCGCCTGATCCAGACCTTCGAGAACGCTGGCCGCGTCGGCTCCGTCGCCCGCCCCGTCGGGGGGTGGCTCGCCGACAAGTACGGCGGCGCCCGGATGACTCTCGTCTCCTTCACCGGCATGATCGCTTCGACCCTGCTGGTGCTCTTCACGCTGAGCAAGCTCACCACGCTGCCCCCGCCGCCCGACAAGGCCGCGCTCGCGGAGATCGCCGAGGACCCCGCCGCGTTCCAGTTCCCGGAGCCGGTCCGCGCCGCGATCGAGTCGAACCAGGACATCTTCCCGTTCTTCCTCGGCGCCTTCCTGCTGGTCTTCGTCTTCAGCGGGCTCGGCAACGGCTCGACGTACAAGATGATCCCGGCGATCTTCCGCAAGGACGCCCTGCGCGGCACGGAGGAGGGCACGCCGGAGCGCGAGCTCTCGCTGATGACGCAGGGCAAGAAGGCCTCCGCCGCGATCGGCATCATCGGCGCGATCGGCGCGATCGGCGGCTTCCTGATCCCGATCACGTTCAACAGCCCCTGGGTCAGCGAGCCGCTGGCCGCGACCAAGAGCGCCTTCTGGATCTTCACCTGCTTCTACGTCGCCTGCGCGGTCGTCACCTGGGCGGTCTACCTGCGCAAGCGCCGCGGCGCCAAGGCCGACACCGGGTACGTCGGGGTCTAGCCCGGGGCTTGTCCTGGTGAGGCCGTGAGGCCGTGAGGAGATGTTGACCTCGCGGCCTCGCGGCCTCCCGTGACCCGAAACCACCGACCGTTGGAATGGCTGCCATGACCGCGACGCGCACCCACTGCCCCTACTGCAGCCTCCAGTGCGGCATGCAGGTGGGACGCAAGGGCCGGGTCGGCATCGAGATCAGCGCCTGGGAGGAGTTCCCGGTCAACGAGGGCGCGATGTGCCGCAAGGGCTGGACGTCCGGTGAGCTGCGCGGCGCGCGCGAGCGGATCACGACGCCGATGGTCCGCGACCGGGCCACTGGCGAGCTGCGCGCGGCGGGCTGGGACGAGGCGCTCGACCTCGTCGCCGACCGGATGCGCGCGCTGCAGGCCGAGCACGGGAAGGACGCCGTCGCCGTCTTCGGCGGTGGAGGGCTGACGAACGAGAAGGCCTACCAGCTGGGGAAGTTCGCCCGCGTCGCGCTCGGCACCAGCCAGATCGACTACAACGGCCGGTGGTGCATGAGCTCGGCCGCCAGCGCCGGCAACCAGGCCTTCGGCATCGACCGCGGGCTGCCGTTCCCGCTGGCCGACATCGAGCAGACCGACGTGGTCGTGCTGGTCGGCTCCAACCTCGCCGAGACCATGCCGCCTGCCGCGCGCCACCTCGACCGGCTCCGGGCCCGAGGCGGCAAGGTCGTCGTGATCGACCCCCGGTTCACCGCGACGGCTGAGCGCGCGGACCTCTTCCTCCAGCCCGTGCCGGGCACCGACCTCGCGCTCGCCCTGGGCGCGCTGCACCTGCTCGACGCCCGCGGTGCCGTCGACGAGGAGTACGTCGCCGCGCGGACCACCGGCTTCGACGCCGTACGCCGCTCGGTCGCGTCGTGGTGGCCGGAGCGCGTCGAGCGGACCACCGGTGTCGCCACCGAGGAGCTGCGTGCGCTCGTCGACCTGCTGGCCGGCGCCACCAAGGTGATGGTGCTGACCGCCCGTGGGGCCGAGCAGCACGCGCAGGGCACGGCCACCGTGCTCGGCTGGCTCAACATCGCCCTCGCGCTGGGCATGCCGGGCAAGCCGCACTCCGGCTACGGCTGCCTCACCGGCCAGGGCAACGGACAGGGCGGGCGCGAGCACGGGCAGAAGTCCGACCAGCTCCCCGGCTACCGGATGATCGACGACCCTGCGGCCCGGGCGCACGTCGCCGCGGTGTGGGGCGTCGAGCCCGAGAGCCTGCCCGGCAAAGGCCGGTCCGCCTACGAGCTGCTCGACTCCCTCGGCGACGGCGGGGGCGCGAAGGCCCTGCTCGTCCTCGGCTCGAACATCGTGGTCTCCGCGCCGCGGGCCACCCACGTCACCCAGCGGCTGGAGTCGCTCGACCTGCTGGTCGTCTGCGACATCGTGATGTCCGAGACGGCGGCGCTGGCCGACGTCGTCCTGCCCATCACCCAGTGGGCCGAGGAGACGGGCACGATGACGAATCTCGAGGGGCGGGTGATCCTGCGCCAGCGGGCGGTCGCACCTCCCGAGGGCGTGCGCAGCGACCTCGACGTGATCGCCGGACTTGCGGAGCGGCTCGGCTCCCCGATCGCGTTCTCGACCGAGCCGGAGGAGATCTTCACCGAGCTCGGCCGTGCCTCGGCCGGCGGCAAGGCCGACTACTCCGGGGTGACCTACGAGCGGATCATCGCCGAACACGGCGTCTTCTGGCCCTGTCCCGCCGTGCCGGAGGGCGAGCCGGCCCACGCCGGCACGCCGCGGCTGTTCGCCGAGTCCTTCGCGACGCCCGACGGTCGCGCGCGCTTCCTCGTGCAGGAGTTCGTCGGCGCGGCGGAGCAGCCCGATGCGTCGTACCCGGTCCACCTGACGACCGGACGGGTGCTGGCGCAGTACCAGTCCGGCGCGCAGACCCGGCGGATCCGCTCGCTGACCGACGAGGGCGCGTTCGTGGAGATGCACCCGATGCTGGCCGACCGGATCGGCGCGCACGACGGGGCGCCCGTGGTCCTGCGCACCCGGCGCGGGGAGATGAAGGCGCCGGCGCGGATCGTCAGCACCATCCGTCCGGACACGGTCTTCGTGCCCTTCCACTGGGTCGGCGCCAACCGGCTCACCAACGACGCCCTCGACCCGTCCAGCCGGATGCCGGAGTTCAAGGTCTGCGCGGCGGAGGTGCTGGTCTGAGCCGCCCCGGCTCCGAGATGATCTGCGCATGACCGGACCTCTCTCCCACGAGGTGGAGCGCTTCGACGGACCCGACCTCGACCCCGAGCGCTGGGTCGCGGCCTACCTGCCGGCCTGGAGCTCGCGGGCCGAGGCCGCGGCGACGTACCGGCTGACCGCCGACGGGCTGAGCCTGGCGATCCCGCCCGAGCACCCGCTGTGGTGCCCGGACCTGCACGCCGATCCGCTGCTGCGGGTCTCCGCGGTGCAGAGCGGGAGCTGGTCGGGGCCGCTCGGAAGCACTCGCGGTCAGCAGCCGTTCCGCGAGGGCCTGGTCGTGCGCGAGGAGCAGCCGCTGCTGCGCGGCCTGGTCCGCCAGTACGGCCGCGTGGAGGTCGAGTGCCGCGCGTCGATCGGCCCGGGCTCGATGTTCTCGGCCTGGATGGTCGGCATGGAGGACGAGCCGCACCGCTGCGGGGAGATCTGCCTCATGGAGGTCTTCGGCGACAAGGTCGAGGACGGTACGGCGGAGGTCGGCTCCGGCATCCACCCGTTCCGCGACCCGGCGCTCGTCGAGGAGTTCTCGGCGCCTCGGCGCGAGATCGACGTCGCGCAGTGGCACCGGTACGCCGTCGAGTGGTCGGCCTCTGGCGTGCGATGGTTCATCGACGGCGTCGAGACGGGTCGGTCGGAGCAGTCCCCGGACTACCCGATGATGCTGATCCTCGGCCTCTTCGACTTCCCTGCCGGCAGCGAGCCCGACGCGGTGCCCGAGCTGGTCGTCCGCGAGGTCAGCTGGTCCGCTGGGTCAGGCTGAGCGTCGAGTTCGTGTGGGAACGGGCGCGCAGCAGCGCCCGGAGGATGATGCCGAGCGGAATCGCGAGCCAGGCGGCCAGGATCAGTGCGGGCTCCCACGCGAGGACGGCCAGGCCGGCGACGATGAATCCGTAGAGGCCGATGACGCCCCAGCCGATCCACGCCCACACCTGCGTGAACATCGGCGCCGGCAGGACCTCCTCGCGTAGGTGACGGGACCATCGCGTCGTGCCCCAGGCGATCGGCCCGAGGATCAGGAGCGCCGGCACGGGGATCACGATCGGGTACACCAGCCACGCGAGCGAGCTGAGGAGGGCCTCGAGCACGTCCATGTTCCGATCACACCACGCGCCGGGTGCTACCCGCCGCCGAACCCGGTCGGCCGGATCAGCTGTGCCGGCACGCCACCGACGATCGAGTGCGGGGCTACGTCCCTGGTGACGACCGCGCCGGCCCCGACGATGGCGCCGTCTCCGATCGTCACCCCGGGGAGGACCGTCACCGACGCTCCGAGCCAGACGTTGCGGCCGAGGACCACGGGAGCCGGGATCATGTCGGCTCGCCTGTCGGGGTCGAGCGCGTGGTTGAGCGTCGTCAGTGTGCTGCCGTGGCCGATCAGGCTTCCATCGCCGATGGTGATGCCTCCGGTGTCCTGGAAGCGACACCCGATGTTGATGAAGACTCCGCGCCCGAGCGTGAGGTTCTTGCCGAACTCGCTGTAGAACGGCGGGAACACGGCGACGGAATCGTCGACTGTCCGCCCGGTGAGCTGCGACAGCAGCGCCCGCACCTCGTCGGGCGCGCGGTACCCGGTGTTGATCTCGGCAACGATCCGCAGAGCTTCCTGGGCGGCGCCGTGCATGAAGGCATGAGCCTCGGAGCCGCCCTCGATCAAGGCGCCGCGATTGACGTGCTCCAAGAACGTCGAGAGATCCATGCTGGGTCCTTCTTCCTGTGGTTGATCAGCTGCTGGTGGACTTGATGACCGCCGTGATCGAACCGTCCAGCTCGGCGATGCGAGCCGCTGCATCGCCGGACATCCGGCCGAGGATCACGATGCCGGGGTAGTAGGACTGATCGCCGTAGTACAGGACGAGGTCGTTGCCGGGCGCGTAGTAGCCCACGTCTCCGACATCTGGATCGGCACCCTCTGGCTGGCCATCGAGCGAGAGGGATGAGGCGAGTGGTCCTGTCTTCTCGACGCCGCCGTGGTCGCTCATCTCTATGGACGCCGGTAGTTGCGCGAGCAGGTCGCGTGCTGCCGCGCTGTCTGTCAGTGTGGCCTCGAAGGTCTGCTCGTCGATCCTGATCTGGATGTCCATGCGGTCCGTCTCGCTGTCGGAGGTCTCTGGGGTCGATGACGAGGCGCTCGGTTGCTCGGGCCGCTCCACGTCTGTCTCGCCGCTGCCGCACCCCGCAAGCCCTGCGGTCATCATTGCGAGCGTCCATGCCGCTGCCAGTCGGGACATCAGGACTGTCCGTCCCCGGCGCTCATCCTGACGCGGACCTGTTGGTTCGGGGGCGCGATCACCTCGTCCACTATGCAAACTTCGAGCGCTCGAGGTCAAAGGGTCGGTGGCGCACCCGCGCCGAGATCCTCGGCGAGGCCGAGCTTGCGGGTTCCGGTGTGGTCGACCAGGTAGTGGGCCCCGTAGGGATCTCGCCAGACGTAGATCCCGGGGAAGGGTTGTCGTACCTCCCAGCCCTGGCCGTCCTCGGTGTGATGGGTCTTGATGCGGTGGTGGGTGCGGGTCATCGGGCCGAGGTTGCCGACCGCGGTGGGTCCGCCCTGGGCGTGGGGGACGGTGTGGTCGAGGTCGACCTTGCGGCCGGTGTTGGCCGCGAAGGGGAAGACGTCCCCGCCGTGGACGAGGTGCACCGCTTCGCGCATCGCGGCGGGGATCTCGTAGGAGTCCACGGGCGCCTGGTGGGCGAGGTCGATGACGGGGGCGACCTTGACCTGGCCCGCGATGTGGTCGACGAGGTGCCGGACCCAGGCGATCGTCACGGGGCCGTGGCCCTCCATCCGCGCGATCGGGGTGCCGGGGGCGATGTGGAGGTTGAGCCTCACCTTCGGCTTCACCGGTCCCAGGTCCAGGTCGGGGTGGGCCTCAGGGTTGGTCAGCAGGGCGAACGCCGCCAGCCGGCGCTCGTTCAGCCCGGCGCCGGGCATCTTCTCCTCCAACGCCTTCGCGACGACGGTCACGCCGAGGTCGGAGCTTAGGAGGGTGGCGATGTGGTCACGGATCGTCATCGTCGCGATGCCGTTCTTGTTGACCCGGGACAGCCGGATGAACCGATCTCGGGCGGCGGCCTCTTCGCGAGCCTTGGCCAGCTCAGGGGACGCGGCGGCGACCTTGCCCTCGACGAGGTCCTCGAACCGCTTCCACCCCAGGCGTCCGTCCGCGCTCTCGGCGACCTCGGCATCGACCCACGCTGCCTGCTCGGGGGTGAGCTCGCGGGTGGCTTCGGCGACGTGGCGGGCGTGACCCACCCGGGTGGTCCCGGCGTTGATGCCGGCGTTGAGCTTGGGCAGCCGGTGGTGAATGTCCACAGCTGCCGCGATGAGCTTCTTCGCCCCATAGGGGGGGTCTGGATCCGGGCACCGAAGGTCGCGGCGGCGTACTCGGTGATCAACGGCGTCCCCTCAGCACCCGCGGGTCGCGCCCGCTTCCGATTCCTCTTGTCGGTGGGAGGGAGCCGGTCGGGTGAGTGGAGCACCGCCCACTGGTAGGCGGCGCGGAGGATGTCGCGTTCAGCGTCGAGTCGAGCAGCATGGCGGGACTCGGCGAACGCGAGGACGTCGCCGGCGGACATGTCCACCAGCCCGTCCTGCCGCGTAGATACGCCGTCGCTGCTCATACGAATATTGGATCACTGACCCCCGACACAAAGCCGCCCTGGAGACGACTTGTCCCCAAGCCGCCGGCGGGCAGCTCGACGCACCCGGCGCATTTGCATTCCCAGCAGCGGAAACCGAGCAAGAACGCCAGGTAGGACGAGCAACTGATCCGGCACCAAAATTGCACGCGAACGGCGGAGCGCCTCTACCGAACGGGCATCATGAGCTTTGTGACGGACAAGGCGAGCTACTCGTGGATTTTCGACGACGGTTTGGACGTGGCCACCTGCGTCACTGTCATCGCCGCAGGTGAGGCCGAGGAGGTCTTGAGGCGGTTCGGCGCAGACATGACGAGCACATTCGATGCCGACGAGGGCGAAGAACTCGATGCGCCCGCTGGGCCCATTGCGGCGACCGCGGTTCCAGGTGGGGTCGTGACGGTGGAACCGAACGGCTTCCAGGGCTCCCTCGAGGACGTCCTTCTCCGTGTTGCTGGCGAGGGCGTCGCAGCAAGCGCTTTCTGGAACGTCAACGACGACAGCCTTTTCATCGCTGTCCGTGGCGGCGAGGTCGTGGTGAGTGTCGACATGTACGAGTTCCTCGAAGCAGGGGACCCCGAGGTCCTTGATGAGATCGGCCTCCCAGACGAGTTGCACGACCTCTGCCGAGCAGCCGCTGAAGCGCAGGAGCAGCCATGGGCAACAGGCCTTGCCATGGCTGAGGTCTTCACCGGCGTGCCTATCCCGCGCGAGGCTGTAGTCGAGCCGGCCGCCTTTCATTTGTTCCATCAAGACTGACGAGTTCGTCTCGCTCAACCAGAGCGCCCGGATCTGCCCCATCGAGGACGGGCACGTCCCACCGTGCCGCTGGGATCAGGCGACCTCGGTCAGATCGGACTCGGCTTGTTGTAAGCCAAGACCACCCTTTGCTCGTCATCCCAAGTGGCGTAGACGTCGTCCAGGAACACTGCCCCGTTTCCGCTAAGCATCTCAACCCAGGTTCCATCGAGCCGGCGGTAGAGATCGAGGTTCAGATCCGCTCCGTCGCCGTTCGGGTCGACCAGGACGGCCGCCCAGTCGTCCAGTGTTGCGATGTCAAGGATCCGCGCGAATCGGGCGTCCCATCCTCCCGCAGCGATAGCCATGTCGAAATCGAGGCTCTCCATGACGGCATTCTGACAGCGGCGACGACAGACCGGAGGTCGATGGGAAGGTTCGGTCTGGCTCCACGCGGCGCGAAGAATCGCGCCCAGCCAGGATGCGGCTCATGCTGCCGTCCGCGCGGTCTTGCCGACGTGGGGCGTCAGATCACGCTCTCAACTCCGGTACGCAGAGCACGCGTCGACCTCGACACCTACGGCTGCAAGCAGCCGCCTGCGGTTCGCGCAATCCCGGCGCGATCCCACCCTGCACTGGGCATACTCCAACTGTGTCCGCCCCCCGTGGTCGAGCAAGCACGGACGGTGCCAAGAACGCGCGCCTCTCAGGAGGCGAGCTCTTGGGCCTCGGATTCGTGACGCAGGCGGTTTGGAGCTTGATCAGTTGGCTCGTCGTGAACGACTCCTCTGAATTCATCAGCCACTGGTACAACGACGACTTCGAGGAGTGGTTCGTGGCCAGCAGCGTCGGCGTCGTCGTCCTGGTCGTCTATGGGGGTCTCGTGGCGGGACGGTGGACGGGAGCGCTATTGACTGGCGCCGGATGTCTGCTGGCGGTCGGTGGGTGGCTTGCTCTGTTCGTGTATTCGGCCGTCATCGGGTCCAACTAGCAGTCGGAGCGCCCGGATAGATCGTCCGTCGTTAGTTCCCCGGCTCCGCGACTCCGCCTCAGACCGGCAACGGCTCCGGTCAGCAGGACCACGCCGCCGACCAGCGAGAGGCCAAACGAGAGCACTCCAGCAACCACCGCGACGTCGAACCTGCGGATGTTCTCGGCGTAGCACTCATCCGCGACCTCCTCGTAGAAGGCCTCGGTGTGCTCGCCGCCCGGCCCGTCGTCGTTGTCGTTGAGCGCCGCGTCCCAGGGGGCGATGGGGCATGGGACCTCCCCCGCGGGTTCGATCCCCTCGTCCGATGCAGCGACGTCCACGGTCGGGTTGTCGTGCCACAGGACCAGACCGGTCGCAAGCGAGAGGAACGCACCCAGGAACAGGACCGTGAGCGTCACTCGACGACGCATCGTCGTCACCTCCGACTTCATGCTGCTCAGACGCGCGACGCGACGGTCTGGTTGTCAGGCGCCGCTTCCGACCCTCTGACCGGGTACGGCGAGCGCTGCCGCGAACGAAGGCACCGCGGGCAGCTCGGGGAGAAGAGCAGCCTGGTAGGCGTGGTAGACGTCAGGCTTGCCCGGCCAGACCGTGGCAGACGGCTGGTTCTGCGGATCGAGCTCGTGTCGCCACGAGCCGCCGTCGTGGTCGACGAGGAAACGCTCGGCGTAGGCCCACCACCGAGCGACATCCCCCCGGTAGCGCTCGTCACCGGTCGCGCGGTGCAGCACGGTGGCGGTGTTGAGGGCCTCCGCGAGGACCCAGTGCATCCGGGTCCGCACCACCGGGCGACCCTGCCAGTCGGTGGTGTAGACGAAGCCGTCGGCTCCGTCGACCGCCCACCCGTCCGACACCGCGCGGTCCGCCAAGGACACGGCCGCCTCGACCAGCTCCGCTGGCGCCCCGTCGCCCAGCGTCTCGGCCACGGCGACCAGTAGTCGAGCCCACTCCAGACCGTGGCCGACCGTCGCGCCGTACGGCCGGAAGGGGTGTGCCGGGTCGTCACGGTTGTGCTCCGGCATCGGCTGCCAGTCGGCGTCGAAGTGCTCGAGGATGCGCCAGTCGTGGCCTCGCGCCCAACCCACCAGGTGCTCGGCGATCCGACCTGCTCGGGAGTGCCACACCGGCTCTGACGTGACGTCACCGACCGCGAGGTACGCCTCGACGGTGTGCATGTTGGCGTTGACGCCGCGGTAGTCGTCGAGCCGGGTCCAGGTGCGGTCCCACTCCTCGACGCTCAGCCCCACTGACTCGTCCCAGAAGTACCGCTCGTTGATGGCGACGGCCTCGTCGAGCAGCTCCTGCGCTCCGGGAACCCCGGCAGCGACCGCCGAGCTGGCCGCCAGCAGGACGAACGCGTGTCCGTAGGCCTGCTTGGCGGTGTTCACCGGACCCTCGTCGTCGACGGCGGCGAGCCAGCCCCCGTGCTCCCGGTCGATCAGGCTCGTGGCGAGTGCCCGCACGCCGTGCTCGGCGAGCGCGAAGAGCTCCTGCCTGCTGGGACCACCGCGAGCAGGCGGCTCGTCGGCGAGGTGGCCCAGCGCGAACGTGTGGGTCATCCGACAGGTGATCCACAGCTGTACGGGCCGACTCGGGTCCAGCCGACCCGCGGCGTCGAGCCAGCCGAAGCCCAGGTGATGTCGGGAGCCGGCAGCGAAGCGGAGCAGGTCCGCACGCTGAGCGGCCAGGTGGGCGCGGTCGCCGGGTGTCATGCAGGCTCACGCCACGGTGGTTGCGCCCCCGGTCGCGTGCAGGTGTCCGAGGCGATGCCGATCGCGAACCGGACCATCTCGCGGACGTCGTCCGCGCTCGAGGCGCGCACAGCGTCCGGGGCGAGGGCTCCCCGATCGTGCAGCCAGGTGAGCATGCCGGAGGAGAAGGCGTCGCCCGCCCCGATGGTGTCGACGACGTCGACCGGCGGGGCCTCGACGTGGACCTCCTGGCCGGCGACGAGGGCCGATGCCCCCTTGCCGCCGTCCGTGACGACGACGATCGCAGGTCCCGCGTCGGCCCAGGCCCGGGCCACCTCGTGCGGTGACCGGTCCGGCGCGAACCAGGCGAGGTCCTCGGTGCTGACCTTGACCAGGTCACAGCAGGCGAGCCAACGCGTCATCCGCTCCCGATAGCGATCGGCGTCCTCGACCACGGAGCTGCGGATGTTCGGGTCGAACGAGATCAGCCGCCGCCCGGCCTCGCGGAGCACGATCCCCTCGATGGTCGAGGCCTGCGGTTCCTGACCCATCGCCATGGAGCCGAAGTGCAGTGCAGCGCCCGGCGGCAGCTCGCCGCCGTCGGGCAGAGCGCTCAGGTGCTCGGGACGCAGCTCCCTGTCGGCCGTGCCTGAGCTCCGGATCGCGTACGACGGCACGCCCTCGGCATCCACGCTCGCGACGACGATGGTCGACGGGTCGTCAGCGACCATGAGGTAGTCGGAGCGGACCCCCGAGGCCTCCAGCTCGCTCCTGAGCGACTCACCGAACACGTCGGTCGAGAGCCGGGACAGGAAGGCGACGCCCACACGCTGGCGCCCCAGACCGACCGCGACGTTGAAGCACGACCCGCCCGGGCGTGGCACCAACGCGGCCTCCCCGGTCGTGGAGGTGGCGGGGACGAGATCGACCAGCGCCTCACCGGCCACCACCACGGACACCGGACCGGACTTCGCAGCCATGGGCTCCTCCTAGGTCGATCGGTCGGGGCCGCTAGAGCCGCGGAGTGACCCGGCCCGGCTCCGAGCCCGGCTCGACCGGCCGGTGTACGGCGTACGAGTGCTGGCTGGTCGTCGAGAAGTAGTTGATCCCGATGAAGTTGAACCACAGGGTGGCCAGACCCACGAGCGCGAGCATCGCCGCGCGGCGACCCTTCCAGCCGGCGGTCGCGCGGGCGTGGAGGTAGCCGGCGTACACGACCCAGGTGATGAACGCCCAGACCTCCTTGGGGTCCCAGTTCCAGTAGCGCGACCAGGCCTCGTGCGCCCAGATCGGGCCGGTGACGAGGACGGCGAAGGTCCACACCGGGAAGGCGAAGGCGTGCACCCGGTAGGCCAGGCGGTCGAGGGCGGGCAGAGCCGGGACGCGCGCCAGCCAACCGCTCAGCTCGCGATCAGCGGCGACCGCGCGACGCTCGGCGCGCTCGCGGACGAGGTACATGATCGAGGCGATGCCGCCGAGGGTGAAGGCGCCGGTGGCGATGACCGCCGAGACGACGTGGATCACGAGCCAGGGCGAGTTGAGGGACTCGGTGAGCGGAGCGACCTCGTCGTGCAGCCAGATCACCGCGACCATCAGCACGGTCACCACGAAGCCGACGACCAACGGGCCCATCCAGGCCAGCCCGAACTTCCGGTGCAGCGCGACGTACAACAGCGTCACCACGAAGGTGCCGGAGACCGTGAACTCGTACATGTTGCCCCACGGCACCCGGTTGGGGTCCGCGGCCATGCCGCGGCCGACCAGGGAGACGAGGTGCAGGGCGCCGGCGAGGACGGTCAGCAGGAAGCCGAGCCGGCCGAGGAAGGCGACCCGCTCCGGCGACACCTCGCCGTCGACCGTCGCGCCCGCGGCGGGCGAGGGGCCTCCGGCGCCGACCAGCTCGCGGTCCCGCGCCGGCTGGCGCAGGGAGGCCCACTCGGCGAGGTGCACGAGCAGCGCGAGGAAGTAGACCACCCCGGCTGCGGCGATCGCCTGGTTGCTGAGGGTCTCCCACTGGGTGTTGCTCATGTTGCCGTCTCCTTGAGCTGTTCGAGCAGCCGGGCGAGGACCTCGTCCGTGTCGCCGTTGCCCGACCGGTCCAGGACGGCGACCTCGACCCGCGTCGTCGCGACGCGTCCGGGCCCACCGTCGTCGTCCATTGTGCCGGGCACCGCCCTGACCCACACCCGCCGGGGACGGATGAAGAGCGAGGCGCACAGCCCGATCAGCGCCAGTACGACGCCGAGCAGGGCCACGCCCTTGCCCGGGGTCTGGCTGATCTGCACCCTGATCCACGGGTCGACGCGCTCGAAGGTGACCGAGCCGAGCCCGTCGCCGAGCTCGACCGTGTCGCCCGGCTGGAGGTCGACGCGCTGCGGCTTGCCGTCCTTCTCGATCGGGGTGGCGTTGGTCTTGTCGAGCACGTAGATCGACTGCGACCGGCCCGACTCGTAGCCGAGGTCGCCCGTCCACGCGAGCATCGACAGCGTCGGGTTGAGGTCGTCGCCGAAGACGGTGACCGGGTTGCCGTCGACGAAGTCGAAGCTGGGGTAGAAGAGCCCCTCGAGGCCGATCTGGTCGGACTTGGCGACCGGCGGCTTGATCACGCCGAAGGAGAGGAAGGACGCGTCCTGGGGCAGGAACGGGGTCGGCCCGGTGTAGATGACCTCGTCCTCGCTGTCGCGGACGGTGACGACCGGGGCGTAGCCGTGGCCGATCAGGAAGACGTCGGTGCCGTCGAGCTCGAGCGGGTGGTTGACCCGCAGGTCGTACTGCCGCTCCTCGCCGTCGCGGCCGAGGCGGTAGGTGACGTCGGCCTCGAACTTGCGGGCCTGGCCCGCGCGCGGACCCTCCTTGAGCCACTCGACCTCGAAGTCCTCCACGGTGAAGCGGAAGTCCTTCAGCTGCTGCTGGCGGAAGAGGCCGCCCGGGTTGAAGTCGTCGTACTGCGTGAGGTTGTTGGTGAAGGTGGATCCCTCGACGAGGATCACGCCGCCCTGGTAGCCCCACAGCCCACCGACCGCGAAGCCGGCCAGCACGACGAGCACCGACAGGTGGAAGAGCAGGTTGCCGGCCTCGCGGACGTGACCGCGCTCGGCGGCCACGAAGTCGTCGCCGTCGGCGGCGGCCCGCAGCCGGTGCCGTCGTCCGAGCACCTCCCGCGCGTGCGCGATCACCTGCTCCGGGCTCAGCTCCGTCTCGTACGACGCGTGCACGGGCATCCGCGTGAGGTGCCGCGGCGCCGCCGGGGGCTGCGCGCGCAGGGCGCGGTAGTAGACGAAGAGGCGCGGGATGATGCAGCCGACGAGCGAGACGACGAGCAGCAGGTAGATCGCGGAGAACCACGGCGAGCTGTAGACCGAGAAGAGGTCGAGCCGCTCGTAGAGCGGGGTGAGCTTCGGGTGCTCGTTCTTCCATCGCGTGACGGCGAGCGAGTCGACGTCCTCCTGCGGGATGACCGAACCGGGGATCGCGGCCAGCGCCAGCATCAGGAGCAGCATCAGCGCCGTGCGCATCGACGTGATCTGCCGCCACGTCCAGCGCAGCAGCTCGCGGGCGCCGAGCTCGCCGGGACGCCGCTCCTCGGCGGGCGGACGCTCCACCGGGGGCGCGCTGCTCACAGGCCGACCTCGAAGCCGCTGACGAGGTGGATCTGGAGCCACTGCACGAGGTGGTTCCACCAGCCGGTGAGCATCAGGACGCCGATGGTGACGAGCATGATGCCGCCGATCCGCATCACCCAGACCTGGTGGCGGCGGACCCATCCGGCGACGCCGAGGGTGCGACGGTAGGCGAGCCCCGCGACGACGAACGGGATGCCGAGCCCGAGGGCGTAGCAGAGCGAGAGCAGGGCGCCGCGCATCGCGGTCGCGTCGACATAGGTGAGGTTGACGATGACGCCGTACGTCGGGCCGATGCAGGGGGTCCAGCCGATGGCGAACAGCGCGCCCACCACGGGCGCCGCGCCGAGCCCGACGGCCGGGATCCGGTGGATGCGCAGGTCACGCTGCAGCCAGGGCAGCGCACCGGCGAACACCAGGCCGAGGACGATGAGCAGCACGCCCAGCCCGACCTGGATCTCGTCCTGCCAGGTGCGCAGCCACACGCCCACGGAGCCGAAGGCCGCGCCGATCAGGACGAAGACGACCGCGAAGCCGAGCACGAAGAGCAGGGAGCCGACCAGCATCCGGCCTCGGCGGTTGGCGGCCTCCCCCGCGGCGAGGTCGGCACCCGAGAGACCGGTGGCGTAGGAGAGGTAGCCCGGGAGCAGCGGCAGCACGCACGGGGAGAAGAAGGACACCAGGCCCGCGACCAGCGCGACCGGCACGGCCAGGCCGAGCGATCCGGCAGCCGCCTGCTCCTGGAACCACTCCCCCATCAGGCGTCCTCGGCGAGGGTGTCGTCGACGACGGTGGTCAGCGTGCTGCGCGAGGGGATGGGTCCGTTGACCAGTGCCGCGACCCGGCCCTCGCGGTCGAGCACGAGCGTGGCCGGGGGCGCGTACGGCGCGTAGCCACCCAGGCCGAGCAGGGTCTCGCTGCCGGGGTCGTAGATCGAGGGGTAGTCGACCCCGCGGTCCCGCTCGAAGGCCGCGGCGTTCTCGGGGGCCAGGTCGCGGATGTTGATGCCGACGAAGGCGACGTCCGCGTCGTCGTACTCTGCCGCGGCCTGGACGAGCATCGGCATCTCGGTGCGACAGGGACCGCAGCCGGACCACCAGACGTTGAGGACCACGACCTTGCCGCGCAGGTCGCTCAGGTCGAGCGGATCCCCCTGCACCGTCTCCCCGCTGACGTCGACGGGCGCCTCGCGGTCGTCGAGGGCGACCTCGATGACCTTGCCGTCGCCGCTGACGTAGTCGCTGTCGCCCGTGCCCTCGATGCCGGAGCAGGCGGACAGCAGCAGGACGGCGGCGAGGGCAGCCGCGACGACGGCGACCGCACGGGCGACACGGCTCATACCGGAGGCGTTCCCTCCGGCTTGTTCTCCTCGGGGGCGTCACCGGCGGAGAACGGCGCCGCGATGTCGCCGGTCGGGATCAGGTCGATGGCCGGCTCGGCGTAGGAGATCTCGACCAGCTCCTCGCCGGCGAAGCCGAAGGAGGTGATCGAGCAGAGCGTGCACTGGCGCTTGCGCGGGTCGTGGAGGAAGGAGCGCTTCTCGGCGGCCAGACGCGTGGTCCAGATGGGCAGCTGGTGGGAGACGAGCACGGCCTCGTGGCCCTCGGCGTCGCGTCGGGCGTCGTGGACGCCCGCCATCATCCGCGACACGATGTCGCGGTAGGGCTCGCCCCAGGACGGCTTGAACGGGTTGTAGAGGTGGCGCCACAGCATCGGGTTGCGGCGCAGCGCGTTGTTGCCCTTGCCGAAGGTCAGGCCCTCGAAGCGGTTGGTGGACTCGATGATCCGCGGGTCGATCTCGACCTGGACGCCCAGCGCGGCGGCCAGCGGTGCCGCGGTCTCCTTGGCGCGCTCCAGCGGCGAGGACCGGACGAGCGTGACGTCGTTGCCACCCAGCGCCTCACCGACCCGGTCGGCCATGGCCCGGCCGCGGTCGGAGAGGTGGAAGCCGTCGCGGCGGCCGTAGAGGATGCCGCTGGGGTTGTGGACCTCGCCGTGGCGGACCAGGTGGACGATCGTGTCGGGGACGCTCATCGGTTCTCTCCGTCGGTCGAGCCGGACCCGGAGGTCGCGGCGCGGGTGGTCGCGGCGCGGGGCGGGCTGCCCGACACCGAAAGCGATCTGCGCAAGCTGCCGGGGATCGGCGACTATACGGCGGCGGCGATCGCGGCGATCGCCTTT
>OFDC01001020.1_pt1 | contig 16667 bp, 14 predicted proteins | sample 1520941 | NCBI WGS metagenome assembly OFDC01 (sample SAMEA94258168, study PRJEB24077) | hot springs metagenome | biome: Aquatic biome; feature: Water | place: India | collected 2012-12-06 | depth 5 m | reverse complement strand
CAGCGGCGTCACGCAAACCCCACCGCCCGGGCAAGGCGTCCCGCCCGGCGCACAGGTCGGCATGGGCGAGCGCCGGGGTCAGCCTCCCGCAGCGCCCCCCGACAGCTTCGATGGTGGCGGCCAGGTGCGCAGCCCCGACTGAGCCACACCCAAACGCCCGAACACCCACCCAAAAAACCACAGGCCGCTCACAAACTGAGCGGCCTGTTTCATTTGGTGATGCGCAACGGCTGCACGCGGTGTGCTGCCACCGCGTCAGCGCAGGAAGAGCCGGTACACCGGGTTGTCGGTCTCGTCCACGTACGGATAGCCCAGCTCGTCGAGGAACTGCTGCAGCGCCTTGCGGTCGCCGCGCGGCACCTGGATGCCCACCAGGATGCGGCCGTAGTCGGCGCCCTGGTTGCGATAGTGGAACAGGCTGATGTTCCACTCGGGCCTCAGCGAGGTGAGGAAGCGCATCAGCGCGCCGGGGCGTTCCGGGAACACGAACTGGTACAGGCGCTCGCTTTCGGCCAGGTCGCTGCGGCCGCCCACCATGTGCCGCACATGCTGCTTGGCGAGCTCGTCGTCGGTGAGGTTCACCGTGGCGAAGCCGTGGCGCACGAAGTTGCGCTCGATCCGATCGGCCTCCTCGCGCTTGGCAATGGCCACGCCCACGAACACATGGGCCGTTTCGGGGTCGGAGATGCGGTAGTTGAACTCGGTCACGCTGCGCGGACCGATGAGTTCGCAGAAGCGGCGGAAGCTGCCGCGTTCTTCCGGCATCGTCACCGCGAACAGCGCTTCGCGCTGCTCGCCCACCTCCGCGCGCTCGGCCACGAATCGCAAGCGGTCAAAGTTCATGTTCGCCCCGCAGGTGACCGCCACGAAAGTCTTGCCGCGCACCTTGTGCGTCTCGACATACTGCTTGACGGCGGCCACACCCATCGCACCCGAGGGCTCGAGGATGCTGCGGGTGTCCTGGAACACGTCCTTGATGGCCGCGCACACCGCGTCCGTGTCCACGACCACGAAATCGTCGACCCACTGGCGCACGAGACGGAAGGTTTCCTCGCCGACCATCTTCACCGCGGTTCCGTCGGCGAACAGTCCCACGTCGCTCAACTGCACGCGTCGGCCCGCCTTGACCGAGCGAAGCATGGCGTCGGAGTCGGTCGTCTGCACGCCGATCACCTGGATCTCGGGCCTCACCGCCTTGATGTAGGCGGCCACGCCGGAAATGAGGCCTCCGCCGCCGATGGCACAGAACACCGCATCGATGGGACCGGGATGCTGGCGCAGGATCTCCATCGCGATGGTGCCCTGGCCCGCGATCACGTCGGGATCGTCGAAGGGGTGGACGAAGGTCAGGCCGCGCTCGCGCTCGAGTTCCAGCGCGTGCACGTAGGCGTCCGAGTAGCTGTCTCCGTGCAGCACCACCTCGCCGCCGTGGGCGAGCACCGCGTCGACCTTCACCTTCGGCGTGGTCACCGGCATGACGATCACCGCCTTGCATCCCAGCCTGCGGCCGGCGAGCGCCACGCCCTGTGCATGGTTGCCGGCCGACGCGCAGATGACGCCCCGCGCCAGTTGCTCGGCCGACAGGTGGGCCATCTTGTTGTAAGCGCCGCGCAGCTTGAAGCTGAACACCGGCTGGTTGTCCTCCCGCTTCAGCAGCACATGGTTGCCCAGCCGCTTGGACAAGTTGCGCGCCGGATCAAGCGGGGACTCGATCGCGACGTCGTAGACCTTCGCAGTGAGGATCTTGCGCAGGTAGTCGATCCGGCCGCCCGCCGCGCGGGCAGCAGGACGTGGCTGGTTCGTGGCGCCGGCCATCGGAAACTCCTCCATCTTGGAAGCGGCGGATGATACGCGCCGTCCCGCAAGGGGCGGGGCGGGCCCCGGGCACAAGAAAAAAGGCCCGATGCTTGCGCATCGGGCCCAATCCACCATTGAGGAGGTGGAGGAGACAAACGGTGTCCGGTGGCAGAACCGAACCTGAAGAAAAGTCTAACGCGTGGATTGCTGCGGCGCAATAACACCATCGTGACCTAGAGTGTCCTCCCCAGTGCAGAATGCACGCCCGCCGCGGTGGCGGGTTGTCTAGACAACGAAAGCGAGAGGCATGGACTGCACGATTCATTGGCTGGCTGACGGCGGCATGACCTTCGTCGCGGAGACCGGCAGCGGCCACCTGCTCACGATGGACGGCGCCCCGGAAGGCGGCGGCCGCAACCTGGCACCGCGACCGATGGAGACGCTGCTGGCGGGCGCCGGTGCGTGCACGGCCTACGACGTGGTGCTGATCCTCAAGCGGGGCCGCCATGCCGTCAGTGGATGCCAGGTCAAGGTGCAGGCCGACCGGGCAGAGACGGATCCCAAGGTGTTCACGCACCTGCGCCTGCATTTCACGGTGAAGGGAAAGGATCTGCCCGAGGTGGCGGTCGCGCGGGCGATCGAGTTGTCGCACGAGAAATACTGCTCGGCGACGATCATGCTCGGGCGCACAGCCGAGGTCAGCACGAGTTACGAGATCGTCGCCGGCTGATCCCGGGTCCGTTGCAGCACAGTCCGGCGCAGGCGCTCCAGCAGCGCACTAGATGTAGTGCGCGGTCGAGGTCATCACCTTGGCGGCTGCGCGCATGAGGCCCTGCACCGGAGCCGGCAGTGCAATGCCTCCGGCTGCGTGTGCCGCATCGGCATGCCGCGCCTCGTCAGCCTTCATCTGTTCGACGATCTGCCGCGACCGCAGGTCCTCTGCGGGGAGGCGGTCGAGGTGCCCCGCCAGGTGTTGCTCGACCTGGCGCTCAGTCTCCACCACGAAGCCCAGGCTCACCCGGTCTCCCAGGCGCCCTGCCAGCAGTCCGATGCCGAAGGCGCCGGCGTACCACAAGGGATTGAGGCGGCTGGGTCGGTCACCCAATTCGCGCAAGCGTTCCTCGGTCCAGGCGAGGTGGTCCACTTCGTCCTGCGCGGCGGCGGTCATGTCCTCGCGCAGGGCCTCCGTCCTCGCAGTGAGGGCCTGGGCCTGATAAAGCGCCTGCGCACACACTTCGCCGACGTGGTTCACTCGCATGAGCGCACCGGACAGGCGACGCGCCTCTGCGCTCAGTTCCAGGCTCGATGAGGTCGCGGGCAGGGTGCGCCGTGCGCGTGCTGTGCCAGACACCGTGCGCAAGGCATTGTCCACCGCGGACAGCCAGGCATCGGTCAGGGAGAGGGCGCGAGAGGGCATGAACGGATGATGACAGGAGGGGGAATGCGCATCGTCAGGCACGTTGTTGCCAGACAACAGCACTGCGCATTTTCACTGGGATTGTTTTGCATCGCGGTGGGGCGTCTGGTGCAATAGCGGCAACTTCCGATGAGGAGGTTGGCCTGATCAGCCCCTTGCCGGGTGACTTCCCCGATCGGGACCTCTTGTTCAACCTAGGAGATAGTTGCAATGAAAAAATCTCTGCTCGCTCTCGCGGTGCTGGGCGCCTTCGCCTCGGCCGCCTCGGCGCAATCGTCGGTCACGGTGTACGGCAAGGTCGACGTCGGCGTGGTGCACGAGTCCGGCTCCGTCCCGGTGACGAACCCCGGCGGTGCCAAGCGCCTGCAAGTGCAGAGCGGCGTGACCGGCGGCTCGCGCCTGGGTTTCCGTGGCGTTGAGGACCTCGGCGGCGGCCTGAAGGCCACGTTCGTGGCCGAGACCGGCTTCTGTGCCGACCAGAACAACGGCGGCAGCGGCGGCTATTGCAGCGGCGGCGGCTCGTTCATGGGCCGTCAGGCGTTCGTCGGCCTGTCCGGCGGTTTCGGTGCCGTCACCCTGGGTCGCCAGTACGCCCCGTCCTTCATCGTGGTCACCACGATCGATCCGTTCGGCACCGGCACGGCTGCCCAGATTTCCAACCTGTTCGACGTCGGTACCGCCCCCGGGGACCCGCGCGTGAACAACTCCATCATCTACTCGACCCCGAACATGGGCGGTTTCACCGCCACCGTGCTGGGCGCAGCGGGTGAGCAGGTTGGCAACTGGCGCGTCGGCCGCACCTTGGGCGCATCGGCGGTCTACTCCGCTGGTCCGGTGTATGGCGCCGTGTCGTACCACCGTCGTGAGAATGTCCTCCTGAACGACGACAAGACCCTGTGGAACGTCGGTGGCACGTATGACCTGGGCTTCGTGAAGGCCCACGCCATCTATCAGCACACCGAGAACCCCGGCACCGGCGGCAGCGCCACCAACCGTACCGCCTACGGCGACGTGGACCAGTACATGCTGGGCGCTTCGGCCCGCTTCGGCGCCGCCACCGTGATGGCCAGCTACGTCGTGCACAACGACAAGGGTGCCAACAACTTCGACGCCCGCCAGATCGGCGCCGGCGCGATGTACTCGCTGTCCAAGCGGACCAGCCTGTACGCCGCTGCTGCAAAGATCAGCAACAAGAACGGCGCTGGCTACACCGTCGGCAACGCTTCGACCCCGGCTGGTATCGGCAACCGCGCTCTGAACCTGGGCGTCGTCCACAACTTCTGATCGAGTGCGCCTTCGGGCGCTCCTCGCTCTGGCCTCAAAAGCCCGTCGGCATCGCCGACGGGCTTTTTTCATGGGCGATTCGACCGAGGTGAGCGCAGGTCGGCATCGGGGTTTCCCATTTTGCAGATCGTGCGTGTTTTCACGATGATCCGGTCTCCCCGAGTTCGGGAGACGCCTTCATCCGAGGCCGATTCGAAAGACGCCGCCACCACATGCTGGTCTTCATCCTCCGCCGACTCGCCCAGGCCATCCTCGTGATGCTGACGGTCGCCTTCATCGCCTTCATGCTGTTCCAGTATGTCGGCGACCCGGTGACCAACCTGGTGGGCCAGGACGCGACGCCGGAACAGCGTCAGCAACTGCGGCGCGACCTCGGGCTCGACCAGCCGTTCTTCGTCCAGTTCACCAAGTTCGTGACGAACGCGGTGCAGGGGGAGTTCGGGCTGAGTCTGCGTCAGGGGCGCAAGGTGTCCGCGCTCATCGCCGAGCGCCTGCCCGCCACGCTCGAACTCGCAATCGTCGCCGCGACCATCGCCATCGTCGTCGGCGTGCCATTGGGGGTGTACACCGCGCTGCGCCGAGGCAAGTTCCTGTCGCAGCTCCTCATGACCGGCTCCCTCCTGGGGGTTTCGCTGCCGAACTTCCTGATCGGCATCCTGTTCATCCTGGTCTTTTCCGTGCTGCTCAACGTGCTGCCCAGCTTCGGGCGCGGCGAGGTCGTCGCCTTCGGGCCGTGGACCACAGGCCTGCTCAATGCGGACGGCTGGAAGCACCTGGTCCTGCCAGCGGTGACGCTGTCGCTGTTCCCGATGGCGCTGGTGCTGCGCCTCGTGCGTTCGGAAATGCTCGAGGTGCTGCGCACCGACTACATCAAGTTCGCGCGAGCGCGGGGGCTGACCAATCGAACGGTCTACTTCGGGCATGCGCTGAAGAACACACTGGTGCCGGTGCTCACCATCACCGGGCTGCAGTTGGGCGGCATCATTGCCTTCGCCATCGTCACCGAAAGCGTGTTCCAGTGGCCGGGCATGGGCCTGCTGTTCATCCAGGCGGTGCAGTTCGCCGACATTCCGGTGATGGCCGCCTACTTGTGCCTGATCGCCTTGATCTTCGTCGTGATCAACCTGGTCGTCGACCTGCTGTACTTCGCGGTCGATCCTCGACTGCGCATCAGCGGCGGCACCGGTGGCCACTGACGATCGCCACGACCTACCTTCACTCCACGACAGAGACCACCCATGAAGCTGAAAACCTCCGTGCTGGCCGCCGCGCTTCTGGCCACGGGCATTGCCCACGCCGCGACCCTGAGGGTGGCCAACGTCGGCGATGTGCAGTCCATGGACCCGCACTCGCTCAACGAGACGCTGCAGATCAGCTTCACCGGCAGCGTCTACGAGCCGCTGGTCGGACGCGGCAAGGACATGAAGCTGGTGCCGCTGCTCGCGACGAAATGGACGCAGCGCACGCCCACGGTGTGGCGCTTCGACCTGCGGCGCGGCGTCAAATTCCACGACGGCACACCCTTCACCGCCGACGATGTGGTCTTCAGCTTCCAGCGTGCGGCGGGCGAGGGCTCCGACATGAAGGGCTATACCGCCTCGGTCAAGGAGGTGCGCAAGCTCGACGACCACACGGTGGAGGTCGAGACCACTTCGCCCAACCCGATCCTGCCGGACCTGCTCACCAGCCTGTACATGATGAACAGGAAGTGGTGCGTGGAGAACAAGGCCGAGCGCCCGGTCGACCGGCGCAAGGGCATCGAGAACGTGGCCAGCTTCAAGGCCAACGGCACCGGGCCGTACCGCCTGAAGGAGCGGCAGCCTTCCACCCGCACGGTCATCGTGCGCAACTTCAACTACTGGGACAAGGTCGAGGGCAACGTCGACGAGGTCGTCTTCACGCCCATCGGCAACGATGCCACCCGCGTGGCCGCGCTGCTGTCCGGCGAGATCGACGTGATGGAGCCGGTGCCGCTGCAGGACGTGGAGCGCCTGAAGGCCGCGGGCTACAACGTGATGCAGGGGCCGGAGTTGCGCACCATCTTCCTGGGGATGGACCAGAAGCGCGACGAGCTGTTGTTCTCCAATGTGAAGGGCAAGAACCCTTTCAAGGACAAGCGGGTGCGCCAGGCCTTCTACCAGGCGATCGACGTGGATGCGATCAAGTCCCGGGTGATGCGCAACGCCGCCACGCCGACGGCGCTGATGGTGGGTCCTGGCGTGCGGGGTTTCCAGCAGGACATGAACAAGCGCCTGCCGCACGACCCCGAGGGTGCGAAGAAGCTGCTGGCCGAGGCCGGCTATCCGAACGGCTTCGAGGTGGGGATGAACTGCCCCAACGACCGCTACGTCAACGACGCCGCCATCTGTCAGGCAGTGGCCGCGAGCCTGGCACGCGTGGGCGTGAAGGTGAACCTGCAGACGGAGACCAAGGTCACGTACTTCCCGAAGATCCTGCGCCGCGACACCAGCTTCTATCTGCTGGGATGGACCCCGAGCACGGTCGACGCCCACGACGCGATGAGCAGCCTGTCGGCGACGCCGAACGACAAGGGCCAGGGCCAGTTCAACCTCGGTGCCTACAGCAACGCGAAGTTCGACGAGCTCACCGCCAAGGTGCAGTCGGAGACCGACGACAAGAAGCGCAACGAGATGATCCGCGAGGCGTTCAAGCTGCACGCCGACGATGTCGCCCACATCCCGCTGCACCAGCAGGCCCTGGCCTGGGGCATGAAGAAGAACGTCAGCCTGGTTCAATTGCCGGACAACCGGATGTTCTTCAAGTGGGTGACGGTGCAGGGCAAGTGAGGCAGTGACGCACGCATGAGTTCCTTGCCCACGGTGGCCGCGCCGGGACGCGCCCGGCGCTTCTTCGACAGCGATCTCTGGTACAGCTTCCGCACCTCGCCGGTGGCCATCGGCGCGGCCGTCGTCGCGCTGGTGTGCATCGTCTGCGCGCTGTTCGCCAACTGGATCGCGCCACACAACCCCTTCGATCTGGCGACGCTCGACCTGATGGACTCTCGCCTGCCGCCGGCCTGGATGGACGAGGGCAAGGCGAAGTACCTGCTGGGCACCGACGACCAGGGCCGCGACATCCTCTCGGCCCTGATGTACGGCGCGCGCATCTCGCTGTTCGTGGGCGTGGCCTCCGTGCTGCTGTCGGTGATCCTTGGGGTCGGGCTGGGACTGCTGGCGGGCTTCGTCGGCGGCCGCATCGACGCCTTCATCATGCGGGTGTGCGACGTGATGCTGTCCTTTCCCGCGATCCTCGTCGCATTGCTGATCGACGGCGTGGGCCGTGCGATGTTCCCCGGCGCCCACGACACCCTGGCTTTCGCGGTGCTGATCCTGGCGATCGCGCTGACCGGCTGGGTGCAGTACGCCCGGACGGTGCGGGGCTCCACCCTGGTGGAGCGCCACAAGGAATACGTGCAAGCCGCGCGCGTCATCGGCGTGAAGCCGCTGCGCATCATGCGCCGACATGTGCTGCCGAACGTGCTCGGGCCGGTGCTGGTGCTGGCCACCATCCAGGTGGCCTCGGCCATCATCATCGAGGCGACGCTGTCGTTCCTTGGCGTCGGCGTGCCCCCGACCTCGCCGTCGTTGGGCACCCTGATCCGCGTCGGCAACGACTTCCTCTTTTCCGGCGAGTGGTGGATCACCATCTTTCCCGGGGTGATGCTGGTGCTGATCGCGCTGAGCGTGAACCTGCTGGGTGACTGGCTGAGGGACGCATTGAACCCGAGGTTGCGCTGATGGCCGCCCCCTTGCTGCAAGTGAAGAACCTGCGCGTTGAGTTCCCCACGCGCCGCGGCACCCTGCGCGCGCTCGACGACGTGTCGTTCGACATCGCGCCCGGCGAGGTCCTGGGCGTGGTCGGCGAGTCGGGCGCGGGCAAGTCGCTCACCGGCGCGGCCATCATCGGCCTGCTGGAGCCGCCCGGTCGCATCGGCGCCGGCGAGGTGCTGCTGGAGGGGCAGCGCATCGACCAGCTGCCGTACGAGCAGTTGCGGGCCATCCGCGGACGCAAGATCGGCGCGATCTTCCAGGACCCGCTGACCTCGCTGAACCCGCTCTACACCGTCGGCCGGCAGCTCATCGAAACCATCCGCACCCACCTCGGCCTCGGCGAGGCGCAGGCGCGCGAGCGCGCCATCCGGCTGCTGCAGGAGACCGGGATCCCGGCCGCAGAGGCTCGCATCGACCAGTATCCGCACCAGTTCTCGGGCGGCATGCGGCAGCGGGTGGTGATCGCACTGGCGCTGGCCGCCGAACCCAAGCTCATCGTGGCCGACGAGCCCACCACCGCGCTGGACGTGTCGATCCAGGCGCAGATCATCGGCCTGCTCAAGCGGGTGTGCCGCGAGCACGGCGCGGCGGTGATGCTGGTCACCCACGACATGGGCGTGATCGCCGAGACCTGCGACCGCGTCGCGGTGATGTACGCAGGCCGGATCGCCGAGATCGGCCCGGTGCAGCAGGTCATCCACGCGCCTGCGCACCCCTACACCATCGGGCTGATGGGCTCGATCCCGTCGATGGAAGAGGACCGGGAGCAGTTGCTGCAGATCGACGGCAGCATGCCGCGCCTGACCGACATCCCTTCGGGGTGTGCCTTCCATCCGCGTTGCCCACGCGCCTTCGACCGCTGCCATCTCGAGCGGCCGGACTTGCTGGACGCCGGCGCGACCCGCGCTGCATGCTGGCTGCACGACCATCGTGCGAGGGAAGCGGCATGACGGCCCTGGTGCAGGTGGAGGACCTGGCGAAGTCCTTCGACGTGTCTGCCCCCTGGCTCAACCGGGTGCTGGAGCGCAAGCCGCGGCAGTTCGTGCATGCAGTCGACGGGGTGAGCTTCTCGATCGACAAGGGCCGCACGCTGGCGCTGGTGGGGGAATCCGGCTGCGGCAAGAGCACGGTGGCCCGCCTGCTGGTGGGGCTGTACACGCCCTCCCGCGGGCAGGTCCGGTTCGACGGGCAGGACACGCGTGGCGCGCTCAAGGGCGATGCCGAGCTCACGCTGCGGCGGCGCATGCAGATGATCTTCCAGGATCCGTACGCCAGCCTGAACCCGCGCTGGACGGTGCTGGACATCGTCGGCGAGCCGCTGCTGGAGCACGGCCTGGCGCGCGGGGGGGTGCTGCGCCAGCGGGTGGGTGAGCTGCTGAGCCAGGTGGGCCTGAACCCGGCCGATGCCCAGAAATTCCCGCACCAGTTCTCGGGCGGGCAGCGGCAGCGCATCTCCATCGCCCGCGCGCTGGCGACGCAGCCGGAGTTCCTCGTGTGCGACGAGCCCACCTCGGCGCTGGACGTGTCGGTCCAGGCCCAGGTGCTCAACCTCATGAAGGACCTGCAGCGCCAGCGCGGACTGACCTACCTCTTCATCTCGCACAACCTGGCGGTCGTGCGCCATGTGAGCGACCAGGTGGGCGTGATGTACCTCGGGCGCCTGGTGGAACTGGCGGACAAGCGCGAGCTGTTCGCGCGCCCGCGCCACCCTTACACCCGCATGCTGCTGGATGCGATCCCGGACATCCGCATGACCGGTCGCGCCCGCACGCCGGTCAAGGGCGAGGTGCCCAATCCGCTGAGCCCGCCGACGGGGTGTGCCTTTCACCCTCGATGCCCGCACGCCAACGAGCGCTGCCATCGGGAGCGGCCGGCACTGCAGGAGTTCGCCGGCATCCGCGTGGCCTGCCATGCGGTGGAGGAAGGACGGATCTGAGCCCCGGTGCGGGGAAGGGCGGAAGGGCCGAGGTGCGCGTCAGGCCAGCCGCTCGCCCTTGAAGAGGTCCTGCACCCGCTCGCGCTCGCGGATCAGCCAGGCGCGGTCGCCCTCGACCATCACCTCGGCGGCGCGGGGACGCGTGTTGTAGTTGCTGGCCATGGTCATGCCGTAGGCGCCGGCAGACAGCACCGCCAGCACGTCGCCTGGCTGCGCCGACAGCGCCCGGTCCCGTCCCAGCCAGTCGCCCGATTCGCACACCGGGCCGACCACGTCGTAGACGACGGGCGTGTCGCTGCGGCGCTCGCACGCCACGATGTCCATCCACGCCTCGTACATCGCCGGCCGCACGAGGTCGTTCATCGCCGCATCGACGATGCAGAAGTTCTTCTGCTCACCGGGCTTGAGGTACAGGGTCTCGGTCAGCAGCACGCCGGCGTTGCCGACCAGCGACCGGCCGGGCTCCAGCAGCAGCTCGCGATGACCGTGGCCGCGGGCCTCGAGTCGCTGCAGCACGGCGCGCACCAGGTCGCCAGCGGGCGGCGGCGTCTCGCCGCGGTAGCTGATGCCCAGCCCGCCGCCGATGTCGATGTGGTGAAGCTCGATGCCGGCAGCCTCGATGGCCTCGACCAGGTCGAGCAGGCGGTCCAGGGCGTCGAGGTAGGGCGCGATCTCGGTGATCTGCGAGCCGATGTGGCAATCGATCCCGGTGACGGCGATGCCGGGCAACTGGGCTGCGCGCCGGTAGGTGGCCAGCGCACGGTCGTGGGCGACGCCGAACTTGTTGCCCTTCAGCCCAGTGGAGATGTAGGGATGCGTGCCTGCGTCGACGTCCGGGTTGACGCGCAGGCTGACCGGCGCCGTGCGCCCGCATGACTGCGCGACCTGAGACAGCATTTCCAGCTCGGCCTCGCTCTCCACGTTGAAGCAGCGCACGCCGACCTCCAGCGCCCGGCGCATTTCCGCGCGGGTCTTGCCCACGCCCGAGAAAACCACCTTGGAGGCCGGCACGCCCACGGCCAGCACCCGCTCCAGCTCGCCGCCGGACACGATGTCGAAGCCGCACCCCGCCTCTGCGAAGGTCTGCAGCACCGCAAGCGTGGAGTTGGCCTTCATCGCGTAGCACACCAAGTGCGGACGACCTGCCAGGGCCTCGGTGTACCCGGCCAGGGCCTGACGCATCGCGCTGCGGGAATAGACGTACAGCGGCGTGCCGTGCTCCTGCGCGAGGCTGCTCAGCCGGCAGCCTTCCAGGTGAAGCGACTCGCCCTGACGGGCGACGAAGGGGGCGCCCGGCAGGGGCGAGGAGGTCGACATGGGGGGATCAGCGGGAAGCGGGAGGGGCCGAGGCCGCGCTGGCAGCGGGCGCGGCGGAGGGCAGGGTCAACGGGCCTTTCTGCCCGCAGCCGGCCAGGGGGAGCAGCAGCGCGAGCGCGAGGCCGCACCACCCGATGCGCGAGGAGGGTTGCAGGGGGATGGCTACACTCGATTGCGCCTGGGCCGACATGGCCGCGATTGTAGAACCCCGTCATGACCACCCCTGCCACCTCCTCCGCCCTGACCGACAGCGAGTACCAGCGCCTGGCCCACGAGGCCTTCGCGCGCGTGGAGGCCGCGGTGGACCGCTGGCTGGAGGACGACGTCGTGGACATCGACAGCCAGCGCACCGGCGGGCTGCTGGAGCTCACGATGCCCGACCGCACCAAGCTCGTGCTCAACATGCAGCCGCCCTTGCACGAACTGTGGCTGGCCGCCAAGGCCCGGGGCTATCACTTCCGCTGGGCCGGCGACCGCTGGCTCGACCGGGAGGGCCTGGAGTTCTTCGAGGTGCTGGGCGAGTGCGCGAGCGCGCAGGCGGGGCGCACGCTGCGCTTCTGACCCGCCCCTGCCGGCCGCCCCCGGGGACGGTCAGCGGAACAGATCGAGGATCGTGCGGCGTTCCTCCTCCGGCGAGGGGCGGGGCGCCTGCGGCGCGCTGGCAGGCGCCTCCACCGTGCCGACACTGCGGACACCGGCACCGTGGCTGTACTCCTCGAAGTACCACTCGCCGGCGACCTGCACCACGCCGGCCGGCGGCTCGTACTCCTGGACCGGGGTGTCGCGCAGCGCGAAGCCCATGTACTCGATCCACACCGGCAGCGCCAGGCCGCCGCCCGTCTCTCGGTCCCCAAGCTTGCGCGGCGTGTCGTACCCGATCCAGACGACGGCGGTGAGCGTCGGATGGAACCCGGCGAACCAGGCGTCCATCGAGTCGTTGGTCGTGCCGGTCTTGCCGTAGAGGTCGGGCCGCTTGAGGCTGGCCTGCGCGCGGGCTGCGGTGCCGCTGCGGGTGATCTCCTGCAGCAGGCTGTTCATCACGAACACATTGCGCTCATCCAGCATGCGCTGGTCTTCGTCCAATGCCGGTGGAGGCGCTTCGTACAGCACACGGCCCTTGGTGTCGGTCACCCGGGTGATCAGCTCCGGCTCGACCCGGTAGCCGCCGTTGGCGAACACGCTGTAGGCCTTGGCCATCTGCATCGGCGTCACCGAGCCGGCACCCAGCGCCATGGTGAGATAGGCGGGGTGCTTTTCAGGCTCCAGTCCGAAGCGGGTGATCCACTCCTGCGCGTACTGGGGACCGATCGACTGCAGGATGCGGATCGACACCATGTTCTTGGACTTCTTGAGTGCCGTGCGCACCGACATCGGTCCGTCGAAGTTGCCGTCGTAGTTCTTGGGCTCCCAGGGCTGGCTGCCGGTGGCGCCGGCGTCGAAGAACAGCGGCGCATCGTTGACGACCGTGGCCGGTGTGAAGCCTTTCTCCAGCGCCGCCGAGTAGACGAAGGGCTTGAAGCTGGAGCCCGGCTGGCGCCACGCCTGGGTCACGTGGTTGAACTTGCTCTTGCTGTAGTCGAAGCCCCCCACCATGGCGCGGATGGCGCCGGTGCGCGGGTCCAGTGCAACGAAGGCGCCCTCGACCTCCGGCACCTGGGTGAGGGTCCATTCGCCCTTGGCTCCCTTGACCACCCGCACCACCGCGCCCCGACGGATCTGCAGCTTCGGCCCGGCCTTCTCCGACAGGCCGGAGGCCACCGGCTTGAGCCCGTCGCCGGTGACGGTGACGCTCTCGCCCGACTGCAGCACCGCCACCACCTTTCGGGGAGAGGCCTCCAGCACGACCGCTGCGCGCAGGTCGTCGTTGTCCGGATGCTCCACCAGCGCCTCCGCAATGCGCGCGTCCAGTTCGCGCGGGTTGCCGGGCAGGTCGATGTAGGCCTCCGGGCCCCGGTAGTACTGACGGCGCTCGTAATCCATCAGGCCCTTGCGCAGGGCGCGGTACGCGATCTCCTGCTCGTTGGCCTTCAGGGTCAGGTACACGTTGAGGCCCCGCGTGTAGGCCTCCTCGCCATAGCGCGTGAACACCAGCTGCCGTGCGGCCTCGGTGACGAACTCCGCATGCACCTGGGTGTCGTTCTGGCGCCGGTAGCGCAGCACCTGCTCGCGCGCCTCCTCCGCCTGCTGCGCAGTGATGAAGCCGTTGTCCTGCATGCGGCCGATGATGTACTGCTGACGGACGGTGGCGCGGCGCGGGTTGGCGATGGGGTTGTAGGCGGACGGTGCCTTCGGCAGCCCGGCGAGCATGGCGGCTTCGGCGACGGTCACGTCCTTGAGCGGCTTGCCGAAGTAGATGTCGCTGGCCGCGGCGAAGCCGTAGGCCCGCTGGCCCAGGTAGATCTGGTTCATGTACAGCTCGAGGATCTGCTCCTTGCTGAGCAGGCTCTCGATCTTCAGCGCCAGCAGGATCTCGTAGATCTTGCGGGTGAAGGTCTTCTCGCTGGACAGGTAGAAGTTGCGCGCCACCTGCATCGTGATGGTGGAGGCGCCTTGGCTGCGGGCCTCGCCGAAGTTGGCCAGGCCGGCTCGCAGCACGCCGAGGTAGTCGATGCCCCCGTGCTGGTAGAAGCGGGCATCTTCGATGGCAAGGACCGCGTCCTGCATGACCTTCGGGATCTCGCGGATGGGCAGGTACTGGCGACGCTCCTCGCCGAACTCCCCGAGCAGCACGCCGTCGGCGGAGTAGATGCGCATCGGCAGTTTGGGACGGTAGTCCGCCAGGCCGCCGATCTCCGGCAGGTTGGGGTAGGCCACCGACAGGGCGATGGCCACCAGGGTCAGCGCGGCGAGCAGGCCCGCCGCTGCCAGCCCCAGTCCGCGCAGGCTCCCTACGACGAGCACGCGCAGCCAGGGCGCCGAGCCGGCCATGAATCGGGAAGGAGGTTTGGAGGGGCTGGGACGGGGGCTGTCGGCTTCGCTCATGGAATTGCGCGACCAGGATGGCCGGCCATTATAGGAATACGTCACACAGCCATTTGGCTGATTCGTGAACTGTTTGGCATTTCTCCGGCGCGGTCCACGGGTTCGCCCGGAGCGGGGCATTGCGGTGTGATTCCGAGGGAAGTTCCGGGTGCCGGTTTCACAACGTAAGCAGGCCCCAGAGTGAGACTTTTTCTTTGTTGCACAAAGGCTTTACTGCTAGCATTGAAGTAACTTATTAACAAGTTGCAGCGCTCTGCGTGACGCGTTGGGAGAACCGCCGTGAGCTTTCTGGAAGCGCTATTCGGCCGCAAACATCCACCGATGATCGGCCTGGATATCAGTTCGTCGAGCGTCAAGCTCGTCGAGTTGAGTCAAGGCGCCGGCGGTGAGTATGTCCTGGAACGATTTGCCTCGGAGCCTTTCGAGAAAGGCTGGATTGCGGACGGCCAGATCGAGAAATTCGACGAGGTCGCCGACGCCGTGCGGCGCGTGGTGCAGAAAAGCGGCACCCGCACCAAGCAGGTCGTGATGGCCATGCCGCAGTCGGCGGTCATCACCAAGAAGATCATGCTGCCGGCCGGCTTGCGGGAGGAGGAGCTGGAGCTGCAGGTCGAGTCCGAAGCCAACCAGTACATCCCGTTCTCGCTGGACGAGGTGAGCCTGGACTTCTGTGTGGTCGGCCCGAGCGCCACCTCGCCGGGCGATGTCGAGGTCCTCATCGCCGCCTCCCGCAAGGACCGCGTGCAGGATCGGCAGGGCCTGGCGGAGGCGGCGGGACTGAAGCCCGCGGTGCTGGACATCGAGTCGCACGCGTCCCGTATGGCCATCGGCCGGCTGGTCAAGACCTTGCCCAACGAGGGCAAGGATGCGCTGGTCGCCTTGTTCGAGATCGGTGCCGACACCACCAGCCTGAAGGTGCTGCGCGACGACGACATGCTGTACGACCGCGACCAGGCCTTCGGCGGCGGCCAGCTGACGGCACTCATCTCGCGCCAGTACGGCTTTTCCTTCGAGGAGGCCGAGCAGAAGAAGCTCAGCGGCGATCTCCCCGAGGACTACGAGACCCACATCCTGCAGCCCTTCGTCGACAGCCTCTCCCAGGAGATCGGCCGCGCGCTGCAGTACTTCTTCACCAGCACGCCGCACCACAAGGTGCATTACGTGATGCTCGCCGGGGGCACGGCGTCCCTGCCGGGGCTGAAGGAGCAGGTCACCGAACTCACCGGGTTCGCGACCATGGTCGTCAACCCTTTCGAGAACATGAAGCTCGGCTCCGGCGTGCGTGAGGCCAAGGTGCGGCGCGAGGCGCCGTCCTACCTCACCGCCTGTGGCCTGGCGATGCGGAGGTTCGCGCAGTGATTCTCATCAACCTCCTTCCCCACCGGGAAGAAGCGCGCAAGCGCCGCAAGCAGGCCTTCTTCGCGGGGCTTGGCGCGTCCGCGGTGGCAGGTGCCCTCATCGTCGGCGGGTGGTACACCGTGCTGGAGCAGATGATTTCCAACCAGCAGGATCGCAATGCCTTCCTGCAGGCGGAAAACCGCAAGCTCGACGCGCAGATCAAGGACATCGCCGAGCTCAAGGCCGAGATCGAGTCCCTCAAGGCGCGGCAAAAGGCGGTCGAGGACCTGCAGACGGACCGCAACATCCCGGTCTACCTGCTCAACGAACTGGTCAAGCAGACACCCGAGGGCGTCTACCTCACCTCCATCAAGCAGGCTGACCAGACCGTCACGGTCGCCGGCATCGCCCAGACGAACGAGCGAGTGTCGGAGTTCCTGCGCAACACGCTCTACAACTCGCCCTGGCTGGAAAAGCCCGAGCTGGTGGAGATCAAGGCGGCCAACGTGAAGGAGACAGGGCGCGACCAGCGCCGCCTGTTCGACTTCTCCATGCGGCTGAGCATCAAGCGTCCTCAGTCTGCCGCCGCGGTGTCCGCCTCCGCGTCGGCGGCGGCGGCGCCCAAGAAGTCCTGAGGCGCGCCATGGCCACCAAGAAAAGTTCTATCAACGTGGACCTCGGCGCCGCGTTGTCCAGCGTCACCAGCCAGTTCCAGGGGCTGAACACCAACGAGCCCGGGCAGTGGCCGATGGCGCCCAAGGTGGCCGCCTTTGCGGCTGCCGCCGCTGCGGCGGGCGTGGTGGGG
>OFDC01001018.1_pt1 | contig 16707 bp, 18 predicted proteins | sample 1520941 | NCBI WGS metagenome assembly OFDC01 (sample SAMEA94258168, study PRJEB24077) | hot springs metagenome | biome: Aquatic biome; feature: Water | place: India | collected 2012-12-06 | depth 5 m | reverse complement strand
CCGGCGCGCCCAAGGCCGCGATCGAGCGTGCGGCGGCGGAAAAGCAGACCAAGGTCGACAAGGGCGAGACGGTGATCGTCGGCGTCAACAAGTACCGCAAGGACGCCGAGGACGCGCTGGAGACGCTGGAGGTCGACAACCAGATGGTCCGCACCGGCCAGATTGCGCGCCTCGCCAAGGTGCGCGAAGGGCGCGACGAAGCGGCATGCCGCGCGGCGCTCGCGGCGCTGACGGAAGGCGCGCGCGTGAGTCCCCGCGCAGGCGGGGACCTCAGGCCAGATGGCGCTCCCTCGACTGAGGCCCCCGCCTTCGCGGGGGAGCACAATCTTTTGGCTTTGGCGATCGAGTGCGCCCGCGCCGACGCGACCCTCGGCGAAATCTCCGCCGCGATGGAGGAGGTCTTCGGCCGCCACGATGCCACCCCCGCGCCGGTCACGGGGGTCTACAAGAGCGCCTACGAATTCGACCGCCGCTGGAAGCAGGTGACGGACGGCGTGGAAGCCGTGGGCCGCCGCCTCGGCCGCGCACCCAAGATCATGATCGCCAAGATGGGCCAGGATGGCCATGACCGCGGCGCCAACGTGATCGCGAGCGCCTTTGGCGACATGGGCTTCGAGGTAGTCTCCGGCCCGCTGTTCCAGACCCCTGAGGAAAGCGCCAAGATGGCGCTCGAACACGATGTCGACGTGGTCGGCGCGTCTTCGCTGGCGGCAGGCCACAAGACCCTGATCCCCGAACTGATCCGCTTGCTGCGCGAAGCCGGGCGCGGCGACATCAAGGTCACCGCAGGCGGCGTCATCCCCCCGCAGGACTACGACTTCCTGCGCGAGGCAGGGGTGCAGGGGATCTACGGCCCGGGGAGCAATGTGGTGGAGTGCGCGGCGGATATCCTCGTGCTGCTCGGCCACAACATGCCGCCGCTGGGTGAAGGGCTGGACGAGGCGGCGGAGTAGCGCCGCCTCACTTCCCCTTGCCGTCACCCTGAACTTGTTTCAGGGTCCATCACGCCGCATAAGCCGCAGTGCGAGAGGAAGAATGGATGCTGAAACAAGTTCAGCATGACGAGGTTGGGAGCGACGAGCGCGTGCTCGACGTGCGCTTCGACGAGGCCAGCCTGATCGTCGATCTGATGGATGGGCGGACGATTACCGTTCCGTTGGCGTGGTATCCGCGCCTTTTGCATGCGACGCCGGAGCAGCGCGCGCATTGGGAGAAGGCCGGGGCGGGCTATGGTATCCATTGGCCGGAGATTGACGAGGACCTTAGCACCGAAGGGCTGCTGAGGGGCGCGCCTGCTTCAAGAGCCGCTTGATTGTCCGACCAACAGCTTCGAATGCCGGGTGATTGTCTGAATTGCGGCCATGAAATTGGCTATCACCACGGCGGAATGGAGCCGGAGATGTTTTGCACCTGTTTGGGCTGCAACTGTCCCGGCTTTCGGGACGAAAATTTGGAAAGTCCGCAGACCGGACCAATGAAGTCAGAAAGTTCACAATGACCCACCTCCGCACCGACTGGACCCGCCCCGAAATCGCAGGGCTGTTCGACCTCCCCTTCACCGAGCTGCTGTTTCAGGCCGCCTCAGTCCACCGCGCCTATCACCCCGCCACCGAGGTCCAGCTGTGCACCCTGCTCAGCATCAAGACCGGCGGGTGTCCGGAGGATTGCGGCTATTGCTCGCAGTCGGTCCACGCCGATAGCGGCGTCGAGGCCACCAAGCTGATGGACGTGCAGGCGGTGCTCCAGAAGGCGGCGCAGGCGAAGGATGCGGGCTCGCAGCGCTTCTGCATGGGCGCAGCGTGGCGCAATCCCAAGGATCGCGACATGCCCGCGATCGTCGAAATCGTGAAGGGCGTGCGCGCGATGGGGCTTGAGACCTGCATGACGCTCGGGATGCTCGAACCGTACCAGGCCGCCCAGCTGGCCGAGGCGGGGCTCGATTACTACAACCACAATATTGACAGCAGCCCTGAGTATTACGAGCGGGTGATCAGCACGCGCGATTTCCAGTGCCGGCTCGATACGCTCGATCACGTGCGCAAGGCGGGGATCAATGTCTGCTCCGGCGGGATCGTCGGCATGGGCGAGACGCGCGAGGACCGGGTGGGGTTCGTCCACACGCTCGCCACCCTGCCGCAGCATCCGGAAAGCGTGCCGGTCAACGCGTTGGTGCCGGTGAAGGGCACGGTGCTGGGCAATATGCTGGCCGACACGCCGCTGGCGAAAATCGACGATATCGAGTTCGTGCGGACGGTCGCGGTCGCCCGCATCACCATGCCGCGTTCGATGGTGCGGCTCTCGGCGGGGCGCGAGTCCATGTCCGAGGCGACGCAGGCACTGTGCTTCCTTGCGGGCGCAAACAGCATCTTCACCGGCGACAAGCTGCTGACCGCGCCCAATGCGGGTGACGACAAGGATGGCGCGCTGTTTGCCAAGCTGGGGCTTACTGCATTGAAGGGCGAGGAACCGGCGCGGGCGTGCAAGAGCGCGGTGGCGGCGGAGTGAAACCGGCCCCCATCGTCATCCCGGCGCAGGCCGGGACCCAGTGCGGCGAGTGCTGCACTGTCCGGTGCTGGGCCCCGGCCTACGCCGGGGTGACGGGGTTTAGATGATGCGTTTGGGGTATGTGGTGCTCCCGTTGCTTGTCGCTGCCGCCCCCGCGCCCGAACCCGCGCCGCAACCCCTCACCATCGGCGAGACCGTCACCCTCGGAGTCCTCGGGCAAAGCCGCGAGGTCAACATCGTCCTGCCGCCCGACTACGCCAGCGCACCAGACAAGCGTTGGCCGGTGATCTACCAACTCGATGGCGCGATTAAGCAGGACCTGATGATGGGCGCCGGCCTGATGCGCTGGGGCGCGCTTTGGGGGCGCAGCGCGGATGCGATCGTGGTGGGGATCGAGACGCGTGACCGCCAGCGCGAACTTCTGCCCGCCACCAAGGACCCCGCCGAGCGCCAGCGCTACCCTACCGCAGGCGAGAGCGCGGCGTTCCGGGCGTGGATCGCGGATACCCTAAAGCCGCTGATCGAGGCGCGCTATCGCCACGATGGGACCGCGTTTCTCGTGGGCGAGAGCGCGGCAGGGCATTTCGTGCTTGAGACGTGGGCGACCGCGCCGCAGATGTTCACCGGCTACGCCGCGATCAGCCCAAGCCTGCAATGGGACTTCGAAGCGCTGAGCCGCCGCGCCCTCGGCGACCAGAAGCGCCCGCCGCTCTACCTCAGCCTTGCTGACGAGGGCGGGGCGACCGAAACCGGCATGATGCGGCTGCTGGGGGCGCTGCCCAAGGATCAGCCCTATTGCTTCTCCGACCGCCGCACCGAACTGCGTCACGCCACCGCCTTGCACGGCCTGCTACCCGAGGCCTTGCAATATCTGATGCCCACCAAGGCGGATTGGCTGGAAGAATATGGCATGGTGCTGCGGTGCGAGAAACGGGGCGGGGCCCTATGACCTTCAATCGTCACCCCAGCGGAAGCTGGGGCCTAGGGCTGCAATGGGTCGCACGTGCCGCTCTAGGTCGCAGCTTTCGCTGGGATGACGGAGTGCGTAACGCATGACGTTGGGCTACTCCGTCGACGCCCTGCTCCCCAAGACGCGCGGTGGCGGACAGCTCAGGATGGGGCTGGTCAAGCTGGAAGAGAATGAATGGCTCCAGCCACAGCCCGATTGGGCCGCGCGCGCCGCTGGCTTTGCCGATTGGCCGCAAGGGGTGCAGCTCACCCCCGAGGTCGAGGAGCCGGGCCGCGAGCTTGCCGCGATGCTCGGCGTGAACGGCGCGCTGCCAGAGGCCGCGCTGGCCGTCCACGAAGACCTGTGCCTCCTCACACAGCGTCCCGGTGAGGAGGTTTACCGCCTGATCGGCGCGGCGGTCGCATGGCCCTCGGACTGGCACCCGGCCGAGAAAATCGGCCTTCCCCTGCGTGCCCTCCATGCGCCCATCGCAGGCTATGAAGAGCAACTTGCCACCGGGGTCGACCGCTTCATGGAAACGCTGCGCCCCGGCCCGATCTATGGCCGGTGCAACTGGTTCATCGCAGCGACCGGCGAGCGCCGCTGGCTCCCCGACAGGCCGCCTGCCGAAGCTTTCGCGCAAGTGACTCCCGAGAACGCAGGCGAGACCTTGTTCGTGCGCTCGGAACGCCAGTCGCTGCGCCGACTGCCGCACACCAACGCGATCCTGTTCACCATCGGGATTTACGTGGAGCCGCTCGGCACGCTCTCCCCCGCCAACATCGCCATGCTTGGCCGCGCCGTCCAAACCCTCGTCAGCGGGGAGGGTGACCGCCGAGGCGCACCCGCCTATGCGAAGAGTCTGATCGGCTATGCCGCCTCGCGTGCCTGATTGCGTGGCAGCCATGCATCTGGCAGACAGGCCAAGTACTTGATCTGACGGGGGCGAGGGGATGATCGCAGCGACTGCCGCACTGGGCGGGGCAGCATTGGTGGTGGGCCTGCGCGGGCGCGGCGCTTTCGGGTCGCCGGGCCTGCAAACGCGCCTGCGCAGCGCCGCAGCGCTGTGGTTGGTGGCGGCGGGCGGGTTCTGGCTTGCTTTGCAACAGCCCGGCTTCGATCTGGCGCAGATCGGCTTTTTCACCTTCGGCTGGCGACAGGTGGGGTTGGGCGTCCTCTTTGGGGTCCTCGGCATCCTTAGCGTGCCGATCTATATTGTCGTCGCCACCAAGCTCGGCGGCACGGCGCATAATGCCGAGGCTTTGGCGAGCCTCGCCACGGCGCCCCTGCCGCAGCGCCTGTTTCTGTTGGTGACCGCTGCCGTTGGCGAAGAACTGATTTTCCGCGCCGTTGCGATCGGTGGATTGATCGCCGCTGGTGTGCCACACTTTGGAGCGATAGCCGTTTCGCTGGCGGTGTTCGTGGTGCTGCACCGCTCGTCATGGGGCGCGGTGCATCTGCTGTTCGTGGGCGTCGCTGGCGCCTTGTTGACCGCCGCCTTCGTGCTCGGCGGGCTGTGGGCGGCGATCATCGCGCACTTCGTGGTGGATGCGCCGATGTTCCTTGCAGGCCCGAAGATTGCTGACCGCGGACGGAGACCTGTATGATCGCCACGCTCGTCTTCGCAATGCTCACGCAAGCAGCCGAACCTCCCGTGCCCGACTGGAACTGCCATGACCCGATTGCGCAGCAGGAAATGAACTGGTGCGCCGCGCGTGATTACGAGGTCGCCGACGAGCGATTGAATGCGCAATGGGCCATCACGATTGAGGTCATGAAGCGGCGCGATGCCGAATGGGCCGAGGTGGGCTCGAACGATACGCGACTGGGCTATACCCGCAGCCTGCTCGAGGCCCAGCGCGCTTGGCTGCGTTACCGCGAAGCGCATTGCCGGGTGGATGGCTATATCGCGCGCGGCGGCACGCTTGAACCGCTGCTGGTTTCCACCTGCAAAGCGCGCCTCACCCAGATGCGGACCGAGGAGCTGAAGGCGCTGGTGGAAGTCGAGGGCTAAGCCTCAAATCCGCTAGCTTGCAGCGCGCGCATTCGCTCGGCATAGCGGCAATCACAAATGCCCAAGCCTGTGTGAGAGAGGGACCGCGCTTGTTCTCGAAAATCCTAATTGCCAACCGCGGCGAGATCGCCTGCCGGGTCATCACCACCGCGCGGAAAATGGGGATCAAGACCGTCGCGGTCTATTCCGATGCCGATGCGCGCGCGCCTTTCGTCGCTATGGCGGACGAGGCGGTGCATATCGGGCCTTCGCCTGCGGCCGAGAGCTATCTGGTCGCGGACAAGATCATCGCCGCCTGCAAGCAGACCGGGGCTGAGGCCGTGCACCCCGGCTACGGGTTCCTTTCGGAACGCACCTCTTTCGCCGAGGCGCTCGCCAAAGAAAACATCGCCTTCATCGGCCCGCCGGTCGGTGCGATTGCGGCAATGGGGGACAAGATCGAATCCAAGAAGCTGGCCAAGCAGGCGGGCGTCAATGTCGTCCCCGGCTTCGTCGGCGAGATCGAAGATACCGAGCACGCGGTGCGGATTGCGAACGAGATCGGCTATCCGGTGATGATGAAGGCCTCGGCCGGCGGTGGGGGCAAGGGGATGCGTCTGGCCTACAACGAGGCCGACGTGCGCGAAGGCTTCGAGAGCGTGAAGCGCGAAGGCCTCAACTCCTTCGGCGATGATCGCGTCTTCATCGAGAAATTCATCCTCAACCCGCGCCACATCGAAATACAGATCCTCGGCGACCAGCACGGCAATATCCTGTACTTGAACGAGCGCGAATGCTCGATCCAGCGCCGCCACCAGAAGGTGGTCGAGGAAGCGCCGTCGCCCTTCGTCACGCCAAAGATGCGCAAGGCGATGGGCGAGCAATGCGTCGCTCTGGCGCGCGCTGTGGGGTATTATTCGGCGGGCACGGTCGAGCTGATCGTCTCCGGTGCGGACCCGACGGGGGAGAGCTTCTACTTCCTCGAAATGAACACCCGCCTTCAGGTGGAACACCCCGTTACCGAAGCGATCACCGGCATCGATCTCGTCGAGCAGATGATTCGCGTGGCGGCGGGTGAGAAACTGGCGATGACGCAGGATGACATCGGGATCGATGGCTGGGCGATTGAAAACCGCGTATATGCCGAAGACCCCTATCGCGGTTTCCTGCCGAGCACCGGGCGGCTGGTGCACTACAGCCCCCCGCTTCCTGGCTGGAGCGAGGACGAGACCGTCGCGGGCAAGGCGCGGCGCGGGGTCGCGCGCGGCACTGGCTCGGTGCGTGTCGATGACGGGGTCTACGAAGGCGGCGAAGTCTCGCGCTTCTACGATCCGATGATCGCCAAGCTGATCACCTGGGCCCCCACCCGCGACGAGGCGGCGGATTTGCAGATCGAGGCGCTCGATCACTTCCGCATCAAGGGCCTCGGCCACAATGTCGATTTCCTCTCTGCGATCATGCAGTACCCGCGCTTCCGCTCGGGCGAGCTGACCACGGGCTTCATCGCCGAGGAATATCCCGAAGGCTTCCATGGGGCGGCGACCTCTGATGATGTGAAGCGGCTACTGGCGGCAGTCTGCGCGGGCAACGAGTTCACCCTGCAAAGCCGCGCGCGCCGCATCTCGGGCCAGCTCGATGGCGATGACGGGCGCGAAGGCGTGCTGCGGGTCACGACCGAATGGCTGGTGAAGCTCGGGGATGAACGCTTCGAGGTCACTCTGGGCGACGGGCATGCGGTGGTGGACGGCATAAGGGTCGAAGGCACCTGCACCTGGCGTCCGGGCATGGTGCAGGCCGAAGCGACCGATGGGCAGGGCCTGCATCTCGACCTGATCGTCGAGCGGCAGGGCAATCAGTGGAAGATCACCACCCGCGGCGCGCAGCACACCGCGCTGGTGATCCCGCAGAGGCTGGCGCGGCATGAAAGCCTGATGCTGGAGAAAGAGCCGCCCGATCTGTCGCGTCTGCTGATCTGCCCGATGCCGGGGATGCTGGTAAAGCTGCACGTGGCGGCGGGCGAGAAGGTGCAGCCGGGTCAGCCGCTCGCCACGGTCGAAGCGATGAAGATGGAAAACATCCTGCGCGCCGAGAAGGAGGGCGTGATCGCCAAGATCAACGCTGCCGAGGGCGAGAGCTTGGCGGTGGATGCGGTGATCCTAGAGCTCGAATAATGCACGTCCGCCACGATCCCGAAGCGCCGGCCAGCGAGACGATCAGCTTTAAGGATTTCCTCAAGGTCGACATCCGCATCGGGACCATCGTGGCGGCGGAGGAATTCCCCGAAGCGCGCAAGCCGAGCTACCGCCTGCGCATCGATTTCGGGGCGGTGATTGGCGAGAAGAAAAGCTGCGCGCAGATTGCCGCCAATTATCACCCCGATGAGCTTATCGGGCGACAGGTGGCCGCGGTGGTCAATTTCCCGCCGCGCCAGATCGGCCCGGCCATGTCCGAGGTGCTCACGCTCGGCTTTGCAGATGCGGCGGGTGAGGTGGTGCTGTTTGCGCCGGATGTCAAAGTTCCGGATGGATCGCGCCTATTCTGAATGCATTGGGTATGGTCTGGGAAGGGACAAGGCGCGCGGCCCGGAGGAAAGACCTTTATTGACTGATCGCGCGCTTGTTACCCTGCTGCGTCAACCGAAAAGATTGCGTCTACCTGATGCAATAATCTTGCTGTCATTTTGTATATTCGCGCAAGACGGTTGATATATGGCGTCAACCGCCAGCGCCGATTTGGCTAGCGCCCCATTCTGCGAGAGAATTGCCATTGCCGAGTCGCGGTATGTGCCGCGGCCGGGATTGAATCTGCGTGGGAGGATTTGATCATGGCGCATACAGGAACGGGGTTTTTCGACCGCAGGGGCAATTTCTTCAAGACCGCACGCGATGCGACGGTGAGCGATCTGGCGGGGTTGCTGGGCCAGATCGGCGAGGGCGAGAGCCTCGCGCCGGGCATCGCCTACATGCTGCTCGAACGTCGCAGCGATATCGAGCGCCTCTTCGCCGAGCATGATCAGATGCTTGAGGAAGAAGCGGCAATGAAGGCGGCGCGCGGCGGTGATGCTATGGGCAATGTCGCCAAACTGCCGAGCCGTCCGGCGGTTTGATCCTTCGACGTCAGTCCAGTGTCAGGTGCAGGCACTGATTGAAGTCGGTCAGCGCATAGTTGCCAAAGGCTGGACCGTCCATAAAACCGCGCCGCCGATAGAGCGCCAGCGCCGGTTCGAACGCAGGGCCGTTGCCCGTTTCAAGGCTGAGCACAGACAAGCCGTCCGCGCGGGCGGCAGCGATGATGGTTTCGAGTAGGGCTGCGGCCAAGCCTTGGCGCAGAAATGCAGGATGCGTCCGCATCGATTTGATTTCGCCGCGTTGTTCATCGAGTCGCTTGAGTGCGCCAATGGCGGTCAAATGGGTGTCGACATGGACGGCCCAAACTCTGACGCCTTCAACGCGCAATCCGCTGAGATCCAGCGCGAAACTCATCCCCGGCGGCGAGCCTTCCTGCATTGTGCGTTGATGGAAGGCGATCAGGTCTTGGACCTGAGGGTCGTCAAGGTTTGCTGGGGCGATGATCACCGCGCCAGCTCTTCATCCAGAAACGCGGCAATATCTGCCAGATCAACGTCGCGCGCGACATAGGCCTCGCCCAGCGCGCGCAGCAGGAGGAAGGGCAGGGTGGTGCCTTCGGCTTTCTTGTCGTGGCGCATGTGATCGACCAGCGCCGCGCCGCTGCAGGTAAGGCCCAGGGCTGCGAGGTCCGCAGGCAATCCCGCCGCCGCAATCGCCCGCGCCGCCCGCGCGGCATCGGCGTCGGAAAGCTCCCCTCGCCGCGCCGAATAGCGCGCCGCCAGCGCCATGCCGAGCGCGACTGCCTCACCGTGCAGCAACCGGTCGGAAAAGCCGGTCTCGGCCTCGAGCGCATGGCCGAAGGTGTGCCCGAGATTGAGCAGCGCGCGCAGGTCCTGCGTCTCGCGCTCGTCAGCGGCGACGATCCGCGCCTTCATTGCCACGCTGGTGGCAATGGCGTGTTCAAGCGCTTGGGGGTCGCGGTCCAGCACCTTGTCGCCGTTGGCCTCCAGCCACGCGAAGAAACCAGCATCGCCGAGGAGGCCGTACTTCAGCACTTCGGCAAACCCGGCCCGCATCTCGCGATCCGGCAGTGTGGCAAGCACATCCGGGTCGATCAGGACCAGCGCGGGCTGATGAAACGCGCCGATAAGGTTTTTGCCGGCTGCGGTATTGATCGCGGTCTTGCCGCCGACCGAACTGTCGACCTGCGCGAGCAGCGTCGTGGGAAGCTGCACGAAACCGACGCCGCGCTTCACCACCGAACAGGCAAAGCCCACGAGATCGCCCACCACCCCGCCGCCGAGGGCAAAGACGTGGTCCTTGCGCGTCACGCCTTGCGCCAACAGCCAGTCGCACAATTCTTCCAGCACGCGCCAGGATTTGGCTTCCTCGCCCGGTGCGACCACGAACCATTCAGGAGCAAAGCCCAGCGCTGCAAGGTTGGCCGCGATCGTCTCGGCATAGAGATGGTGGGTGTTGGTGTCAGCCACGAACGGTACCGTGCGACCATCAGCATAGCCCGCCAGAAACGGAGCGGCGGCGTCGGTGATCCCGCCCAAAAGGCCGGGCGCGATCACCACTTCATAGGCGCGCCCGGCCAGCGCCACGTCAATCACAGCCATTGGTCAATTGCCTCAAGTATGGCGCGGGCGGTATCGGCATGGGGGCCGTTTTCGCTGAGCACCCGGATGGGCGCTTCGGCATAGAAGGGGGTCCGCTCGCGCGCCAAGCGGCTCAAAACCTCGCGCGGGTCAGCGTTTTGCAGCAGCGGCCGATTGGTGCGCTTTGCGGTGCGCTCGACCAGTGTCTCGACCGGGCAATCGATCCACACCGCAATGCCGCGTTCGAGGATCAGCGCGCGCGTGTCCGGGTTGACGAAAGCACCGCCGCCGGTGGCGATCACGCCGTGGGCCTCGTCCATCAGCCGGGCGATCACGCGGCGTTCGCCGTCGCGGAAATAGGCCTCGCCAAAGGTCTCGAAGATCTCGGGGATCGAGCGCCCTGCCGCCTCGGCGATGGCATCATCGGCATCGACGAAATCGCGCTTCAACAGGGCCGCGAGCCTGCGCCCGACGGTCGACTTGCCCGCGCCCATCAGCCCCACCAGCACCACCGGGCGGGTGATGCGCGCGGCAATGGTCGCGACATTCTGATCGGTTAAAGCGAGCGCTCGGGTCATTGCCGCATGGCCTATAGATGGGCTAGGGCACGCGCAATATGGCAAACCCGCGTCGCTCGATCACTCCACCGTCCGGCCTGTCTGCGCCGCCATCGCCGCCGCCGCTTTGGCGCAGGCGCGGGACGCTGCTTATGGCCGCTTTCGTGCTGGGGCTGATCGTACTCGCCTATATCGACGGCGGAGAGCAGGCGCTGCGTCCGATTGCCGCTCCCGTTGCCTTGCCGGAGCAGGGGCAATGATCCGTTTGCGCAAAGCTCCGGCGGCAAGCTGGCTGGCGCTGGGAGTTGCCGGAGCCCTGGCCGGGGCCAGTGCGGCAGGGCTCGCCGTGGCGCAGCAAAAACCCGAATCGCTCTTGCCGCCGGGGTTTGACGATCCCGAACCGCCCCGTCCGAGCCCGACCCCGACGCCTGCACCGGCTGCGTCTGGCGCAGCCGCGCCCGCAGCGCCGCTGCCATCGGTCGTCCCCGGAGCCGCTCCGGTCGGCGTGGATCCCGCCAGCCTGCCGCCTCTGCCATCGATCACCCGCGATGAACTGGCGCGCCTGCCGAGCCTTGACGAGTTGGAGAGCCTCTCCACGGACGAGCTTGACCAGCTGCTTGGATTGAAGCCCAAGTCCGATATTCCTCCCGGTGCCCGTCGTGGGCTGACCCGCGTAGGCGTGCTGGCGGTGGACGAAGGCGGGCTGCCGCCGATGGCGCTCGCCAACCAGCCCGAGAAGCTGGTGCGTGCGGCGCTGAGCGGGACAAAGGGGCCGATGGTGTCGCGCTGGGGGCATATCCTGTTGCGCCGTGCCTTGGCGAGCCGGCTCGCTGCGCCGCTGGGCATGGACCCGGTCGAATTCGCTGCGCTGCGGGTCGGCCTCCTCAACCGGATTGGCGAATATGGCGTGGCCCGTGCGGTGGTGCAGGATGTTGATTCGGCCAATTGGTCGCCCGCGCTGACCGCTGAGGCGCTGACGGCCTATCTCGCGAGCGGCGACATCACCGGGGCTTGCCCTGCGGTGCGCCTGCAAGGATCGGCGCGCGATGATGGCGAGTGGCAGATGTGGCAGGCGATCTGCAACGCCTATGCCGAGGAGACGGCGCTCGCCGCCTCGCAGCTCGACCGCGCCTTGTTTCGGGGCGTCGCACCGCGGATCGATGTGCTGCTGGCGCGGCGCTTTGCAGGGGCCGCCGGGCGCGGGCAGCGTGCGGTGCAAATCGAGTGGCAGGGGGTCGAAGAACTCAACCCATGGCGCTTTGGCCTTGCGACCGCGCTGGGCGAACCGGTGCCTGAGGAACTGCTCGAAAGTGCGCTGACGGCGCAGAGCGGGGCCTATTACGCCCGCGCCGGGGCGCTGCTGCCGATGCTGCCCGCCAGCCAGCGCGCGCCCTTTGCCGGGCGGGCCGCACGCGAGGGCATTCTCTCCGCCGATGCGATGGTTGATCTGTACAGCGAGGTCTATGCCGAGACCGGGGTGACGGGGGAACCGCAGGACCATGCGGCGGCCTTGCGCGAAGCCTATGTGGCGGCCGATCCGGCGGCACGGATTGCCGCGATGCAGCGGTTGTGGGCAGCAGGCGCGGCGCTGGGCGGCGGCGATGGTTACGGAGCGCGAGTGTTGACCGCCTATGCGGCGGCGCGAATTCCGGCCGAAGCGGCGCAGGTTGATGCGGCGGGGGATCTGATCGCGGCGATGCTGGCCGCCGGGCTTGATCGCGACGCGCTGGCATGGCGCGAGGTGGTTGAGGAAGGATCGCTGGGCTGGGCGCTTATCGTGCTCGCCGCGCCGCGCTCCAACGGTGTGGGGCAGGGGGCCGTTAACGGCTTTATCGGCGGTGATGGCAGTGAGGGCTCGCGCAAGTCGGCGTTTCTGGTTGCCGGGCTCGCCGGTCTGGGCCGCCTCGATGAAGGCGATGCCAGCGCGCTTGCCGATGATCTGGGCTTTGACCTTGCCCGCCAGACCCGCTGGACCCGGGCGATTGCGCGCGCGGCAGAGGTCAATAATCCGGCGTTGGTGGCCTTGCTCGCGGGGCTTGGGATGCAGGGGGCAAGCTGGGAGCAGATGACTCCGCTGCACCTCTATCACATCACCGGCGCGCTGCGCCGCGTGGGGCTCGAGGCCGAGGCCCGGATGATCGCCGCCGAGGCGGTCGCGCGCGGATAATGTCCGCGTCGACCGAGGCTTTCCTCGCGATGCTCGCTGCCGAGCGCGGTGCTGCTGCCAACACGCTGGCCGCCTATGCCCGCGACCTTGCCGGAGCTGAAGAGGCGATTGGCGATCTGGCCTCCGCCCCGCGCGATGCTGTCGCCAGTCTAGCGGGCGAGTGGGCCAGCCTTGCGCCGGCCAGCATCGCGCGCAAGGCATCGGCGCTGCGGCAATTCTTCGGGTTTGCGTTGGACGAGGGCTGGCGGCGCGATGATCCTTCGGGCGCGCTCCCGGCGCCGCGTCTGCGCCGCCCCCTGCCCAAAGTGCTGAGCCACGAGCACATCGCCGCCCTGTTCGCCCGCGCCGAGGTAGAAGCCGTCGGCGATGATCCCAAAGCGGTTCGGCTACTGGCGCTGATAGAGCTGCTCTACGGCTCTGGCCTGCGCGCGACCGAGCTGGTGGCGCTGCCGCTGGCCGCCGTCCCGCGCGATGCGCCGTTCCTGACCGTGACGGGCAAGGGCGGTACCACGCGGCTGGTGCCGGTCGGCGCAAGGGCGTTGGAAGCGGTGGGGCGCTGGCGCGAACTCCGGCCAGCGATCCCTGCCTCGCGCTACCTGTTCCCTTCGGGCAAGGGCCAGCATCTCAGCCGGGTGCGGCTGTTCCAGCTGCTCAAAGCGCTCGCCGCGCGCGCCGGGCTCGATCCCGCAGCGATCAGCCCGCACGTCTTGCGCCACGCCTTTGCCACGCATCTGCTGGAGGGCGGGGCGGACCTCAGGGTGCTGCAAATGCTGCTCGGCCATGCCGACATTGCCACCACGCAGATCTACACCCATGTGGACGCCGCGCGCCTCGTGGCGCTGGTCAATTCCCGTCACCCGCTTGCCACACGCCGCGCATCGGACTAGCGCCGCGCAATGATTTCGACCTTGGATTTCGAAAAGCCGATTGCCGCGCTGGAAGAGCGCATTGCCCAGCTGCGCGGCGTCAACGCGCTGCATGATGTCGACGTGGCGAGCGAGATTGCCCGGCTGGAGGCAAAGAGCGCCGATCTGCTCGCCAGCACCTACGCCTCGCTCACCCCGTGGCAAAAGACACAAGTGGCGCGCCATCCGCAGCGGCCGCATTTCCGCGATTATGTTGCGCATGCTTTCAGCGAGTTTATTCCGCTGGGTGGGGACCGGCTTTACGGCGATGATCAGGCGATCATGGGCGGGTTTGCGCGGCTCGATGGCCGCCGGGTGATGCTGATCGGCCATGAAAAGGGCCACGACACGCAAAGCCGCATCCGGCACAATTTCGGCATGGGCAAGCCCGAAGGCTACCGCAAGGCGATCCGGCTGATGGAAATGGCCGGACGATTCGGTTTGCCGGTGGTGACGCTGGTGGATACTTCGGGCGCGTTTCCGGGGATTGAGGCGGAAGAGCGCGGGCAGGCCGAAGCGATTGCCCGTTCGACCGAGGCGTGTCTTGATCTGCCGGTGCCGATGGTGGCGGTCATCGTGGGCGAAGGTGGTTCGGGCGGCGCGGTGGCGCTGGCTTCGGCGAACCGGGTGCTGATGATGGAGCACGCGGTCTATTCGGTGATCTCGCCCGAAGGCTGCGCTTCGATCCTGTGGCGCACCTCGGACAAGGCCGCCGATGCCGCGCAGGCGATGAAAGTCACAGCGCAGCACTTGAAGCGCGACGGCGTGATCGATCGCATCGTCAAAGAGCCGGTCGGCGGCGCGCACCGCGATCCGGCAGCAGCGGCCAAGCTTTTGGGGCAGGCGCTGACCGAGGAGCTCGATCAGCTGGTGGGCCACAGCCCCAAGGCGCTGATCGCCGCGCGCGAAGAACGCTTCCTCGCCATCGGGGGTTCATCCGGCAAGCCTTAGGCTTTGCGCCATGGGTCTTTGCCGATAGGTTGAAGACGAAAAGATTGGCGGGAGAGCAGGGCATGACACGATTAACGCGCAGGATTTTGGCACTCGGCATAGCGCCTGTGGCCTTGGTGGGGTGCGTGGGAGCGGCCGCCCAGATCCCTTCTGCATCGGCCCCGATTACTCCCGCCGAAGCGCAGATGGGCGCGCAGTACCATCCGCAGTTCCTCGCGGAATTCGGCGGTGCGATGAGCGGGCCGCACGCCGCCTATGTCGAACAGGTGGGCAAGAATATCGCGGTGCAATCCGGCATCAGCAATGCGCGGGAGAGCTTTACTGTCAGCCTGCTCAATTCGCCGGTGCACAATGCCTTCGCGGTGCCGGGAGGCTACGTTTACACCACGCGCCAGCTGGTGACGCTGATGAACAATGAGGCGGAGCTGGCCGCCGTGATGGGCCACGAGGTCGGTCATGTCGCCGCGCGCCATTCGCAGCGGCGTCAGCAAGCCGCACAGCGCAATTCCATCCTCGGCCTGCTGGGCGCGGTTGGCAGCTCGCTTTTGCTCGGGAACAGCGAGTTGGGGCGGCTGGGGCAGCAATTGGCGATGGGAACCTCGCAGTTCTTCACGCTCAAATTCTCGCGCAAGCAGGAGCTTGAGGCGGATGACCTTGGCATCCAGTATCTCGCCCGGGCCGGCTATGATCGCCGCGCGATGGGTACGGTGCTGGCGAGCCTGGCCGCGCAAAATACGCTCGATGCGCGGCTTCAGGGCCGCAATGCGAGTGTGCCCGAATGGGCTTCGACCCACCCCGATCCCGCCAGCCGGGTGCAGAGCGCGCTGGCCAAGGCCGGAGCGGCGGGTGGCGGTGTCACGAATCGCGACACCTTCCTCGCGCGGATCGACGGGTTGCTTTATGGCGATGATCCCGCGCAGGGGCTGATCGAAGGGAGCACCTTCATCCACCCCGAGCTGCGGTTGGCCTTCACCGCCCCGCAAGGCTTCTATATGGTCAACGGAGCCCGTGCGGTGAGTATTCAGGGGCAGGGCGGGAAGGCGCAAATGACCTTGGCGCCCTATGCCGGCAATCTCGAAACCTATGTGCGCCAGCAGTTCACGGCGCTCGGCGGGCAGAACAGCACGCTGGCCCCGGCGCAATTGCAGCGCACCACGGTGAACGGGTTGCCCGCAGCCTACGGCACGGCGCGGGTCAATAATGGCGGCAGCCAGGTCGATCTGGTGGTGTTCGCTTATGAATTCGCGCGGGACAGGGCCTATCACTTTGTGGCGATTGCGCCGGCAGGCCGGGCGGCGACCTTCAATGCGATGTTCCAATCCATGCGGCGGGTCACGCAGGCTGAGGCGAGCAATGTTGTGCCCAAAAAGGTGCAGGTGGTGACGGTTGCGCGCGGTGACACTGTCGCAAGCCTTGCGCAGCGGATGGCCTACCCATCCGCGCAGGAGGAACGCTTCCGAGTGCTCAATGCGCTATCGTCCGGAGCGCAGGTGACGCAGGGGCAGAAGGTCAAGATTGTCGTGCGGTCGCGCTGATCTGATAGCAGAAGGGTGTGGCCAAAAGACATGTGCTGACGGCAAAGAAAAACGGCGGGGATTTCTCCCCGCCGTTTCGCTTTTTGCGCTAGCCGAAGCTATTAGGGTGCCGGTGCCGGAGCGGTGCCGCCGGTGCCCGACATCGAGTCGTCGACGTCCTGGAAGGTGTCCGACAGAGTTTCGCCCAGCGCGCTCATGGCGCCGATGGCAGCAACAGCGATCAGAGCGGCGATCAGGCCGTATTCGATGGCGGTGGCGCCCTGTTCGTCACGGATGAGGTTCTTGAAAAAGGTCATGTGTAGTCTCCTGGTTGGTCTTCGTTACCCTTGCCCCCCGCTTGGCTCCGGCGGACAATTCTTGGTGTAGTTGGCAAAGCTTGAAAATTTACTAATCCGGGTTCGCCCCCAATTTAGTTTCCAATAGCTGGACACCCGCAACAACCGTGATTTCGGCGACGCGTTGATCCGCGCGGTGTT